>Ga0172377_10009179_pt1 | contig 10134 bp, 8 predicted proteins | sample Pumphouse3metaG_FD_119749 | JGI IMG/M metagenome (GOLD analysis project Ga0172377, IMG submission 119749) | Leachate microbial communities from a municipal landfill in Southern Ontario, Canada - Pumphouse #3 metaG | ecosystem: Engineered > Solid waste > Landfill > Unclassified | place: Canada... | reverse complement strand
CTTTATGGAGACGGTGTGGTAGAAGGAGCTGTACTTCTGAAAAATAAAGGTGAGAAAAATGAAGAAGAAGTTAAAATAAAAATTGACGGTTTCTTTTTGGCAATTGGACATCACCCTAACTCTGACTTTGTGTCAGATTTTATAAAAACGAATGAAGCGGGTTATATTGAAACTATTCCCGGAACATCAAAAACTAATGTTCCCGGGATATTCGCATGCGGTGATGTTCAGGATCATGTATACAGACAGGCTGTTGTTGCAGCAGGCTCTGGCTGTATGGCTGCCATTGATGCTGAGAGATACCTTTCTGAAAAATAATTATAAAATTATATACGCAGGGATGTGATTTATAGCGTCTGGATTCGTAAACAATGAAGAGCATAAAAATATCCATCAATATTAATTAAATTGATGGATATTTTTATGCATATAGAATTTGCCTAAGGCAGGATTAATTAAGTTCTCCTACATTAGGATTCTCTTTGTTTTTATAAAATCCTTTTTCCAATTTCTCACGTACTTTTTTAAATGCAGCAATTGTAATTTTTACATCATCCATTGTATGTGCGGCAGTTGGAATCAAACGTAATAAAATCTGACCTTTAGGAATAACAGGATAAACTACAACTGAGCAGAAAATGCTGTAGTTCTCTCTTAAATCATAAACAATATTTGTAGATTCAGGAACGTCACCCTGTAGATAAACCGGGGTAACCGGAGAATTTGTCTTTCCAAGATCGAAACCGTCTTCTCTTAATCCTGATTGTAATGCTTTTACAATTTTCCATAGATTTTCGCGAAGACCTTTTTCATTTTTCAAAAGCTCCAGTCTTTTCATTCCTCCTATAACCATAGGCATTGGTAAAGATTTGGCAAAAGTTTGTGAACGCATATTGTATCTAAGATAATTACATACGTTTTTTTCACAGGCTATAAAGGCTCCAAATCCGGCCATTGCTTTGGCGAATGTGCTGAAATGAAGATCAACACCGTCTTCTACGCCAAAATATTCCGGAGTTCCAGCACCTGTTGCCCCCATTGTTCCAAATCCATGGGCATCATCTACAAGCAGACGGAATGAAAAATCTTTCTTCAGAGCTACAATTTCGTCCAGCTGACCAAGGTCCCCTGACATACCGAAGACACCTTCTGTAATTACAAGAACACCGCCTTTTTGTTTTTCAGCCAGCTTAGTAGCACGTTCCAGCTCTTTTCTTAGGTTTTGCATGTCGTTATGAGGAAATACAAAACGTTTTCCCATATGAAGACGAAGACCATCAATAATGCATGCATGGGCTTCACTGTCATAAACAATTACATCGTTTCTTCCACAAACTGTATCAATAATGGAAATCATTCCCTGATAACCGAAGTTTAGAAGGAATGCATCGGGTTTTCCGACAAATGCAGCAAGTTGTTTTTCAAGTTTTTCGTGATAGACAGTCTGACCTGACATCATTCTGGCACCCATTGGAGCAGCCAGACCCCATTCTTTAGCTGCTTCTGCATCCGCTTTACGAACTTCAGGATGATTTGCCAGTCCTATATAGTTATTTAAACTCCATGTGAGGACTTTTTTCCCTCTGAAAATCATATGGGGGCCGATTTCACCCTCCAATTTAGGAAAAGCAAAATATCCGTGGGCAAATTTCATATATTGACCAATGCTTCCCTTGTCTGAATCGAATTTATCAAAAATATCCACCTCGTATTATTTTAAAAGTTAATATCTGCAAATAAAACTAAACTTAATATCTGCAAATGTAATTCTTTTTGATAAGTCTGCAAATTGTTAAATTATATTAAACTGTAAGATAAAGTATCTGTTTTTATCTTTTTTTTTAGTTCCGCTTTAATAAAAATGTATCTTTGCAGTTATGCTTAAAAAGTCATACGGAAATAAAGTTGTATTTATATTATCATTCCTGTTACTTATAGGATGTAGCAATTTTAATAAAATTGTGAAGAGTACGGACTATGAATATAAGTATAAGAAGGCTATGGAGTATTATCAGAATGAGGATTATTCTCATGCATCTGCTTTGCTGGAAGAACTGGTTAATATATATAGAGGAACAAGTAGTGCCGATGATGTTTATTTTTTTTATGCAAAAAGTTTGTTTGAAAAGAAAGATTATATTATGGCCTGCCATTGGTTCCGCTCTTTGCTGGATGAATTTTCGGAAAGTGAACATGCGGAGGAATCGCAGTATATGGTAGGTTATTGTTATTATCTGCAGTCACCGAATACGCGTCTTGACCAGTCTGCTACATATAAATCAATTGATGCATTTAATTTATTTGTTAATTTATATCCGGCTAGTAACAGAAAAGCTAAAGTTGAGAGTTTTATAAACGAATTGCGGAATAAACTAGTTTATAAATCATATCTTACCGGAAAGTTATATTATGATTTCGGGAATTATAAGGCTGCTGTGATTGCTTTGACAAATTCTCTAAAAGATTATCCAGAAACAAAATACCGCGAAAATTTGATGTATATGCTTTTAAAAGCCAAATATTTACTGGCTATAAACAGTGTCGAGGATAAAAAGGAACAGAGGCTAAGTAATGCGCTGGATGAATATTTTGCATTTGTGGATGAATTTCCTAAAAGCAAAAATAAAAAAGATGCAGATAATTACTATAACATTCTTGCTAAATTGTTAAATTACAAAAGTGAGGATAATTTGGATACGAAATGATTTTTAATACCTTTATATAATATGGATTTTAAAAAAATAAAAGCTGAAAGCAGCACCATTCCAAGAAATTTGGAAGAACTGGAGTCACAGACGGGAAATGTCTATGAAACTGTAATGATTATTGCGAAACGTGCTAATCAGATTGCTTCAGAAATGAAAGAAGAATTAAGCCAGAAATTACAGGAATTTGCTTCTTATTCTGATAATCTGGAAGAGGTCTTTGAGAATCGTGAGCAGATTGAGATTTCTAAATATTATGAACGTCTGCCAAAACCGGTGCTTCTTGCCTATGAAGAATATAAAGACGGACAGATATATTTCCGTAATTCTGCTAAGGAAAGTAGGAAGTCGTTCTAAAATATTTTTTCTCGGCAATGAAGCTTCAGGGGAAACATATAATTTTAGGAATAAGTGGCAGTATTGCTGCTTATAAAGCTGCTTTCCTCGTCAGATTGCTGGTAAAAGAAGGTGCTGAAGTGCAGGTGGTTATGACCCCTGCATCAAAAGAATTTATAACTCCGGTGACAATGTGTGCCCTTTCGGGTAAGCCTGTCGCTTCGGAGTTTTTTTCGGCTAATGACGGCACATGGCATTCTCATGTGGATATGGGATTGTGGGCTGATCTTATGCTTATAGCACCTGCTACTGCCAGTACCATTGCCAAAATGGCAACAGGTATTTGTGATAATCTTTTAATTACCACTGTACTTTCTGCAAAATGTCCTGTTATGGTAGCTCCGGCAATGGATCTGGATATGTACAGATACCCTGCTACTCAAAATAATCTGCAAACGTTAAAATCTTACGGACAGATTATAATTGAACCGGGAGAAGGAGAACTTGCCAGCGGACTTTCAGGAAAAGGTCGTATGCAGGAACCCGGGGAAATAGTTGCTGAAGTTATATCTTTCTTTTTTTCTAAAAAAAAACTTCTAAACAGATCGTTTTTAGTTACGGCGGGTCCAACATATGAGAAGATAGATCCTGTTCGTTTTATAGGTAATCGTTCTTCAGGAAAGATGGGCTTTGCTATTGCACAGTCACTTGCCGAAGAAGGAGCAAATGTTACTCTTGTTAGCGGACCTGTAAATCTTGAAATTAATCATCCCCTTATTAAAAGAATTAAAGTAGAATCTGCCAGGGAGATGGAGGAAGAATGTCTGAAAAAATTTTCTGATACTGACGGTGCCGTTATGTGTGCAGCAGTTGCTGATTTCAGAGTAGAAACCATTTCTGAAAAGAAAAAAATAAAAAGGACTTCTGAAGGTCTTTCTCTTAGTCTTTTACCCAATGATGATATTGCCTCACGTTTGGGAGGTCTTAAAACGGATAAACAACTTCTTGTTGGATTTGCCTTGGAGACCGATCATGAAATGGAGAATGCACAGGAGAAACTTAAGAAAAAGAATCTTGATTTTATAGTATTAAATTCGCTTTCTGACAAGGGCGCCTGTTTTGGGGTGGATACAAATAAAATTTCCGTTTTATCAGATAATGGTTCCGTTTTACGCTATCCGTTAAAAGAAAAGAAAGAGGTGGCAAGGGATATTGTTTCTCTCATTACCGAATGGTTTAAAGGTAAAGATTGAAACAATTCCATGATTGGGATTGCAAATTCCCAGGAAGAATTTATCAGATGCATTCATAAAGACTTTGTATTACATCCATTGTATATATAACTTCTATAATTCTTATTCTCGGCCTAAGAAGATCTTACGTATTAAAAAAAGAGTGTAATTACGATTATTTTTTTATTTTTGATAAGAAAATAAGAATTAACTAAAATATATAATTTTGCTTCAACATCTGTATATTTCCAATTATGCTCTGATTGATAAATTGTCAATCGGTTTTTATTCAGGGTTTAATATTATTACGGGAGAAACGGGAGCCGGGAAATCCATTATACTGGGAGCCATAGGGCTGATTATGGGGCAGCGTGCTATTCCCGGTATACTGCAGGATAAAGAAATGAAATGTGTCGTAGAAGGCTGTTTCCTGAATAAAGGATATGGGCTGGAAGAACTTTTCAACAGTGAAGATGTTGATTATGATGATCAGACAATTTTAAGAAGAGAGATTACTCCCGGTGGTAAATCGCGTGCTTTTATAAATGATACGCCGGTTTCTATTAAAACCATGCAGCTTATTTCCGGAAGATTAATTGACATTCATTCACAGCATAAAAATCTTGAACTTGGGAATCATTTTTTTCAGTTAAGTGTGGTAGATTCAGTGGCAAATAATAATCATTTACTGGAACAATATTATGTTGTGTATAAGACGTGGGAAGATACTCAGAAAAAGCTGGAAATATTGTCAGGTAAAGTAGCGCTTGAAAAAGTCAGTTTTGATTATCTTAATTTTAAATATCAGGAGTTAAACCAGGCTAAGTTGCAAGTTGATGAACAGGAAAATCTGGAATCTGAACAGAAACAACTCGGTCATGCAGAAGAAATAAAAATGACTCTGGGACAGCTGTCAGATTTTATGGAAAATAACGATAATAGTTTGCTTTCAGAATTAAAAGAAAACATGTCCCGTATGGGAAATCTTACTGAATATCTTCCATCTGTTAAAAATTTAAAAGATCGTCTTGAATCCTGTTATATAGAACTAAAAGATATAGCCGGAGAATGTTTTTCGATAGCTGAACAGACTGAGGATGATCCCAAAAGAATGCAATTTTTGGAAGATCGTCTGAATCTGATTTATTCCCTTCAGCAAAAATATAAAGTTGCTACCATTCATGAATTAATAGATCAAAGGGATGAGACCTTCTCTAAACTCGAGCAGGTAAATTCTTTTGACAGTCAGATAGCACAGTTGAAAGAAGAATTGGATAATATTTATTCTGATCTGATGAATAAAGCAGAAGAAATCAGTAAAAGAAGAAAAGCAGTATCTGATAAAATATGCAAATCAGTGGTAGATGTATTGAAAAGGCTATCCGTAATTCATGCTTCTTTTAAAATTGATTTTCATAGGATGGATAAACCAGGACCTAATGGTATTGATGATCTTCAATTTTTATTTTCTGCCAATAAAAATTCTGACTTAAATGAAATTTCAAAAATTGCCTCCGGGGGAGAAATATCCCGTGTAATGCTTGCTATAAAGTCGTTGATTACAGATATCAGTTCTTTACCTACTATAATTTTTGATGAAATAGATACAGGTGTTTCCGGTGAGGTCGCTGTAAATATGGGAACAATATTAAAAGATATGTCTGCAAATATGCAGATTATTCATATTACTCATCTGCCACAAATTGCCGGTAAGGGACAACATCATTTTAAGGTATTTAAGAAAGATGATGACAAGAGAACTTACACCTCTATAAGGGAACTATCTCAGGAAGAGCGTGTGGATGAACTGGCACAAATGCTGGGTGGAAAAGGTGCATTAGCTGCAGCCAGGGAAACAGCCAAAAAATTGTTAAACTTATGAAATTACCAACAAGAGAAGAACTGGAGAAACGTTATAGTGAATATTCTGACAGCCAACTTATGGATATTTTAAAACACGGGAAAGATTATCAGTCTCTTGCAGTAGATGTAATAAGGGAAATGGCAGAACAGCGCGGATTATCATGTACTGAAGATATGTTCTCTTCTTTTTCAGTAGCAAAGAAAAGACTTTTCCCTTTATTTAATAATACTGAAGTAAAGGATAAAATGTTCTATAGTCTTATGCGGATATTATATCTTTTTACTATTATTCCTGTTGTTTTCACAATTTTGAGTTATGCCAGAGATGATAAGAATAAATTTCTGATATGGGGAGCACTTTCTGTTGGCTGGATACTGTCAATTGTTTTTCTGACTAAATATAAATCTAAATTCTGGGTAATATTACTTTATTTTCTATATCTCTGTTTTGTCGCTTTTGGAGTGATGTCTTTTGATGTGGTATTTTCTCTTACTAAAATTAATCTGGCTATATATATTATAGCTTTTTTAATAATGTTGTATGTGCTTTCGTATGTTTTTGTGCTTTTATGCAGAAAAAAGTAAACCAGTTGTTTCTTATAATCCTAAATTACGCAGATAATATAGTTATGGGCTTTATTATAAAAATAAATCATAAAGTAAACTGATTTAAGTATATTATATGCTATGATTATTGAGGAATACAATTGATTGGAGAAGATATTTTTGTACGTAATAGATAAATCTTTGCAGATTTTAGGTACTATATATATAAAAGAACACTGTATTTTTTCTTATAATTAAATCTTTCTTGTTATTTTTGAAAAAGTTAGGATTTTAATTAATATTCAATAACTACTATAAAACTTTAAAAATGAAACGTATTTTATTATTTTTTGTAATCTTATTTTCAGTTGTATCTTCCGGCTTTTCACAAGATGCAGCAACATTAATTAACAGCGCAAACGCAGCATTGAAAGCTAAAAATTATACTCAGGCTTATACTCTTTATGAATCAGCTATGGGTAATCTGGGTGATGTAAAAATTGATGATGCCATTAATTATAATATCGGTTTTGCTGCTTTTCAGGCAAAAAAATATAGTGCAGCCGTTAAATATCTGAATAAGGCTATTGCGGCAAAAGCTAATTTGCCTCAGACTTATGAGTTGCTTGGTAAAGCCTATACAAAGTTATCTAAAACCAAAGAAGCAATCGATTCATATCAAAAAGCAATTGCTGCTGGTAATACAGATAAGGGAAGCCTTTATTATAATTCAGGAATAGCTGCCTATAAAGGGAAAATGTATAAGGAAGCAAGTGATCTGTTCGGTAAAGCAGTAAGTGAAAAGTATAATCCTGATAAGGTTACTTATTTAAAGGCACTTGCAGTTAAAAAAACGGGTGATATGTCTGGATACCAAAAAGTTTTGGAAGATGGGGTTAAAAATTATCCTAACAATTCAAAATTGAAAAAATCTTTGGCTAATATCTATGTTGAGGAGGGTAACAGTATATATAAAAAGGGAGTATCTGTGCTTACGGAAGCCAATGCAGAGGTTAAAAGCGGAGCAATGAAAACTACAGATGAATCATATAAGAATGCTTTATCAGAATCAAAGACTATGTTTGCTTCTGCAATAAAGGTATCTAAACAGGCTGTAGCTATTGATGCAACCAATAAGAATGCAATTTCTCTGATAAACGCATGTAATCAGATGTTAAAATAAGAAATTGCTTAATAGAGAGGGATATATCTTTCCTAAAAAAGAGAATCTTCTGAATTTTAATTCAGAAGATTCTCTTTTTTAGCTGATAAATGCTGATCGTATGTTGAATTTGACCTAAGCAAAAATTGACTTTATACTTTTGTTTTCAATTTTTATTTTTTAGCTCCCTGTGTGTAAGATTTACGCATATAGGGTACTTGTTTTGTAAATACATAGCTGCTCTTTCTGCTGCGTATACTGAACGATGTTGCCCACCGGTACATCCGAAACAGACTTTTAAATTTGTGAATCCGCGGGCAATGTATTTTTCTGTTGTTTGATCCAGTAAAGAGAAAATTGGAACAAGAAATTCTGACATTTCTGATTTTTTTTCCAGAAATTGTTTTACTTCCGGATCTTTGCCCGTTAATTTTTTGTATGGCTCGTATCTTCCCGGATTATGAATGGCACGGCAGTCAAATACAAAACCACCTCCGTTTCCCGATGAGTCTTCAGGTATTCCCTTTTTAAATGAGAAACTACAAATATCAATGGTTAGTTCCTTTTTTTGAGTACCCAGACTTCTTAGATAATTCGATTCGGTTATTTTTTTCAAAGAATTGTATAGCTCAGGAAATTTTTCAAATGAAGGGTAATCATTAAGAATCTGTTTCATGTTATCCATAGCAAAAGGTATACTCTTTAGAAAATGTTCTTTTTTTTCATAAAAGCCTCTAAAACCATAAGCTCCCATTGACTGAAGGATACGGATAAGAATAAATCCCGGATAATACAATTCAAAGTCAGATTGTTTTACTGAAGAATACTTCTTTAGTTCTTTTAAATAAAAACAGTATAATTCTTTGCGAATAAAATTGGGAATATCAGCCTTGGCATCGTAAAGCAGTGAGGCAAGATCATATTGTAGTGGTCCTTTGCGACCACCCTGATAATCTATAAACTCTATTTTTTCTCCGTTTAGCATGATATTTCTCGACTGAAAATCACGATAGAGGAAAAACGAATTATCTGCTTTAAGAAGAAAATCTGTGAAAGACAGGAAATCATCTTCAAGTAATTGCTCATTAAAAGAGATTTTTGCAAGTTTTAAAAAATAATATTTGAAATAATTAAGATCCCACATCATTGACTGACGGTCGAAGGCAGCTCTGGGGTAACAAATCTTATAATTAATATTTTTGCCTGCTGTAACCTGTATCTTTGGAAGTTCAGTAAGAACCTTTTTGTATATATTGATTAAGGTTTCCGAAAAATTTTCTTTTTTGCGCGTTTCTGTCAGATAATCATATAAGGTTATTGATCCTAAATCTTCTATCAGGTAATATGTTTTATCGTTACTGACTTCATATATCTGCGGGACATTAATTTCACTACTTAAAAAAGACTTTGAAAATTCGAGAAAAGCAATATTTTCTCTTATGTCATTATTATATACACCTATCCCTTTATGAGCAGAGCCTGTTATTCTGAAATAACGACGACTGGATCCTGACTCCGGTAGTGGCAGGCATGAATTTATTTCCTCATTTTTAAAATGAGTTATAAATAATTGACTTAATTTTAATTCTATTTCTGTTTTCAAATTGTTTTTTTGCATTTTATTATAGATCCCGTTTTTTTAGATGTTAACTCAAGGTCAAAAGAAAGTATTTTTAAATCACTGGCTGTTCTTTCCCCAATTTTGTGCCCTTCGTTTCCTTACTGACGACCTATATTAATATAAATTTTTCATTCATGAATTAAAGGCTTCTTGTTATAGAGTAAATTTAGTAAAAAAAATATTTGAGACTGCATAATACTTTAAATATTACAATATTGTTTCTTAGTTTAAATATTCCTTTTTTAAAATGAATCTTATGGCATGCAAAATCAGAGAGTTAAGAATGTTATGTTTTGCAATTTTTGAGAATATCTAAAATGTTAGAAAAGTGTTAAAAGCTTTTCAAAGCGGAATGATAAGAAAAAGAGTACAAAATAATTCAAGAAAAGATTATGATGTATAAATAGATATATCAGGGAGATAAGGTAAGAGTAAAAAATAAAATAGAAAAAGAATGTAAAAAGGTTTGGAGTGTAAAATAAAAGGGTCTATATTTGCACCCGCTTTGAGAGAAACACGAGGGGTAAGAAAGAGGGGAAACAGAGCAAAAGTTCATTGAAGAAATTGGAAAAAGCAAAAAAAGGAAAACGCGTAGAGAAGATCTGAGCACAAAAGAGAAGATTAATAAAATAGTACAACGAAGAGTTTGATCCTGGCTCAGGATGAACG
>Ga0172377_10009176_pt1 | contig 10134 bp, 19 predicted proteins | sample Pumphouse3metaG_FD_119749 | JGI IMG/M metagenome (GOLD analysis project Ga0172377, IMG submission 119749) | Leachate microbial communities from a municipal landfill in Southern Ontario, Canada - Pumphouse #3 metaG | ecosystem: Engineered > Solid waste > Landfill > Unclassified | place: Canada... | reverse complement strand
TTAACTATTTTGTCCATATCTAAGATATGGACAAAATAGTTAATTGTGCCAACTGTGGAAAAGAATTAAAGTTTGGAGAATGTTATACTTCAAAAACCATACATACTGAAATAGGTATGGGTTATGGAGTGTGTGAAGAATGTTATAATAAAGAAGATTATTAAAAAAATGGTTACAAAATAAATTAAATAAAGAATTAAATATATGAGTAGTTACGTGAAAAGATTAAAAAATCCTAAAACAGGTAAGATGCAAAAAGCATTTTGTATAGACGATTATTATGGAAAGCACCGATATGGTTATGCTTTTAGAAAAGACGGAAAAGATGCAGGCTTAGAAGATTGGAGTAACGTTTGGCTTAATGGTTTGGATTATTTTAAAGAAGAAGAACTTAGGTAATTAAATATATGAATAAAGAAAATTTAAAAGATAAATTATTGAAACAATTTATTACAGATATTATCTTTGATTATAATAATAACAATCTTAATCAATCAAAAGTAAAAAACGATGTTGTTGATTATTTGTTGAATGGTAATAACAAATTCTTTGAAAAATATAAAGAATTGTTAGATGAACTTTTAAAAGAATTAAAAAAGATATGAATAAAGAATATAAAATATGATAATAAAAGCACAAAAGAAGCCAATCATTGTTGAAGCAATAGAATATACAGGCGACAACAAGAGAGAAATCATTGATTTTACTAATGGATTAGCATTGACCAATACCTGCTATGACCACTTAACTATTCCAACATTAGAGGGAGACCATAATTGTAGTGTCGGAGATTATGTTATCAGGGGAGTGAAAGGAGAATTTTATCCTTGTAAGCCAGACATATTTTTAGCAACTTACGATGTTTTAATTAGCCAAGGTAATTAAATAATTTATTATAAAGATATGAACAAAGAATATAAAATAGAAAAAAGACCAACAATATATCATATAACTGTTTCTAGTGGAGAATATTCTGATTATGACGAAGAACATTATTTTTTAAGAGCTAATACTCCAGAAGAAGCAAAGTTTCTTTTTAAAAGATATTGGAAAGATATTAAAGATAAATATACTTATATGAATTGTTTAGTGTTTGAAGATGGTGAACAATATAATCCTTTTAATAAAAAAGAACCTGATTGGGATACTTCTTATGGAGATGCTAAAGATGTTGAAATAGAAATGTTATCATTAATTTGCTTTCAAGATATTAAAGAATTATAACTATGAATAAAGAACCAATATCACTACTATCAATCTTAATCATTATAGCAATCATAAGCATAATGGCAGGAATTATAATAAGCGTTAAATATTAAATATGAATTTAGAAGAACCACCCACCGAACAAAAGTTGTTCACAACATACTTAATCCTTATTTTAATAATAGGATTACTCATAGGATATTTTATAGGTCGCGAGACAAGATATAACATACATTACAACGAACAATCAATAGTATTAGAAGCACCCAATACGCCAGTGTTTATAAAAAACCAAGCACTAGCAAGCGTAATGGAGGAATTTGATTTAGAACTTTACAACCTAGCATATAAGATAATCGAATGCGAGAGTGGCTGGGATTATACAGCACAGAATCCAACAAGTACTGCTTATGGTTTGGGGCAAGTAATAGATGGAACATTTTTATGGGTGCAAAAAAAGTGGGGAATAGAACTAGATAGAGATAATCCAGAAGACCAAATGTATATAATTGTAAGATTATTAGAAGAAAAAGGATATTCTCATTGGGCAGAGTCTGCACATTGTTGGGATAAAGAACATAAATATGTTAAATGAAAATAAGAAATAAAGAAATCAATACATGCTATTGATTTTTTTATACAATAAAAAGACTGATAAATAATCTATTAGAAGAAATAGATTCTTTATTAATATAATTAAATATTTATCACCCCGTTTCTCTCTCTCCTTTGTGGAGAGAGAAACAGGGTTTAATAATAAAAATACATGTCACAAAAAGTAGAAATATATAAAGATTGGATACAGGCAGGAGGTATATTAATAAACGAAAAAATAACACCAAATTTAGCAGCTAGAGTTGTTTTGGATTTAAAACTATGTAAAAGAAATGATAATATAAAAATAGTAAATATGTATATTAATAGTGCTGGTGGAGACACTAGTTCAATGCAAATGATTATAGCAGAAATGGAAAGAGTGGCTGCTATTAAAAAAATACAAACACATATATTAAATTATGCTTATAGTGCTGCTGCAATAATAGCTTTATTTGGAACGATAAGAACAGCCGATAGATTCGCAACTATATTATTTCACGATGTAAGATTAACTTCCACTGAATCTACTGTGCATGATATAAATTGGAATCAAAAACAACTTAATGATTTAAATAAATTTAGTAAAGAAGTCATTAAACAAAAAACAAAAATGACAATGAAACAAATTAATACATATTTTGATAATAAAGATATATTTATTAGTGCACAACAAGCATTACGATTAAATATAATTAATAAAATAATATGATTAACAATATACCAATTGGAACAATAATAAAATATATTGGAGAAGGTATATGGATTGCAAAATATAAAGATCAATATTCTGCTATGGGGTCGACAGCAGATTTAACTATAAAATTATTAGAATATAATATAGTTAATAATATCAAAGATATTAAATTAACATTAGATAAAAATGATATGTATAAAAATTAAAAATGAAAAGCATTTAATGATAGTATTGAATTTTTTTGAAAAATATTTTGAAACAAACCAAAATAATTTAAAACATATATCAGACAGGACAAAGAGCTTCGAACATTTTAAGTTATGTCATCAACATGTTATGTTGAAAACAAATACCAATAAAGATATATATTTATTGGTAGATAATAAAACTAATATATTCGGACCGGATATACAAATAAGTTTAAGTACAGACGTAGATACTTCAAAAGTTGACGAAATTAATATTAGCTTTGAATCTTTACGAAAAGAACCAAATGTAATCATAGGATATCTTAAATTAATAAATTTTTAATATGAACAAAAACGAAAAAGAATTTTTAAAACAACGAGCAACATATTGTACAATACATAATATATGGTATTCAAATGAATTAAGTGAATGTCCTATGTGTAAAACAAATATGATACCAATTTCAAATAAAAGAGATGCAAGAATTATACGAAAACAATATATAGAAAAAACAACATATAAACCAACACAATGTTGTATGTGTGGAAGCAAGATACTTTCAACAACTAAGTATCGTAAAGATAATGGTTCTTTTTGTAAGGATTGTTTAGAGTTAATAGATAAAGAAATAGAATGGAGACAATTATATAATCATATCAATAGACTTAATGCAGCAATAGATAAAGGAATTGTAAGCGAAACAACATATGAAATTTTAAACAAACAGATTAAACGAAAAGAATATTTAGAAAAAATTCTTTTGAATAAACACAATATGACGGTCGACATATTGATAAAAAATAATAAAGAAGCATTAGAATTTAAGGAACAATTAAAATGAATACAATAAGTCAAGTTATTATTTTTACAACTGTCAGTTTTTTGGCTGCTATATTTGTTAATTATAAATATAGTAATGAGTGTTTTAATTATATGTATGAAAAATTAAAAAATATAATTGATATGGTTTCCAATATTGGATACGATGTTCATATACTAAGTATAAAAGTAAAATATTTATTTGATAAGTATGGTAAAAAAGAAGAATTTCAAACATATGTTGATAAAGATAATGAAGAATTATTAAATAGTATTAAAGATAACAAAGAAATAAGTTCGATTATAAACGATTTAACAAATAATAAAAAATGAAAAGATCAAATTTAGAAACATTAAACTTAACAGAGTTAAAGAAAGTTTTAGATATCTATTATACAAATAGAGCAACATTATATCTATGGGGAAAACCATCAACCGGAAAAACAAGTATAATTAGACAGTTTGCTAAGAAAAAAGCAGAAGCAATGGGATTAAAATATAGCGAAGACGTCTTCGCAGAAGACACATTTACATTAAAGATATTTACATTAAGTCAATGTGACAGTCCAGACCTAAGAGGTATGCCTAAGATATCAAATATACAAGGAGTAGATACAACATCATTCATTCCAACAGAAGATTTACCAAGAGTAGGACACGGAATATTATTCTTTGACGAACTTAATAATGCTGACGAGACAACACAAAGAGCAGCATATCAATTAATATTAGAAGGAGCATATGGAAACTTACCTTGCTTAAAAGAACCAGATGGAACAGATGCTTTCTGGAGAGTAGCTGCAAGTAACTCAGAAGACGATATGTGTGGAGCTGCTCAGTTACCATTAGCATTGCTAAGAAGATTCAGTCATTATGAAGTTATGCCAGATACATCAGAAATTATAGATTACTTTTTAGAATCAGATATAGATTCTAGAATTATAAGTTACTTAGGTGCAAACAATTCAGATTTATTTCCAATAGCATGGGAAGAAAAACTATTAGATAAGAAAGCAAATCCATTTCCATTTCAATGGGAAAGAATTGGTAAAATGATTAAAGGATTAAGTATCAAAGATATAAGAACAATAGAACAAATTGCTAGTGGATGTGTTGGACCAGAACTAAGTGGAAAATTAAAAGCACATATTGTAGTTAGTAATACAATTGATTGGAATAATTTATTGTCAAAAGATGCTGATATTGTTGCAAAAGAAATTGAAAAAATTAATAACAACTCTCAAAAAGTATCATTAGTGTGGAGTATTATGTCAGAATTTTCTTCAAGGTGGAAAGCATCAAGAAGTAATAAGAAAATAGTAACACTACAACAAGCTATAAACATAATTAATAATCTTGATATTGAATTTAAAATAGGACTTGCAAAAATGTTATTTAATAATAGTTCTATATCACAAACAGGAGCATTAAGAGTAGAGCCAGTAATAAAAGAATTATTATCTGATATTGTAGACTTAGCCTACACAGAATAAAAACATATGAATGCAATAGAAAAATTAAAAAAAGCAAAGATAACGTTATTAATAGAGCAACCATGGTTTGGACAATTAGTAACATATTTAAACTTCATTAGTGCTGCAAAGATAGGTAGTGAAGGTACACAATGTGAAACTATGGGAGTAGACATTAAAGGTAATGTTTTTTATAATGAAAATTTTATTGAACGTTTAAGTATTAAAGAATTAAAAACAGTATTATGTCATGAAATTTTACATTTAGTTTTTCTACATCCAAATAGATGTGGTAACAGACAACCAATGTTATATAATATTGCAGCTGATTTAAAAGTAAATAATGAATTAGCTTATGTAAGAGACAATAATGATAATTTACTTTTTAAATTACCAGCAGGATGTTTAATGCCACATGGAAACACATTTGAAAACCAAGGAATTGTAGTTGAAAATATTTCTGAGAAGACAACTGAAATGATATACAATGAACTGTTACAACAAGCATTCGATCCAAAGAATAAAATGTTTGATGTTTTAGTGGTTGGTTCTGGAGAAGAAGAGAAGCCAACTGGAACAAATCAACATCAGAATGGAATAGCACAAGCAGAAAAACAATGGAAAGAAAGAGCTTATGTAGCAAATGCAAGTTGTAAAGATAAAGGAAGTATTCCTTCGGGAGTATTAAGAGAATATGAAATGTTAGATAACGCTGAATTAGATTGGAAGAAAGTAATAAGACAAAGACTTAGAAATATTTACAAGAAAGTATCATGGAGTACTATTCGTAAGAAATATTTTCCAGATTTTTATTTTCCAGGAACAAAGAAAGTACCAGGACTTACTTGTGTTATTGGAATAGATACATCTGGATCTATGGGGAAAAAAGAATTAAACAAAGCAATGAGTGAAATATGGAGTTTATCTAGACAATATGAAAAAATTTCTTTCTTTGTAGTTCCTTGTGATGCGGAAATAGAACAAGTAATTCCAGTTAATACTGCAAATAAAAGAAAATTATTTAATATAAAATTAGACGGAGGTGGAGGAACTAGTTTCATTCCAGTATTCGACTTAATAAAAGAAAAGTATAATAACAAGATAGATTGTTTAATTTATTTTACAGATTTATATGGAGATTTTCCAGAAGAAAGTGGACGTTTCAATACATATTGGATAACAACAACTGAAAATATTAATGTTCCTTTCGGAAGAGTAATACACATTAAAGAAAATTAAAATTATGAATAAAAAAATATTCGAAGAATACAATTTAAAATGTAAAGAATTAAAGACTTGTCATGAATACTTTTATAAATATTTATCTGAAACATTTCCATGTATACAAAGTGGAGAAAGTAGTATTATTAAAGAAGATATTGAAAAAGATATTAAGTTTGTATGGAGATCTATAACAGATTTAAAATCTAAAAAATTTAAAATTAGAAATATTATTTTCTCACCACCATATAATGGATTGAGACATCCTTATGATTATTCAACAATTGATTTAAAATCATATGAAATTTTAAATAATGATGTTTATATTGGCGAACGTTGGAATGACGATGTAAAAGCTAGTTTAAAAGACATTAGATCACAATCAGGAATTAATATAGAAAATTTTGATATATTATATTCTTTATTAAAAGAAGCTATTAATCTATTTAAAGTTAAAGAACATAAAACATTAACATTATTTAAACAAAATATACGTGGCTATGAAAATGATTTTTGTATATCAATTAGAAATTTTAGAATAGAGCTAGACACAAATACTTATATAAAAACACCTATAAATAGTATAGGTGAATCATTTGAAGACGACTGTAAAAATCTTAATATTATATTAGAACATTTTAATAAGATTGAAATATTTTTAAATCAATCAGAAGAAGAAGCAAAAATACATATTAAAAATTTAAAAGAATTCTCTTCACGATTAAAGATTGTAGCAAATAACCAACGAGCATATGAAGGTTTAAAGCGTTAATACTATGGAAAAATTATTAAATGAATATAAGGAAAATTTTTATCAACGTAATAAAATACTAGAACAGTTTGGAGTTGATAATTATGAAAAATTAAATTGTTATTTTGAAACAGAGACAAAAGAATTACAAGAAAAATATATACAAGTTCGAAATAAGATAGAAAAGTTTAAGGATTTGTTGAAAGAAACTTGTATGTCTGAAATGAAAATATTAATGAAGTCATGTATTAACTATGGTGTTAATTATAAAATAACAAATGATATTTACTATTCTAAAAGAGAAGATTGTATAATAAAGGCAAATCAAGAATATTATTCTTCAAACAAAGAATTTGATTTACTTCTTTCAATAATAAATAATGATATGTTTAGACATAATCCAAAAAATAAACGATATAATTTTGAAAATATAACAATGTTAAAGACTGTTATTTTAGCATTAAAAAATATTTATATTGGAAAAGATAATTGTGATAGTATGTATAACATAAAAAACACATATCATGAAAAACTATCCAATGATTTAAGAATAATAATTGAATATAATTATTATTCTGATAGAATTTCTTTTGAAAACAATAGAACAAAGAAAGAAGATATTTTAGAAATATTCGGAACACAAAGATGGAACGATGGAGACAGTTCATTTAATAAATTTACATTATTTATTGATAATAAAAAAGAAATACTTTCAATAGTAGATAAACATATGGAAGAAATTGATTCATTAATAAACAACTTAGTACAAATAATAAATAATATACACGAATATAACAAAACATTTATTATGTTCGAAAAATTAAAACAATAAATAACATGTCAAATAAAGAAAACGAAATATATAAAGAGGCAATGTTCGAAACATTAGAAACAATGTTTAGAACAATTAAAGATAATGAAATGCCAATTACAATAAAAGACCTTGCTCAAATATTAAAAGAAGTATTTAGTGTAGTTGAACTTCGTATGTTAATTAAAGCATTGAAATGATTGAAGAAATATTAATACCAAAATCTTATAATAAAAAACTTGAAAGGTTTTGTTATAAAAAATTATTAAAAATTAAAATAGGTTCGATTAATGTTGGTGTTATTGAAATCGTTTCCTTTTATAAAGGAAAATTTTATTCATTAGGCGATAATCCTATAACATTATTTGATAATACTTTATATATTAAAAATAATGTAATGTCAACACAGTCTTGTTCATTAATAAATTTAAATAAAATAGCAAAAAAAATAACTGACGTACGAATGCAACAAGAATTCAATGAGGTTTTAGTTAAGCTAAATGAATATGCAAATGCATGTATGATGTATACAAAACTAAAAATGAAAATTAAAAACATAACAGATTTAGAAATGAATAGAAAAGAAATAGATGCATATATTGACAAGGTAAATAACCTTATCGTTTAATAGAGAAGAGAAATCTTCTCTATTTTTGTTGGTCTATTTGACATTGTTATTCACTCATTGATATCATAGTAATATATAATTAACTTTTAAAATACTATGAATAAAAACCCTATAGAAAAAAAGAGTGACACAATAAAAATAATTCAACCTAAGATAGAACAAACAAAAGAATTTATTTCATTTGAAACAAGAAATAATTATACGATATATGTTATATGTTTATTTATATTATTCGTATTATCTTGTTTTGTTATATCTGTTTTTGATATTTCTTGTGTTATAAAATTTTTAATGGTTGTTTTGTCTGCTATTATTATTGAAGACATACATCATACTGTTAAATTTATTTGGAATATATGAGCAACATTATACCAACAGACGACATAAAGATAACAGAGTCTGAATGGTTTAAAAAATCTAATAGGAAGACTATGCTTAATATGTTTCTATCTGGATCTGGTGTAGAAGAAATTGTTGAAGCAATAGACGGTCCGTTAGAAGGCGTATCTAGAGCACGAGCTATAAGAAAGGTTGAGGACAATCTTAATCATCCATACTTTCTTAATAGGCTTAATAGGAAGATGCAAATAAAAGGCAATGCTATTACGATTAAGAAAATGATAATTCAAAACAATCTTATAGAATTATATAGAGATATTTTAAATGGAAGCGAAAATCCTGGAGATCTACCTATAGATAAGGTTATACCAGAGATGACTAAGTTGCTTAAAATGGATATACCAAATGGGATAAACATTAAACAGATTATCAACAATACAATTAACAATGTTAACACGGCACCTCGTGCTGCAGAATCGTCAAAAAAAGACGATGAAGAACTTTTCAAAAAATTTAGAATAGCACCAGAGGAAGCTGAAACTGAAGATGTCGAATAATAATGATATCTTAAAATTTATAGATAAGTTTGAACTATCAACCAATAAGGGAGCTAACATTGAATTTGATGATCATAGATTCTTATTAGACATCTTAAGAGACGATAGTAAAGTTATTGTTATACAGAAAGCTACACAGGTTGGTGTGTCTTTTACTGTAACAATTAAAAGTTTATACGTAGGATACGGTAGAAAAATTAATATAATATATGTTTTACCAACAGCCGGAGACGCTAGAGATTTTGTTGTCTCTAAGTTTGATCCAATTGTAGAGAACTCAAAACTTCTTAGTACAGTTAAGAAAACTATTATAGGAAAAACAACTGTATGGAATGCTGGTTTAAAAAAGATAGGAGATTCTTATTACTTTTTTAGAGGAGCACAATCAGATAGCAAGGCACAATCTATTGATGGTGATATGATTGTTAATGATGAGTTTGATTTTCAACCAGAAGAAACAAGAAAGATGTTCCAAGAAAGACTGGAGGGTTCTGCTAGTTTAGGTTACAACTACTGTGTTGGATATCCTGTACTTAAAGGTTCTGGTATTAACGAAATGTTTGAACGCTCTACTCAAAACGAATGGTATATAAAATGTCCAGAGTGTGGGAAGGAACAGATGTTAATTTTTCCAGGAAGTATAGATATGAAAAAGCAAATATATATTTGCGATGAATGTGGTGGAGAAATAACAGATGATGCTAGAAAAAAGGGAAGATGGATCCCAAAGTTTCCAGAATCTAAAATATCTGGATACCATATAAGTAAAATGATAGCACCATGGATCCCTGCATCTAAAATTCTTAAGTCTTTTAAGGATGATACTCCTACACACTTTTATAACTATACA
>Ga0172377_10009173_pt1 | contig 10137 bp, 9 predicted proteins | sample Pumphouse3metaG_FD_119749 | JGI IMG/M metagenome (GOLD analysis project Ga0172377, IMG submission 119749) | Leachate microbial communities from a municipal landfill in Southern Ontario, Canada - Pumphouse #3 metaG | ecosystem: Engineered > Solid waste > Landfill > Unclassified | place: Canada... | reverse complement strand
ATTATCGTCGCTAATATTAATTCTGATTCTAGATGTAGCGCTTGTATTTGACCCGCGCTTATTTTAGACGCTGTAATTGCTCCGGCACGTATTGTTTCTGCGGTAATCATATTCGCCGTCATTACATTCGCATTTAGACTTGGTACTTTAGCTTCGTTGGGTAAGATGAGAACTAATCCGTCGGTCGTAGGCGCACGTTGTACTGTTGCTACTAAACCTTTAGTATTCCCGAATATCGTGGCAGCACTTGTCGTCTTTTGCAATAAGCTTGAACTCGTATCAAAATATATATAATATGGTAAAGGACTTGTTAGCGTTTCGGAACCCGCAGAGATAAAGTGAGGGGGTCCATTAGCAAAACGAATATACCCTTCACTCCACGATACCTTATTATATGTATCAGCTGTCCAAGTAACATCACACGTATAAGGTTGCATTGACTGATAGAGTTTCTCGGCCGATACAGCGTTAGGTGCAAGCTTCAATTCGGTAATGAGTTCATCCATAATCTTATCACGATTGATAGTGATATTCGAATTAAAAGGGCAAATGATAAATGCCATATCACCAGAATCTTCTCCCCGTTGAGCGGATGCGAGATAACCTTTATCGGGTCCACAACAAGATGTGTAATTAGTCATCACACCTAAATCGTGATCCCCCCATTGCCAATAAATGTAATAAGTTTCACCCGTTTTCGATAGAGAATACGACGATTCTGCGTTAATTGATAATGTTTTGCCGTTCGAGAAATATATCGTACCCCCAGACCATTTTATACGTCGATAGTCGATAGCTTCAAAGACGATATTTGTCGAGTACGTCAACATATTCACAGGAGTCGCAATAGAATCAGCTGTGACTACCCTACCTTGTGCGTCACCTAGTTTTTCGACTTCGTTCGCGAGATCTGTAGAATGCATAAAACTGATTGCACCCGGATAGGTCATTTTCATTTTGGTTTGTTGCTCAGGTTCTGTATACGTTATTTCAGTTACATACATAGGTTGAGCTGAAATACCTTCGGGTGAACAATTTACGATTACTTTATGTCCACAACGAACGATTGTGTAAGCATCTAAATGTTTATAATAAGGGATACCGCCAAAACAAACTTCACCCCATGAAACTACTTCGGAACTACTTTCATACATCGCTCGTGCTATAGCGTACAAAGTTGTTGTATCTGCAGTTTCTTGAGTGTAGTGATGGTATTCTTTAACGTACTGCCATGCTTCTTCATCATCGGACCAACCGTTATGATTTGAATCCGTCCCCATAGCAGTAGCTGTTATATCTTCTCCAGCTTCAGTCACTCCATGAGCAATTACACGTGTAATTGTATCTTCAGGTTGTTCTTGGAAGGAGTATTCTCCACGTATTGGCACAACAGAATCTGTCCTCTCTTGAGCCCCATAAGTTAAAGTTAAAAATGAAGGACCCGTATAACCGACAGGTTTGTATGTAAACGTTCTCGGAGGTTTAACGTAAAACGTATAGCCGTAACCACCTCCTGGAAGAGGTTCTTCGCGCGCTATTGTTTCCATCGCTAATCCAACTTTTTGGTCGGAAGTTGTATAATCTTTTGTGACGGGTGTCGCGGGACTCGATGAGGAAATATCTTTGTACCACATCGCTGGAGGGAAACAATCGTCGAGCATCTTTGATATTATTTGTGACCGAGTGTATCCTTCGAACTTCGTTCCGACTTTCTTCGTTTCGGCTGCTTTGAAATAATCGTAAGCAACAATTTGTACGTACTTACCTTTCATTTCATCTATTTTGACTTCGACGCTTAGCGTTCTGCCCTCGAATATTTGTTGATTCGTAACGCCTTCGACAACCCGTATTTTTCTAAAGTTTTTGTATATTGCTCTCTTCGTACCTTCAGGATCAGCAATAGAAAGGGTTATCCTTGCAGACGTATAAAGACGATCTAGCCATTCCAATTTGAACCAACCCGATTCGTCTTCCCATCGGCTACTATCACTAAAATATTGTACAGAACTACGTGCCATAAGAAAAGCCTCCTTTATGTATCAAACTCTAGAGTGGACAATAAAGTCTATAGAAAATTCGTAATAATTCGTCCCGCCATTTAACGTAAAAGATGCATTCCGGATTACTCCTTTGTATCCAGTACCTTCAGGTGTTGTTAGAATTGTGAGGCCTGCACCTGACCCCCATTGCATTTGTGCCCACCAAGTTAGTGAAGCATCTTCAAGTTGAAGTTTCGAACAAAAGGTACCCTCATCGCTTTCTTCTGATTCTAAATCGACAATACCCGTAACGTTGATTTGGCGAGTTGTCATTCCCATATCTACGATTAAGACTGTAGTCTCTCCGGTAGTTGCATTTCCCGGAAGTGGAGAGACTAGTGGTTGTCTCGAAATCTGATAAGACAATTTTTCAACGTTTATCAAATATTCGGTTGGAGGTGTCTCACCTGACGTTAACTTCGAAATCGACCATTCAGTACTCATTACCTAAAACTCCTTCTCAGAGTATCGTTTATTTCATCGAGAGCACTCCGTACGGGAATTACATACGAATTATCAGCCATCATGACATTAACATTCGTTACGACCGTTACGAATCTATTTCCGCCAATCGTCGTACCGCCACCGCCTCCACGTACAGATATATTAGGTTGTAAATACGAACGTAATAGTGGCGACATTCCCTGCCATCCTCTTGCGGGATTAAATACTTCTTCATTTGGGTGCAATAAAGCCAGCACAGGTTTTGATGAGTTAACCGTTCCGCCTGTCTGGAAAGGCCAGATGTGATCAATTAACCATTTTACACCGTTAACTATTGTCTTAACGAAAGCCCCTATCGCTCCTAAAATAAAACTTACAATCAGAATGACGCCCCATATAGCGGTCAACACAGTTATGACTAATAACACAAGAGGCATAAAAGCTGTTTCCCAAAACGGTTCGAAAGCTTTTAAGACGGCCGCTAAAATATTTGCCAGTGATTCCATAAACGGTAAAAACTGCATAAGGGCCGTTATTAGAGGTAAGAACATAATTACCATAGGCGCTAACAAAATGTCCATAAACGATACTATAACGGTAAAGAATACGCCCATCATTGACCGAAAGACTCTACTAATTGAAAGAATTGCCATTAGCGCCCCTACAGCGATAGTTGCGATAGAACCTACCGTTCCGAGACTTTTACCGATTTTCGAAAAACCTGCACGAGAGTTGAGTAGTGCTCCTTTCGCATCACCATGGAATCCAGCTACGAGACCATTCTTTAAATCAACAAATCCTTTGAGGAAAAGTCCTTTCGATTCTATCAATTCTGCAGCGACGTTTGCAAGACCTCGGCCAAGACCTACAGAAGTCGCTGCCAATTGTGGTCCGAATCCAGGTATATAACGCAAGAAAGGAGCGTAGATTCTAGACATTCGATAAACTCCGTCAGCCATTCTAGCGAAGTTCGTTCTGGTATTCCTTTTTACCTCTTTCGCGATTTCTTCTGTAGGCTCAGGCCTTGGTGACGGAGCATGAGCTGTTTCTTGAGTCCCTGCTGCACCTATATTAAAAGTGCTTTGGAATACAAAAGACGAACCTTCTTCATCGGCCATGGAATTTCCTCCTCATATCTTTTGGTGTCGATCTATCTTGGACTTCTTTCATTTTTTCTTCTTCAGCCCTATTCAATTCCTTAATTATCATATACCTTTTTAAAACATCTTCGTCTTTCATTTGGTTTATTTCTGACCAAGTGAATCCGAACCCGACTAACTGTGTTTCAAGTACTAAGCGCGCTATAGGTATATCTTTCGATGTCCCTTTTAAGACATTACGCACTTCTTTCACGAAAGGTGGCATCAACAGATTCGCCTCCATAAGGTTGAGGTACTAATTTTATAAGTTCCTCACCAAATTCAGGCGTGATGCTAACCAACGTAATTTGATTAATTGGTATTTCTGGAGGTGACTCAACGATAATTGATGTTAGCATTTCGCGATAATAAACATCAATATCGAACTTCATCGTTCCATCTTTCTTGAGTCCCGATGCCAAATTAATAGCCTTATTCATTTGGCACCACGTTGGTTCCTTTACTTTAAAACGGTACTCCTTGCCTTCGAAAGTTATTACAACTTCCTTAGGTGTTTCATCTACAAAAATCGACATAACCTAACCTCCTTAATAAGTTTCGCTAGTCATTACTGTAACTTGCGGTTTCCTGCAAAGAATATCTAATTCTTGTGTAACCAAGGGATCTGTAACAATGTCGAGCTTACCCTTTCGGATAAAGCAGCCTTGGTTACAAGGTCCAAGTGTTCCCGTAGGAGCTGTAATCTCGATATAATCTGTTTCGCTTCGAGCGAGTTTAAAAGTTGTAGCGAAACCTGTAAAGCCATCGTCGTACTCTCCAGCTCTTAATATCTCTTCGAATAAGGCGTTATCTTCAATATCGACTCTTACTGTCATTACGTATTCGCGCTGATGTTCTTGGATATAACTTGGCATAAACGGTTCACCTGTTTTCCAATAGTAATTACCTTCGACGTTGTTGTTAATCTCCAACTTGAATCCTTTTACTCTCCCAAACTCGTTCCCAGCTAAAGTAAGTGCGCCACCGTGGAAGTAGAAAGGTTCTAACGAAACACAAGGAATCGTAGGTGCGGTAACAGTCGCATCATATTTCGGAATACCCGGAACATTGTGTTGAATATCTAAAAAGGTTACGTCCTCTAAAGATATCTTTGCTGGTTCACCTTCATCACACGATATCGTAAAGCGTCCTACTTTCCCGCCCACATATCTACGTATTAATTGAGCTTCACCTTGGATGTTCCAATATTGTGCAACCAAAGTAATCGATGGTATTCTTCCTGCTTCGGTGAAAGTATATCCTCCCGATATTTCTGTTTTCGTCCCGAAAGGTAAGTATAATGGATGTGCACTCAACATAATTACGTCAGAAAAAGAGGCTGTTAATGTCCACTTGCCTCTCACCATCTTATACCAACCGCGGGCTTGATATCCTCCAGCACCATAAAATGGTGTCATTTCTATTTCAGGGTCTGCAAGTGTCGCTCTATCAAACAATCCAAGTATCCGTGTTGCTGATACTGGCGTCCCAGGAGTCGTTTCAACATCATAACTACATTCCCAAGCTTCACTCGTAATAATATCATTCGCCAATTCAATTCACCTCCTTATGAACTCCGAATTCTGTTTTGACCTATACATATACCCATACGTTCAACTTCGATACGCAAATCGCCTTTCCAAAACTGATACGTGACTTCGGCTTCTGGATAGAAACCAATCACTTTCGTTCTATGGAAGGGAGCGACATCCGTTTGATATCGTTGAAGTATGGCTGTTAAAGTATTTGCAATTTCATACAACCTTTCGTATGATGTTAACGTTTGTATGGTAAAAACAACGACAATAGCTTCGTCGTAATATCTCCAATTTCCACGTGGTTTCAATCTATGACCTGAAGGAGCTTCCGCGATGAAAATAACTTCTTCTTCGACTGGTTGCAATGCTACCCTTAGCTGTTCAGATTTTTCAACGACTATAACTTTAGGTTGGAGCACCGAACGGTCCCAATGCTTTTCAATAAAAGTTTCGAATATAGCTGCAGCTTCTTGTATCATTATTCCATAACCAACCTTGCCAAACGTTCTAACTTCGCGTCAGACTCATATGTCAATTCTCTTACCTTATCATAGACAGATAAGCGATCGACACCACCTTTTATAATAACAGTAAAGTCGTGACTACGTAATACGTCGACACACGTTTTCTTCAAAGCTATATCTTCCACCAAACCCGCTCTTTGAGGATCATCAGACAATTTCTTACCCCAAACATAGGTGATACGGAAATCACCTCGTGACGTCTGATCGAAATAATAAGGGTAGAAGAAAAACACATAAGGCCTAAAATTGTGAGTTAAGTAGAGAAGGCCTTTTTCAGAATCGACATAAAAATCGCCATCGCGACCTTCCGTCAGAGTTTGCCAACTGTTTCCGTTATACCGACTCGCTGAAATAACAGATGATATAGGATAATGGTAAAGACGGATACATTGATTTTCGCTATTGTGGATTTCGTTTACGATTGTTTGTGGTCGCCATGTTCGTTTTGTAAACCAATCGATATCGCTTTCGGCTCTATGAATCATATCTTCGACAACAATCTCTTGAGGTTTTGTACTCGTACTCACACCCATAAACTGTAAGTAATCCGTAACGTTTGAAGCCGAACAATAGTAAGCGTATTCAATAACTTCGATGTTCGTAATAACTGCGGCTGTCGTAACAGCTGTACACGTAAGGCGTAACCAAAACCTCTCTTTAGTATCAATCGGTTCCGCTGTGTGGGGATATGTTGTATTAAAAGCTGCCCGATCCCAATCGCGTGCGATAGGCGACCAATTTGTGATATGAGAAGAGTCAAGCGCCCACGTGAGTTCGGTATCTTCCCAAGTTTGAGAATCTTCGTGGATGTCCTTACAATATGCAATTTCGAAACCACTATAGCTTCCTAACGTAGATAATGTCGGGATAATAGTCGAAAAACGATTTGTGTATCCTATATACAAAACATCATCTTTATCATCGAAAGTAAAAGAAGTCACGTTCGATTTATCGACATATACACCCTCACTGTTATCGTAAAGCCAAATTCTTGGTCTCGCCATCCCTACCACGCTCCTCTTACAGTAATTTCGAATTCGTTATCTTCTGGAGTACTATAATATGTATCGGCATCTTCGTAGACTAGCCAATATCCTTTGTAGGGTGATAAGATTGCCTTAAATAGAGAACGGGTTGGTTCCAACGAAACGGTTCCTTCTTCAGCAACTTCGATTGCTACTTGTGGAGAAGTGCTATTGCTTTTATAATGGTAAACCGTTTTCATTTTATCTCGTAAAAACAATTCAACGTGATCCACGTTCGTTAAATTGATAGGGTCGTTGTCAGCGAGCAATTGCATAACAATTTTATCAGTTGTCCCCTCCCGGATAGTACGCTTTTCGATAGCCATAATTCTACTCCCTGTGTAAGTTTATTATAAATAAATACCACTTACAATTCAAGTCCTACTCCTTAATCTTCAATTCACTCGCGACGGGATACGACGTTCTACCGTCCATATGTAAACAAATAACACTTGTATCCAAATAAGGCTGAACTCCATACTGAGCGCACTTCTCTAAAAAGTAAATGTCTTCTCCCGTATGGTCTAACGTCCCTTCAGCAATATCGACTTTGAACCAAGGTTGAGGGACTTTCTCGAAAACTTCTCTCTTTATAAGCATACAACCGGCTCCTCCGCCAGTTACGGGAATCACCTTATCTTTATACTTCGGAAAGATTTTGAACGGCTCTCGAGGATCACAAATAGGTAACCATCTCGAATCGTTAACGGTTAGCTTGTCGTCTTTTTTGAAAACGTAATCTTTTCTTATCATCCACCGCGCGGGCGTTTGTTTGAAAGAATACAATCCTAACAAAATATCTTTATCACGTAACAACATTCGATATAAAGCATGTGGTGATGGCGGAATAGTGTCAGAATCGATAAACCATAAATGCGTCCAAGGTTTCGAACTTTCTAAAGCCTTACTCACGATCCGATTCCTTGATACCTCAACGAGTCCCGAAGGTTCGATCAACCAATGGTGTTCAGGTAGCCACATTTCGCATAAAGCGAGAGTCAAGTTTACGTGAATGTCGTTATAAATTGGTATCCCCAAAACGATGTCCCATTTGTTCTTTTTCGCATCTTTCAAAAATTCCTTATGTAACTTTTCTCGACCTTCGGGTGTGTCAAGCATTTTATCTTGATACGCCACTACCGGATCTTCGGACTTCGTACTACGTGTTCCACACCATAAACCGCCCATTCCATAGCTTGGTTGATTCGCATGTAAGCATGCTGGGAAGTATGCATTCTTTGCAGCCCAAATATTCCCAACAGCAGTAAGATTATGCTTTTCGAATAGCTTCGGCAAAAGGTTGCTATAATCGAAATGCATTGGGTATATATCTTGCGGGCCAAAATTATCTACGTGACATAACGCACCCCCATCGACAATCGAGTCAGAAATAAGTTTAATGGCCGTATCAAGGTCCTTAACGTGTTCGAGAACATCAATTGCAATCACGACATCAAACTGCTCTTTCCACGTACTCAAATCGTCGATAAAAACAATTTTGAGATTGTGTTTCTGCGCTCGAAACATTGCGAAATCTCTTAATCGGCCCGGTAAGTCATAATAGAAAACTTCACATTTTTGTCGAGCAAGTTGTATCGCCAATGATCCGATACCTCCGCCGAAGTCGAGAACCCTTGTTGTTTTTAGATTGTGAAACAACTCGACTCTCTTTTTAAAACCTTCACCAGAGTTCCATTTTGCTAAATTATATAAATAAATATCGGAAGTTTGGTATATCTCCATACCATGTTTTTCCCATTCAGGTTTCAACATCGACGTTGTGTATTCACTAACACGATTGTACGCTTCCTGATACGGAACCTTTAAAAAATCAGCTAAGTCTTCAATTATTTCTTTATCTAACATTACAATACCTCCATGTATAATTATACGCTATTCGTCAAGGAAGATGGCGGTAAACTGTTCGCGCACAAACTTAACAGTTCTCCAACCGCCCATCCAAATCTTAGAAGTAATAGAATCTGTAACGGTAACCGCTTCTATTAAGAAACGATGTTTGACATAATCCTCGACAACTGAATCTGTAACATTTACAATTTCGTGAAGAGCCAAACCCGAGAAGATTGGAACGTTTGCGATTACTAGTACAGTTTCCGTAAGACGTAATTTAATGTCCATCAATTGTGTAACGGTTACATTCAAATTGATGATGTCTAAAAGCAATTGTGTTGCGTCCCTCCAGAGGACATCAATCGCAGTTATAGTTTCTGTAAAGGCTTTTGAGGTCGACGCTATCAAATTACTTGAAACTACGATTACATCTTCTTTCAAAATTGAAAGGTTGAAGGTTACCGTTTCTGTTACAAGTGAAAAGCTTTCGCTAAATATCCTACCCATTGCGTAAGAAGGATAAACAGAATCGGTAATCAAAATTATTTCAGCGGCAGTTTTCGTAGGCATAACACTTAAAGTATCTTCGCTTACATTACAATTGTCTTCGAGTGTACGACTTCGATTAAACATTCTTACTACGGGATCCGTTATGGTATAGGTATGGAGATCCATCATTCTCGAAATAACCCTAGCGCTACTTTCTAATATCGAAAACGTATCCGAAAAAATCAAACTCAAATCGAAACTTACCTTCCCGACGAGAGTGACAACGTCGCGAGGCAACGTACGTATTATATCCGTAGTTCTCTCGAAAGTGTCTACTGTGACTAAAGTATCTAAAAACGTTGTCTCAATTTCGAAACGCGTGATCTCATCAAGCAGTTTTATTGATTGCGATATGTTTTCGTAGAAAGCAATATCGAACGCTAAGTGGAAGCTTTCAGCAATGACTACTTCTTCGATATTCATTTTTGAAATTGAAAACGTGCCGGGTAAGGAAGATTCGACAAGTGAGATCGCTTCCTCTAAAAGTTTCACCCACAGAGGTACGCTAGTTACGACAAGCGTAATCGTTTGACTAAGAACGCGTGTTATCACCAAACCCGAAATAAAGTTTTCTTCAAGAGTAATTTCATCGCGAGGTAACGGACGTTTTATATCGGTCGAACGATCGAAGATTGTTATTAAGGATATTACATCCTCAATTAACGGCGAAATCGTAAACGTTACCGCATCTTCGGCAAGCGATAGAACTTCTTCCATAACGGACTTCGTCTCTTTATAAACACTTACGGATAGGGTACAATCATCTGTTAGTTCACGTTCACCATTTTTTGTTATGGAATCTTCGAATCCCAAACTTTCGGTTTTTAGACATTCTTCTTCTTTAGCAATTCCACTCTCAACTAATGTCAAACCTTCATTAGTCGTAATAAGTGAAAACGATTTCACAACAGAAGGTATCAAAGATATAATATCCTCTAACGTTACCGTAGCTGAATGGAGAGCAGTCGACACCAAAGTAACAGCTTCACTGCACATTCGGGAGAGCGTAGAAACTTGTGAATATGTTT
>Ga0172377_10009172_pt1 | contig 10137 bp, 6 predicted proteins | sample Pumphouse3metaG_FD_119749 | JGI IMG/M metagenome (GOLD analysis project Ga0172377, IMG submission 119749) | Leachate microbial communities from a municipal landfill in Southern Ontario, Canada - Pumphouse #3 metaG | ecosystem: Engineered > Solid waste > Landfill > Unclassified | place: Canada... | reverse complement strand
GGTTTCAAAGAGATTGAAAGGTCTGTCGGATCAGACACAATGGCTTGATGTTGATCTTGGAACTGATGTCAACTTTAATCAAGTGAATTTATATTGGCTTCATCGACCTTTAAGAGGGAAGATCCAGGTATCGGAAGATTCTGAAAGATGGACAGATGTAGCTGAATTACATCATGGGAATGGGCTTATAGACAATGTTCCTTGTAACGGCCGAGGACGTTATGTGAGACTTCTCATGGAAAAGCCTGATAGTTCGTCGTCTTATGGATTGAGAGAAATCCAGGTTATGGGGAAGGGTGGACTAAGTGTGGCAAAGAAGTCCACGACACCTTTGGAAATTAATGCTTTACAACTGAAAAAGTGTGATTTTCAATTTGATAGAAATTGGATAACACGTCGTGATAAAGATTCACATTGGATTTGTGCAACTGTTCCTGGGACCGTTTTGACAAGTTATATGAACATCGGAGCTGTACCAGATGATCGCTATGGTAATAATATGCGACAGATTTCTGAGTCTTTTTTTAATTCAGATTTCTGGTATCGTAATACATTTAAGGTTGAGAACCTGAGACACACGACAGACGGGATAAAATATTATTTGAATTTTGACGGTATCAATTGGAAAGCAACGGTTTTCTTGAATGGTAATAACCTGGGAAGCATAAATGGCGCTTTTATACGTGGGCGTTTTGATGTAACCAAGTACCTGAAGAATGGCGAAAATATACTTGAAGTAAAGATCATCCATAATGCACATATCGGGCCGGTAAAAGTCAAGAACGCAGAAAGTACTGATATTAATGGAGGAGTGTTGGGAGCTGACAATCCTACATTCCATCCTACTATTGGGTGGGACTGGATTACCAGTACTCCTGGACGTGATGCAGGTATCTGGAATGATGTGTACCTTTCTGCCGATAATGGAATTCACCTGCACGATCCGTTAGTTACGACAACGTTGGACCATCCGGATACGCTGGCTACGATAGTACCACAGTTGATGGTGAAAAACGAATCAAGTTCTTCCCGTACTGTTAAGGTAAAGGGATGGATAGGTTCTATCTCTTTTGAGAAAAACGTGCATCTTCTTCCTTTTGAGGATAAGGAAGTATGCTTCTCTCCCGATGATTTCGTACAGTTGAAGCATCGGAAAATGCACTTGTGGTGGCCAAATGGTTATGGTGAACCTTATCTATATAGAGCCGGTTATGCTATATCGACTACTGGAAGTAAGAATGTGCACATCATTAAAAATGATTCCCTGACTTATCAGGCAGGTATCCGTGAAGTTACCTATAAGGATATGCTCACTACTCTTAAGATGTATATCAATGGTAAACGTTTTATCCCGCTTGGTGGAAATTGGGGGTTCTCGGAAATCAATCTGAATTATCGTGGTCGTGAATATGATGCGGCTGTGAGATACCACAAGGAAATGAATTGCAATATGATTCGTAACTGGGTTGGGCAGATAGGTGATGATGAGTTCTACCAGGCGTGTGATAAATATGGTATTATGGTCTGGCAGGATTTCTGGTTGGCCAATCCTTGGGATGGACCGGATCCATACGATGACAAAATGTTCTTGGCAAATGCAAAAGATCTGATCTTAAGAATACGGAATCATTCTAGCATTGGTATTTATGTCGGTCGTAATGAAGGTGATCCTCCTGCTTCTCTTAACAAACCTTTACAGGAATATGTAGAGGCTTTGCATCCCCAGTTAGGGTATATACCTAGTTCGGCCGATTATGGAGTTGGGGGACATGGACCTTATGGGGTGAAATCTGCAACTTTCTATTTTTCACATTTGAATGATAAACTGCATTCAGAAAAGGGGATGCCGAATGTAATGAACTATGAGAGTTTGTGCCGTACTTTGAGACCTGAAGATCTCTGGCCGCAGAATATTGCTTGGGGGCAACATGATTATACCATACATGGTGCTCAGAACGGTCAGTCTTTCAATGATATACTCCGTGAACATTTTGGCGCAGCAACCAGTGCCAGACAGTTTGCCGAACAGGCTCAATGGTTGAATTATGATGGCTATAGGGCAATGTATGAAAGTGCAGAGGAGAATCGTTTAGGACTTCTTATCTGGATGAGTCATCCTTGTTGGCCGACAATGGTCTGGCAGACTTATGATTATTTCCTTGATCCAACTGCTGCTTATTTTGGCGTTAAAAAGGCCTGCGAACCTTTGCACGTTCAGTTTAATCCGGTTAAGAAAGTTGTAGAAGTAGTCAACTTATCGAAAGGTAATCAGGATAGACTTATGTTGAAGGCTCAGATTCTGAATATGTATGGAAAGCAACTTTTTGAGAAGTCCGTTCCTGTAAGCATAAAAGAAGATGAAACGGAAGACATTTTACCTCTTGATCTTCCTGATGAGGAGGTCTATTATATCCGTCTGTTTCTTTCTAATGGGAAACATCTGATATCGGAGAATTTTTATGTCGAAGGAAAGACTGAGAATAACTGGCAGGCTTTGGACACACTTCCTAAAGTGCGTGTGAGCTCAAGTGAGCAGTTTAAGAGGGTAGGTGATGAATACTATGGAACAGTGACGATTGATAACCCAAATCCTACTCCGGCCTTGATGCTCCGCTTGAATCTCATGGGAGCTGATGGAAAACAGATTCTTCCGGTTATTTACAGTGATAACTATTTTCCTCTAATGCCGGGTGAGCATAAAACCGTACATATTAGCTATCATATAGCAGATGGAAGGGGCCTAGCTGCGCATGCGGCTATCAGTGGATTTAATCTTTCGGGTAATTAAGAGACATGGCAGTCTGTTAAGTACCCTAACGATATTATTGCTTCCCAATCAATTGTGAAATCAGTTGGTTGGGATTTTTTTGTTTGAGAAATACTATAGCAAACATAAAAACGGGGCTGCATCTCTCGACACAGTCCCGCCGCAAACTTTAACAACCCATAGAAATAGATGGGCCATTATTAGAGTTTTATCTTATAAAGAGTAGCTCTCGGTATTTAGGCAAAGTCCAGAGTTCATCACTAACGAGAAGTTCCAGGTGGTCAATCTGATAACGGATTTCTTCCATCTTAGGAGCGATTGTGTCGTGATAAGCAACGGCCTTTGTGCGGGGATCTTCGATCTTGTTAGCTACCTTGCGGGCATTGATCAACTCCTCAACACCAGTTTCAATCTTCTGGTTACGTTCAGCGATTTCCTTGATGAGTTTGACATTACGAGTCGTGAGCTCTTTGCCTTCTTCGCGTCCGAAGATATCGATCAGGCTTTCTACATTTCTTGCCAGTTGGCTTTGATAATGTGTGGTAACCGGAAGGATATGGTTCATGGCGAGATCACCCATGACACGAGCTTCAATCTGAATCTTCTTGGTATAGGTTTCCCATTTTACCTCATCACGAGCTTCCAGCTCATTTTTGCTTAGTACCTTCTGGTCTTCAAACATCTTGATACTATCTGAATCCAAGTACCGATCAAAGCATACCGGGCATGAAGGCTCACAATCCAGTCCACGTTTCTTGGCCTCAGTAATCCACTCATCGCTATAGCCATTACCTTCGAAATGGATAGGGGTTGAGGTCTTGATGTCTTCACGGATAATATCAAGAATAGCAGATGTCTTTTCTTCACCTTTGGCAATCAGGGCATCCACACGATTCTTGAAGTTGGTCAAAGCTTCAGCAACAGCAGTATTGAGCACGATCATTGCCGATGCGCAGTTAGCTTCTGAGCCAACTGCTCTGAATTCGAAGCGGTTGCCTGTAAAAGCAAATGGAGAAGTTCTGTTACGATCCGTGTTATCCTTGAAAATCTCTGGGATTTCCGGAATATCAAGAGTTACCCCCTCTTTTCCTTTGAGTCTGAAAAGATCTTTTTTGTCTGACTTTTCAATATGGTTAAGGAGTTCGCTTAACTGTTGACCGACAAAAGCAGAAATGATAGCAGGAGGTGCTTCGTTGGCGCCCAGGCGGTGAGCGTTGGTGGCACTCATGATAGAAGCTTTGAGCAGTCCGTTATGTTTATAAACAGCCATCAGGGTTTCCACGATGAATACAACAAAACGAAGGTTGTCCATAGGAGTCTTGCCGGGTTTGTATAGTAAGATGCCGGTATCAGTACTTAGACTCCAGTTGTTGTGCTTGCCACTGCCATTGATTCCGTCAAAAGGTTTTTCGTGGAGAAGAACCTGGAAACCATGTTTGCGGGCTACTTTTTTCATCAGAGACATCAACAGCATGTTGTGATCAACAGCCAGGTTGCATTCTTCGAAAATAGGAGCCAATTCAAATTGATTGGGAGCTACTTCATTATGGCGTGTCTTGCAAGGAATTCCAAGTTCGAGAGCTTGTATTTCCAGATCTTTCATAAATGATTGTACACGTTCTGGGATGCTTCCAAAATAATGGTCGTCCATCTGCTGGTTCTTTGCAGAGTTATGTCCCATCAGCGTCCTGCCAGTCATAATCAAATCAGGGCGAGCTGCAAAGAGATCCGAGTCAACAAGAAAATACTCCTGTTCCCAACCCAGATTTGCGTGGCATTGCTTGACGTCAGAGCCGAAATACTGGCAGACATTGGTTGCTGCTACATTGACAGCATGCAAAGCACGTAGTAATGGTGCTTTGTAGTCTAGAGCTTCTCCTGTATAAGAAATGAAGATGGTAGGAATGCAAAGCGTGTCATCCATGATGAAAATAGGTGATGTTGGATCCCATGCTGAGTAGCCGCGTGCCTCGAAGGTGTTTCTGATACCACCTGAAGGAAAACTAGAAGCATCTGGTTCTTGCTGAACTAGTAATTTTCCAGAGAATTCTTCGATCATTCCTCCCTTTCCATCGTGTTCAATGAAGGCGTCATGCTTCTCGGCTGTACCTTCTGTTAGAGGCTGAAACCAATGGGTATAGTGAGTTACACCATATTCCATTGCCCACTGTTTTATGCCACCTGCCACTGCATCAGCAATAGAACGGTCAAGACGAGTTCCATTGTCGATGACATCTATAAGTTTCTTAAAAACGTCAGCTGGAAGATACTTGTACATCTTGGCCCGATCGAATACATACTTGCCGAAGTATTCGGCTGGTCTTTCGGCTGGAGCTTTTACTTCCAGAGGCTTTCTGCGGGATGCCTCTGCGACTGCATCAAATCTTAAGTTCATTTCTCTTAGCATTTTGTGGTCCTTTCATCCTTTGCTGAGGGATGGGGTGTCCCATTATTAATTAATAATCTTTTAATATAATCGCGGTGTTGTAATGATCTTTTATATCGATAGAGATGTTCTACTTAACTTTCTTTTTATTGTATATCCCTTTAAGGATGAAGGGTAAAACCAAATATGAAATATGCTTTTTCGTTACTTGGATTAGCTGTTATTTGAGCATAGATAGGTAATGTAAACGATGATGTGATAGGAATGGCTTTTGTCGCCCTCAAACTGACATTCGTGATAGCAAAACCATTTACATCTGAGTAAAAACTTGTTCGGTAAGGAACGGCCCCTACTGCTGCATTCCAATCACAGGTCGCAAATGTGAAGGGTGCACTAATTTCAACGTATGAAGAATAAGCGCGATTGCCATTCTTGTTTACTCCGTCATTTCCTGCAAAATTGGTATACCACTGTAAGGATAGAGGACCAAAATTATAACCGACATTTCCTCAAATATATGACTCGTCTTATGGGCTGCATAACAGAAATATTGTTTGTTGGGTTGATTAAACCAGTAATCAGTGATTCCCATATTCAATCCTTTGAAAGTGTAAGCTCCTGTCAGATCAAACTCTTTGGTATCATCCTTATCTGAAAGTCCGACATTCCCAAAAGAAGAAAGGGAAACTCCCTTCCAACTGATGCCAAGTGCTGGCTGAACTGAGACATCTCCTAAATCCTGACCACGCCAGATATACTGATTGACAAGATTTGCACTGATAGTACTTTTTACATTGTCTTGTGCATTGGTTGCTGTAGTATCGAGTGTTATTATTCCAATGGCAACAACGCCTGTAATCCTCAAATTTCTCATATCTAATCTTTTTAAATTGTTTGTATTTAAATAGAAATAATATAGAATTTCAGATTTTGAGATATCTGTCAGTTTCGTATTTGTCAGTTACTTATTTAGTGACTATTTCGAATTCTGAATAGAAGGTCCTTTTACAGCCCGTTGAGTATTTCGTCAGGGGAAAGACTTTTATTTTTCAAGGGCATTTACTGGTTTTCATGCAGTTTGCGATTCTTTGCATGGCTTCTTTGACATCTTCTCGTTCTCCGAATGAAGTCAGACGGATGAATCCTTCTCCACTGGGGCCGAACCCTACACCAGGAGTACATACTACGGATGCTCCAAACAGGAGCTGATCGAAAAATTTCCAACTTGGTGTATTGTCAGGAGTCTTTACCCATAGATATGGAGCATTTACACCTCCGTATACAGTGAATCCGAGTTTGCCTAATGCTTCACGCATGATACGTGCATTCTCAAGATAGAAATCAATCGTTTCACGAGTCTGTTTTTTACCTTCTGGTGTATATATTGCTTCTGCAGCGCGTTGACTGATGTAACTCGTTCCATTGAACTTGGTACTTTGGCGGCGCATCCAAATTTGATTCAGACTTATATGCTGCTTCCCGTCTTCTGTGGTGGCAGTGACTTCTTTAGGAACAACGGTATATCCACAACGGATACCGGTAAACCCGGCAGTCTTGGAATAACTGTGGAATTCTATAGCACATTTCTTTGCTCCACGGATTTCATAGATTGAGTGTGGAATGTCACTGTCTCTGATAAATGCCTCGTAAGCAGCATCATAAAGAATAATGGAATCATTTTTTAGTGCATAGTCTACCCACTTTTTTAGTTCTTCCTTTTTTAAGACTGTACCGGTAGGATTATTCGGGTAACAAAGATAAATCATATCTACACGGTGATCCGAAATCTGTGGAATAAAATGATTCTCATCTGTACAAGGCATGTAGGTGATATCACTCCAATTTCCGTTCTTTAACTTTCCCGATCGACCTGCCATAACATTTGAGTCAATATAGACAGGATAGATAGGATCGGTAACACCTATAGTGTTATCCTGTTGAAGAATATCTTGGAAATTGCCAGTATCACTTTTTGCACCATCATTAATGAAGACTTCACTGGGATCAATATGAATCCCTCGTGGTATGAAATCATTCTTTACAATGGCTTCCCTTAGAAAGTCATATCCTCTTTCTGGCCCGTAACCATGGAATGTCTCTTTTTGGGACATCTCGTCAACTGCTTTATGCATGGCCTTGATAACGGCAGGACACAACGGTTGTGTGACATCTCCGATACCCAGGCTGATAACACGCTGTTTCGGATGCGAAACTTTGTAGGCATTGACCTTTTTCGCAATGTCTGCAAACAGATAGTTACCTGGTAATTTTAAAAAGTTTTCATTTACTAATGCCATGATCGATTTCTTTGTTGTTATAGTTTGCTATCTATGATTGATTTCTTTTATTGCCGATCTGCCGATTTATAAATTAATGTCTCCTTCGAAAACAAATTCTGCCGGTCCTGTTAAATAAACATGGCCGTTCTGTTTATTCCATTCTATTTCAAGTGTTCCGCCATCCATGATAATCTCATTCTTTCCTGGATTTCCCGAAACCAGATCGGCAGCGACTGCTGTGGCACATGCACCTGTTCCGCATGCTTTTGTGACACCACTTCCTCGTTCCCAGACTCGTGTTCGGAATTGGCATGGTCCTGTCTTTTGTGCAAATTCAATATTACATCTTTGAGGAAAGGTCTGATCCACTTCAAGTTTACAGCCGTACTGTGTAATATCTAATTTTGTGATATCATCTATGAAAATTACGTAATGTGGATTCCCCATTGATACAAAAGTTCCCTTCTTTCCCCTTAATTCTCCTTCAAGTTTGGGTTGATCTCCTTTAAACTGTTCTGGTACTTCTATCTCTGGCTTTCCCATATCGACTGTTACACTATCTACAATGTCCGGCATCTTCTCAGAAAGGTGTAGCTTTAGTATCTTGATTCCTGATTTTGTCAGAAGACGTATTGAAGTATTCTTTGTCAATCCCTTTTCGTAAAGATATTTTCCGACACAACGGCTGCCGTTTCCGCACATCATTGCTTCTGATCCGTCAGCGTTGAAAATACGCATTGAAAAATCTGCATTTGTTTCTTTCTCTGGCTTGCCTATTAGAATCAGCCCGTCACTGCCGATTCCTGTATGATATGAACTCCACTTAATCGCTTCAGTTACAGGGTCGGGAATTGTATATAATAAGGTATTTATATATATATAATCATTGCCCGCACCTTGCATCTTGGTGAAATGAATAGTTTGCGACATAATGTTACTTTTTCTTCTTAAAAATTATATATTCGTTTATATCTCGATGCAAATATATAACGTTTTGTTTAAATGTGAAATAAATCTGGTACAAAAATGATTAAATTTTTAGTGTAGTTACTATTTGATTTATATTTTTGGTATTTTGTAACAGTTTGCAATGATAAATGTCTATTATTGTAACAGTATGTAATTACTTTAAATATTGTTTTATCAAAAAGTGTATTATGTATTGTATTTTGTGACAAAATGATATAACTTTGCATAAGTTTTGTGACATTATGTAATTTATTGTGTCGTTTGCTATGCGATATGTGTATTAGAATATAGATGATAAAAATTTGAAAAGAGAGGCTAAAGATGAAAAAGATTGAAGCAATTATCCGGAAGACAAAATTTGAGGATGTTAAGGAGGCCTTATTAGCTGCTGACATCGAATGGTTTTCTTACTATGATGTTCGTGGGGAAGGAAAAACGCGGCAGGCTCGGATATTTCGAGGAATTTGTTATAAAACGAGTTGTATTGAACGTATCTTAATTAATGTAGTAGTACGTGATAAGAACGTGGAAAAAACCATAGATGCCATTCAGAAAGCTGCTTATACTGGCGAGATCGGGGATGGACGGATTTTTATTATTCCAGTAGAAGATGCTATTCGGATCCGGACTCATGAACGTGGCAATATAGCTCTTTATAATGCAGAACAGGAAAAGTAATTGATTGGGATAATTAAATGATTAGTGATATGAAACAATTTGAAAAGAAGATATTCGCTTTAGCCATCTCTATATTTGCAATACCAATGACTGTTTTTGCCCAAGGTGCCACGTCTGCGATAAATAGTGGCAATACGGCCTGGCTAACCGTGGCAACCATATTGGTGATGCTGATGACTATTCCTGGTCTTGCTTTGTTTTATGGAGGGCTGGTTCGTCAGAAAAATGTTTTAAGTATTCTCATGCAATGTCTTATGTGCACAGCTGTGGTCAGCCTCATGTGGATATTCTTCGGATACAGTTTTGTGTTTGGAAAAGGATTAAGCGGCAGCACGCTGGGATTCTTTGTTGGAGGATTTGACAAGATATTCCTGCATGGGGTGACTATTTCTTCTGTTGTGTCTCCTGCTCATGTTCCGGAAATCTCATTTGTTTTATTTCAGTGTATGTTTGCTGTAATCACACCAGCATTGATTATTGGTGCTTTTGCTGAAAGAATAAGATTTTCAGGTTTCTTGCTCTTTACTATTTTGTGGTCTATATTTTCTTATTATCCTATGGCTCATTTCGTGTGGGGCGGTGGTTGGATGCAGCAGTTGGGCGTTATTGATTTCGCTGGTGGAACGGTTGTCCATATCAATGCTGGTATTTCTGCTCTTATTATGGCCTTGATGCTAGGCAGACGTAGGGATTATCGTCCTGGTAAACCTATTCCGGGACATAGTGTGCCATTTGTTTTTATTGGCGCGGCTTGTTTGTGGCTTGGGTGGTTTGGTTTCAATGCTGGTAGTGGCCTGACAGCTGACGGATTGGATGCAAATGCTTTTCTAGTTACTCATGTAGCAACTTGTGTAGCTGCTCTTACATGGATGGTCATAGACTGGATAGTTAATCGTAAACCGACAACTGTAGGGGTCTGCACGGGGGCCGTTGCGGGTTTGGTCGCTATTACACCTGCATCCGGATCAGTAGGTATCCTTGGGGCGTGTGCTATAGGACTGACTACTGGCATCGTATGTTTCTTTATGGTAGCAGTAGTAAAGACGAAATTAAAATAT
>Ga0172377_10009171_pt1 | contig 10138 bp, 8 predicted proteins | sample Pumphouse3metaG_FD_119749 | JGI IMG/M metagenome (GOLD analysis project Ga0172377, IMG submission 119749) | Leachate microbial communities from a municipal landfill in Southern Ontario, Canada - Pumphouse #3 metaG | ecosystem: Engineered > Solid waste > Landfill > Unclassified | place: Canada... | reverse complement strand
ATGGTTTGTCGACTACGTCCGGCCAATTTAAACAATCCATTACACAAGTTCATCCATATAGTCTATGGATATAGAGGAGGCAAATACAGTTTCCCGTCCTGTCACTCAGCCAATTCTTTTGCCTTTGCTTTCTATGTTTTTTTAGTATTCAAAAAACGATGGCTCACAATCTTCGTTATGAATTGGGCAACAATCAATTCTTATTCACGTATATATTTAGGCGTCCATTATATAGGAGATATTATTGCCGGTGCTATCATCGGGACAATTGGAGCCTACCTCATTTATTATTTACTTCAAAGATTCACAAATTATAAACCTCAAAAAATCAAACAATCATGGGTAACCATGGCAATTGGAGGCATTACAACCGTAGCAATACTAATCTATTGCATCATTGAAATTTACTAATAAACAACTTAGGCGGATTACACAAGAAATCTTACATCTTGGTAATCAGCCTAAAGTCATTCTATTCAGAGAACTGTGATTAAAATTACGCCTTGTTAATATAATCAACAATCCATTGACCAACCTCTTTCGTACCATATTTGATACCACCATCGATTTGAATTTCAGGAGTACGAACATTAGCAATTAATGATGCATCAACGGCCTTACGGATCAGCAATCCTTCTTCATTTCTATTGAAATGTTCAAAAAGCATAGCAACTGAAAGAATTTGTGCTATAGGATTAGCGATATTCAAGCCCTTAGCCTGTGGCCAAGAACCATGAATTGGCTCAAATACCGGGGTGTTATCTCCTATAGATGCTGAAGGTAGTAATCCCATTGAGCCACTGATACAAGAACCTTCATCAGTCAGAATATCACCGAAAGTATTCTCGGTCACCATGACATCAAAGAACCGAGGTTCCTGTATCATACGCATTGATGCATTATCAACATACATATAATCGGTTTTTACCTCAGGATAAGATTCTTCCATCTCCTGCGCTATTTTACGCCACAACCGTGAAGAAGCTAACACATTGGCTTTATCAACCACTGTAAGATGCTTTTTTCTCTTCATTGCATACTCGAAACCCACTTTTAAAATTCGTTCAATTTCAGGACGAGTATAAAAATTCGTATCATAAGCCTTATCATTATCTTGATATTTCTCGCCAAAATACATGCCACCTGTTAGTTCACGAATACAAACAAAATCAGCACCATCTACAATCTCGGTACGTAACGGAGATTTGTGAAGTAAACATTTGAAAGTTTGCACCGGACGAACATTGGCATATAATCCCAATTTCTTACGCATATCCAGCAACCCGCTTTCAGGACGAACTTTGGCTGTAGGATCATTATCATACTTCGGATCACCTACGGCAGAAAAAAGTACAGCATCAGAATTCTTACAAATTTCAAAAGTTTTATTTGGAAATGGATCTCCGACTTGATCAATAGCATGAGCTCCACAAATAGCTTCTGTATAACTCACTTGATGATCGAATTTCTTACAAATGGCACTCATTACATTCACTCCTTGAATGGAAATTTCCGGTCCGATACCATCACCTGCTAATATTGCAATTTTAAGATTCATATTGTTTAATTTATTATATGTAAAATTATTTATCAAATCTACAAAAAAAAATCATATTTAATTAATTATTCTTCAAAGGATAACCACACTTACGACTGATTTTGCTCTATCAAATTTAACATTTTAATCGTAGCCTTAATGGCAGCCTCTGTCTGATCAGCATCCAAGCCTCTGGTACGGATAATTCTATTATCATCAAATTTCCAAGAAATGGAAGCCTGAACAAAGGCATCCGATCGTCCACCGGGAGGGATATTAACCTGATAATTCTCCAAATCAGGAAACGTTCGCTTCAGCGTACCCTTATAAATCTTCCGAAGTGCCCTTACAAAAGCATCATACTGCCCATCACCCGATGAACTTTCCTCATAAACTTTACCATCGATGTCTATACTCAGTGTCGCTGTAGGTTTCAACCCATAAGCCACAGCTACAAAATAACTCCGAAGTTTTACCTTCTCGGTCACAGCATTATGTTTCAAGACATCCGAAATTATATAAGGCAAATCTTCGGGAGTAACAATCTCCTTTTTATCTCCCAATTCGGTTATACGATCCGTCACCTTTTTCATTTCAGTCTCATCTAACTTCAGCCCAAGTGATTCCATATTTTTACGGATATTTGCCTTACCGGACGTTTTACCAAGTGCATATTCACGTACTCGACCAAAACGTTCGGGTAGCAAATCATTGCAATACAGATTACTCTTATTGTCTCCATCAGCATGCACTCCGGCTACTTGGGTGAAAACACTTTCACCAACTATGGGCTGATTAGGAGAAATAGGTATACCTGAATATGATTCTACTACACGGCTGACTTCGTTTAGTTTACTCTCATCAATATTAGTAATAGCACTGAAATGATCTTTCAAGATAGCTTGAACACTGGCTAAAGGAGCATTTCCAGCCCTTTCACCCAAGCCATTGATCGTAGTATGAAGACCTTTGACACCACTCAATACTGCCGCAAGAACATTGCTTACAGCCAGATCATAATCATTATGAGCATGAAAATCAAATTGAACATGCGGATAACGCTTAACCATCTTCCTTATATATTCTATCGTTTGCAGCGGATTTAGAATACCAAGCGTATCAGGTAACATAAAACGTTTGACCCCAGTATTCAATAATGCATCCATAATTTGATAGACATATTCTGGAGAATCTTTCATGCCATTGCTCCAATCCTCAAGATAAACATTAACATCAATGCCTACCTGATCTGCATATTGAATAGATTTCAAGACATCCTGAATATGCTGCTCCGGAGTCTTCTTCAGCTGACAATTACAATGCTTCAAAGAACCCTTACACAACAAATTAATTACTTTACAACCCGCAGAATGTATCCAATCTAATGATGCATGACCATCAACGAATCCAAGAATTTCAACCTTCTGAAGCATATCTCGTTCAGCTGCCCAATCACAAATCATCTTTGCAGCTTTAAACTCACCACCGGAAACTCTTGCCGAACCAATTTCTATACGATCCACTTTTAGTTTTTCAAGAAGCATACGCGCTATGATCAGCTTTTCATGAGGTACGAATGACACTCCACAGGTCTGCTCACCATCACGGAGCGTACAATCCATGATTTCTATCTTTACATTCTTTCTTCCTTTTCCCATAGTACAATCTTTTCTTTGTTTGATAATAGAAAATCTATATCATCAATACCATTCATCAAACAATGCTTCTTATATGCACTAATTTCAAAATGTTCACTCTTAACCGTATCCTTGTTAGTAATAGTCTGTTGGGGCAAATCTACCTCCACCTGCATTTTAGGGTTTTCTTTTATCGAAGAAAAAAGTTCAGCTAGAAAAGATTCGCTTACCACAACCGGAAGCACAAAATTATTTAATTCATTATTCTTATGTATATCTGCAAAAAAACTAGAAACGACCACACGGAAACCATAGCCAGCTATTGCCCACGCCGCATGCTCACGACTTGATCCGGAACCGAAATTCTTTCCGGCCACAAGAATCTCGCCACTATACGTAGGATCATTCAAAACAAAAGACTTAATTTTATTGCCTTGCTTGTCATAACGCCAATCGCAAAATAAATTTTCACCAAAACCCTCTTTTGTAGTAGCTTTAAGAAAGCGGGCCGGTATGATCTGATCAGTATCGACATTTTCTAATGGAAGAGGAACACATGTACTTGTAATTATATTGAATCTTTGTTTCATTGATGTAATACTTTAATCATTATTAATATCTGTTTCTATAAGAAATTTAGGCTACAAGAATTCTCTTGGGTCACTCACAACACCCGTGATAGCAGCAGCAGCAGCTGTAAACGGACTTGCCAGCAACGTACGCGCACCCGGTCCCTGACGACCTTCAAAATTTCTATTACTCGTTGATACTGAATACTTTCCGGACGGAATTTTATCGTCATTCATAGCTAAGCAAGCAGAACAACCTGGTTGTCTAATCTCGAACCCGGCTTCCTTTAATACTTTGTCAAGTCCTTCTTTTCTGATTTGCGCATCAACCATCCATGAACCTGGTACTAACCAAGCTATAACATTTTCAGCTTTTTTCTTTCCCTTCACTATAGAAGTAAAAGCGCGAAAATCTTCAATACGACCATTGGTACAAGCACCTAGAAATACATAATCAATCTTCTTTCCTAACAATAACTCATTAGGATTAAGCCCCATATAATTTAACGATTTATCAAAAGAAGCCTTAGCTCCGACACTCATGTTTTCTGTTGTAGGAATATGTTTTGTTATTCCTATACCCATACCCGGATTCGTTCCGTAAGTTATCATAGGTTCAATATCAGATGCATCAAAAGAAATCTCCTTATCAAATACGGCATGATCGCTACTCTTCAAAGTTTTCCAATAAGCAACGGCCTTATCCCATGCCTCACCTTTAGGCGAGTTTTCTCTTCCTTTCAAATAAGCAACTGTCACCTCATCAGGGGCAACCATACCACCACGAGCACCCATTTCAATAGACAAATTGCATAATGTGAGACGCCCTTCCATTGTCAAATGACGAATAGCCGAACCTGCATATTCAACAAAATAACCAGTAGCACCACTCGTTGTCATCTTTGACATCATATAAAGTGCGATATCCTTAGCTGTGACCCCTTTGCCCAAATTCCCATCAATCGTAATACGCATTGACTTTGGCTTCATTTGCAATACACATTGCGAAGCCATCACCATTTCTACCTCACTGGTACCTATGCCAAAAGCTAATGCACCCATAGCGCCATGAGTAGAAGTATGCGAATCACCACATACAACCGTCATTCCGGGTAAAGTCAATCCACGCTCTGGACCAACAACATGAATAATGCCATTCTTTTGATTCAACATTCCATAATAACTTAAGCCAAAATCTTTGGCATTTTTTTCAAGCATATCTACTTGTTTTTTTGAAACTGGATCTTGAATAGGCTTATCCTGATCATGAGTCGGTGTATTATGATCAGGCATACAATAAATTTTTTCAGGACGGAAACATCCGATACCTCGCTCGCGAAGTCCGGAAAAAGCCTGTGGACTTGTCACTTCATGACAATACAAACGATCAATATACAATTGCGCGGGACCATCTTTTACTATAGTAACAACGTGAGAATCCCAGATTTTGTCAAATAATGTATTCATTTATAAATAATAATTTAATCTTAAAACAACACCAAAATCAATCAATTATAAACTTATTGATGCAATCAATATAAGCTTCAATAGATGCAGCCACAATATCGGTATTAGCACCAAACCCATAATAGACACGATTATCATATTCAACTTGCATGTGGACCTTACCAACATCGTCACTGCCCTTATTAATAGCCTGAATAGTAAACTCTTTCAGCGTCATTTCACGGTTCACAATTTTCTTCAAAGCCCTAATTGCAGCGTCTACAGGACCATTCCCGGTTGCTGCCGCCTCAAATTTTTCGCCGGAAATATTCAAGCCGATGCTGGCCACATCACGAAAACCGATACCACTTGTTACCTGTAAATAATCCAACATTATACGATGATTTAGACTACGGTTATCACCTGCTAAGACGAGAATGTCATCATCATGAATTTCTTTCTTTTTATCAGCTAACTTCAAAAATTCCGCATAAACTTTATCCAATTTATCGTCATCAACTGAAACGCCCAAAATTTTGAGTCGGTTTTTTAAAGCAGCCCTACCACTACGCGCCGTCAAAACAATGGAATTCTCATCAAGCCCAACATCTTTCGGATTCATAATTTCATAAGTCTGAGCATTTTTCAACACACCGTCTTGATGAATACCAGATGAATGAGCAAAAGCATTACGACCCACAACCGCTTTATTAGATTGAACAGGCATATTCATGAGACTAGAAACCATACGGCTAATATCATATATCTTTTGCGTATTTATGTCAGTAATAATAGGTATATTGCGATGACATTTCAATATCATAGCTATCTCTTCCAATGCTGTATTTCCAGCACGTTCTCCTATACCATTAATTGTTACTTCGGCTTGACGCGCACCATTCAAGATACCAGCCATAGTATTAGCTGTAGCCATACCCAGATCATTATGACAATGAGTAGAAATAATCGCCTTATCAATACCATCAACATGTTCTACAAGATATTTTATTTTTTCTCCATACTCGGAAGGCAAACAATAGCCTGTTGTATCAGGAATATTAACAACTGTGGCACCAGCCTTAATAACAGCCTCGATAACACGCGCTAAATATTCATTATCCGTTCTTCCGGCATCTTCAGCATAAAACTCCACGTCTTCCACATAACGCTTTGCATACTTAACACAAGCCACAGCACGTTGAAGAATATCGTCCTGAGTGGAATTAAATTTATACTTGATATGATAATCAGAAGTACCAATACCAGTATGAATTCGTTTATGCTTGGCATACTTCAAAGCCTCAGCAGCTACATCAATATCCTTTTCCACCGCACGGGTAAGGGCACAAATTGTTGGCCACGTTACTGCTTTCGAAATTTCAATAACCGAATTAAAATCCCCGGGACTGGAAATAGGAAATCCGGCTTCAATCACATCAACGCCCAAATTTTCGAGTGCCTTGGCCACCTGAATTTTTTCAACCGTATTCAACTGACATCCAGGAACTTGTTCCCCATCACGAAGAGTCGTATCAAAAATAAATAATTTGTTGTCCATCATTTATTATTATTAAATTGTTATCAATTAAAAAAACCTTTCACACAATGAAGTGAGAAAGGCTTTAATTTATTTTATGATACATATTTAAGCGCAACACCCACTTCCACTAAAACGTTGTAGTAGTAGAATAATAATGCCGCACAATAGAATGTATATAAAAAATAAGTTCATTTTTTCTTTTTTGACATTGCAAAGATATAGAAAAAAAACTTCCTGCAAAATAAAATGAAACTTTTTTATCATAAAAAATATCATTTCATAAGGATATGACAACATATTACCGTAAATATATTACTAAACAAGTCCGAATTCAACAAATAACGAAAATCACTTAGGTACTGTGTCAACTAACATCGTAATATTAGTCATAAACAATTTGATGGCAATAGCCAATAAGATAATTCCGAAAAATTTACGAATAATATAAATACCTCCTTTACCTAGAACCCGTTGTATATAGGTTGTCATCTTGAGAACAAAATAAATACATCCCATATTCAGCATCAAAGCAATAATTATATTAACACTAGAATATGCTGCGCGTAAAGAAAGTAAAGTGGTAAAGGAACCTGGCCCAGCCAACAAGGGAAAGACTAACGGCACAAGGGTAGCTTCTTTTATCGGACCCTGGTTCTTGAATATTTCAATATCAAGAATCATTTCCAGAGCCATTAGGAATAAGATTATAGAACCACCGACGGCAAAAGATTCGATATCCACACGGAACAAACTCAATACCAAATTACCACCGTAAAAAAAACCTATCAATAAGAGAAAGGTAATTAAAGTAGCTTTGGAGGCATTTACATCTCTCCCTTGTTCGCGTATATTAATAATAATAGGTATAGATCCTATAATATCTATAACTGCAAACATGACAATAAAGGCACTAGCAATTTGTTGTATATCTAAGCTACCAAACATAATATCTTTCTTATTTTTATGCAAAGATAAGCAATACAAACTATTCAAACTATAAAAAACACAAAATATTATCCGAAAAATTAAGACGTAAAATATAATATAGTTATTTTTGCCTTATAAACCAAGTAAAAACCACTCATGGAAACAATGTATGAAACATTATTGCAATTACCTCTTTTTCTAGGATTATGTGTTGAAGATTTTACTAATATTATAGAAAAAATAGAACTTCATTTTGCCAATTATCAGCAAGGAAAAGAATTGATTCACAAGAACGACGAATGCGAACAGCTTTGTTTTCTTATTCAAGGAGAGTTATCCGTAGTAACTACATCTACGGATGAAAAATTTTCTATCACTGAGAAAATAAAAGCGCCATACGTTATCGAACCATACTCATTTTTTGGCTTGCGCACTCAATATCGATCCTCGTACATTTCTTTAACAGAAGCCAGCACAATCTGCATCCCTAAAAATATTATTATAGGGCAATTACTAAATTATCCTATATTCAGATTAAATTTCTTAAATATTCTCAGCAACAGGACCCAAAGCGTATACAATCTTCTATGGATAAATCCTAAGGAAGAAATTGAAGATATATTTGCACAATTTATTCTTACCCATTCTGAAAATTTTCAAGGTAAAAAGACTTTAAATATAAGAATAAAAGATTTAGCACTATATTTATTCCGTACGAGAATTAAAACCTCGAACGCTCTGAATCATCTTCAACAACTGGGACTTATAGAAATGCACAGAAGAGAAATTATCATTCCTGACATTAACCAATTGATCCATTGGCGTATAAAAGAGAACCAACACGATACTACTCAAAAGGCGACAAAAAAAAGTGGAACATACCCAACTTGAGTACATTCCATTTTTTATATTTTAATCCGACAAAGATTATTCCCATTCAATTGTTGCCGGCGGTTTCGAACTGATATCGTACGTAACACGATTTACCCCTTTCACCTTATTTATAATATCATTTGATATTTGCCCCAAGAATTCGTATGGAAGATGAGCCCAATCAGCTGTCATTGCATCAGTAGATGTTACGGCTCTCAAAGCAACTGCTCTCTCATAAGTCCGTTCATCCCCCATCACTCCAACTGATTGAACAGGCAAAAGAATCACCCCTGCTTGCCAAACCTTATCATATAACTTCCAATCATGCAGACCTTGAATAAATATATCATCAGCCTCTTGTAAAATGTGTACCTTTTCACGAGTAATATCTCCGAGAATTCGGACAGCAAGACCTGGACCGGGAAAAGGATGACGATTAATCAAATGCTCCGGCATATTCAATTGACGACCAACCTTCCGAACTTCATCCTTGAACAACAACCGCAACGGCTCACAAAGCTTGAGATCCATATTTTTGGGTAAACCTCCAACATTGTGATGGCTCTTTATCGTCATTCCCGAAATAGATAAAGACTCTATGCAATCAGGATAAATAGTTCCTTGAGCTAACCATTTCACTTTTTTTATTTTGCAGGCTTCCTCATCAAACACTTCAATAAAACCCTTGCCGATTATTTTACGTTTACACTCAGGGTCAGTAACACCAGCCAACTCTGTAAAAAACTTATCGCTAGCATCAACACCTATTACATTTAATCCAAGACCCTCATAATCATGCATTACATTTTTAAATTCGTTTTTTCGAAGCAAACCGTGGTCGACAAAAATACATGTCAGATTTTTACCTATAGCCCGATGTAACAATGTAGCAGTAACCGATGAATCAACACCACCACTCAAACCGAGTACTACCCTATCATCACCCAACTTTTCTTTTAACTGAGCAACGGTTCTTTCCACAAATGAAGCTGGCGACCAATCTTGTTTACAACCACAAATTTCCACTAAAAAATTACGTAGAATCATAGTCCCGTCTTCCGTATGAAAAACTTCAGGATGAAATTGCACACCCCATGCCTGCTTATCCGCTATCTGATAAGCAGCAATATCAACATCTTCCGTAGAAGCGATTTTCTTAAAATCATCAGGAATTGCTGTTATGGAATCTCCGTGGCTCATCCAAACCTGTGAATGATCTCTAACGCCTTTGAATAAAATATTATCTTTAGAAAAAGAAGAAAGACGCGCACGACCATATTCACGTGTTCCGGCCGATTCAACTTTCCCTCCAAACAGAGATGCCATTAATTGCGCACCGTAGCAAATTCCAAGAATGGGATATTTGCCAAAAATACTCTTCAAATCTGTTTTAAAAGCCTTGTCGTCATAGACTGAAAAAGGACTTCCGGACAAGATAACACCTTTGATATTGACGTCACCCTCAGGAAACTTATTGTAAGGAACAATTTCACAATAGGTATCCAACTCACGCACACGCCGTGCAATAAGTTGAGTAGTCTGTGAACCGAAATCAAGGATAATTATTTTTTCTTCCATACCTGTGTTATGTAATAATAGTTAAAAAACT
>Ga0172377_10009170_pt1 | contig 10140 bp, 9 predicted proteins | sample Pumphouse3metaG_FD_119749 | JGI IMG/M metagenome (GOLD analysis project Ga0172377, IMG submission 119749) | Leachate microbial communities from a municipal landfill in Southern Ontario, Canada - Pumphouse #3 metaG | ecosystem: Engineered > Solid waste > Landfill > Unclassified | place: Canada... | reverse complement strand
TTTTGAATTGTTAATCGAATCTAAAAATTGTTTTTTATCTTTCATCAATTTATAAAGTTTAGAATTTTCATCTAACCATTCATTTTGATACTCAATAAGCACTAAAGCTGAATCTTTTACATCCATTTCTTCCATTTTCATTCCCTTTATATATAAATTAAACTCAACTAACAAAAATATTACTATTGTTATATTCTCTACTTATTTTGTAGATTAGTTACAATTATTGCCCAAAATTATCAAATAATCATCCTTAATTGTAGATTAATTACAAAATATGTACAATGCTTAACAAATAAAGGAGTTATATGTTTGAAGAGTTATTTGATCCAAAATTAGTTTCAAAACTTTTAGTAACCATTGGTGATGTATCAGAGGTTACTGGAATCCCTCAGAGAAAATTAAGATATTGGGAAGATAAAGGCATAATTCAATCTTCTGGACAAAAAGATGGAAGTACAAGAAAATTTGATTATATAAATATAAAAAAAATACTTTTAATAAAAGAATTACTTGATGAAGGCTATACTTTAGAATCATCTGTAAAAAAAGTTGAAGAAAGAATAGAAAAACTTCAATTAGCATTTAACAAATTACAAGAAAAGCAAAATCATAGTGAATAAAAATAAAGAATTACTCTCAAAAGATATTCCAACTTTAATAAAACAATTAGCAATTCCAGCAAGTACAGGAATGCTTTTTAATACTTTATATAATGTTGTAGATACATATTACGCAGGATTTATCTCAACTCAAGCTGTTTCAGCTTTAACCATATCATTTATGGTATTTTTTCTTATCATTGGTTTGGGTTATGGTTTTAGTTCAGCAATTACAGCTATTTTAGGAAACTCTTTTGGAAAAAGAAGAAATAAATTAGCATCTATTCATGCACATAAAGGTTTACTATTTATTCCTTTTATTGGAATAATACTAACTATTCTTGGATATATTTTTGCTTCTGATATGTTTATATTACTTGGTGCAAAAGATGAGTATTTTCAAGATGCAATAACCTATATAAATCCTATATTATTTGGAACAATATTTTTTATGTTTAATTTCTCACTAAATTCAATATTGGTTGCTTTAGGAGATACAAAAACATATAGAAATACTCTCATATTTGGTTTTTTTGCAAATTTAGTTTTAAATCCATTATTTATGTTTGGTTTTTTATTTATTCCAGCGATGGGTCTTTCAGGAATTGCAATTGCTACTGTTTTAATTCAAGTAATAAATATGTTTTATATGTTTTATAAAGTCTTACAAACAAAAGTTATTCACTTTGAAAAGCCTTCATATTTTTTACCAGATTTAAGAGTTTATAAACTATTTTTCTCTCAAGGGATTCCAGCTAGTTTAAATATGCTAATTATGTCTATAGGTTCTGTTATTCTTACATACTTTGTAGCTCAATATGGTCTTATGGCTGTTGCAGGTTATGGTATTGCATTTAGAGTTGAACAACTTATGCTTCTACCAACTCTTGGACTTAGTACAGCTGTATTAACAATTGTATCAAATAACTTTGGTGCAAAAAAATATGATAGGGTGATAGAGACTCTAAAAATAGCAATAAAATACGGTTTTATTTTTTCAACTATCGGAATCATAACCCTTACAATTTTTGGGAAATTCTTAATCTCTTTATTTGATTCAAATCCTACAGTTATTGATTTTGGAATACATTATTTGTTAGTTGAAATTTGGATATTTTATGCTTATGTTGTTTTATTTATTTGCGTATCAACTCTTCAAGCTATAAAGAAACCAAAAATGATTTTATATATTGCTTTATATAGACAAATCGTTGCTAAATTGATAATTGCTTATTTAATTGTAAAAGTTTTTGAATTAGATTTTATTTATCTTTGGTTTGGAGTTTTAGTTATGATTTATAGCGCTGCTATTTTTGCATATTTTTACACAAATTCTTTGCTAAAAAGAGTTTGTAACAAAACACTATAGGTAAAAACTACCTATAGTTAAAAACTTATTTTGATCCGCATTTCCCTGAACCGCAAGAAGCTTTTGTATTTTTCATTTCATCTGCCATTTTTGACATATCATTTTTCATAGCTCCACCACATTTTCCAGCTCCGCAAGAAGGTGTTTTAGCTTCATTCATATTTGCACCACATTTTCCTGTTCCACAAGATGAACTTTTTTTCATTTCCATCTCTTTTTTCATATCTCCACCACATTTTCCAGCGCCACAAGAACCATTTGCAGCAAATGCAGATGTAGATGCAAGGAATAATCCTAAAAATATTCCAGCGAATTTACTTTTTAAATTCATTTCTTCCCTTTTTATTAAAATTTTATTAGCATACTATAAACTAAATTACTTTTCAACAGCTTCAACATCAACTTTTATTTTAACATCTTCTGCTACTGCAACTCCACCTAGTTCTAAAGCTTTGTTCCATTTTAAATCATAATCCATTCTATTAATTTTTCCTTCGATAGAAAATCCAACTTTACTTTTACCTTTATCTGAAATAGTTCCTAAATCTTCAACTTTAAAAGTAACTGGTTTTGAAATTCCTCTAATTGTTAAATTACCTTTCATTTCACCTTCATCACCATCAGCCTTATAAGATGTCATTTCAAAAGTCATTTTAGGAAATTTTTCTGATGAAAAGAAATCTTCACTTCTTAAATGATTATCTCTTTTTTCAATTCCTGTATCAATTGATGTCGTGTCAACAGTTGCTTTAAATGCTTTAAATGTTTTTGATTTTGCATCAAAATCTATATTTGCATCATATGTTTTGAAATTACCGTTTACATTTGTAATCATCATATGTTTTACTGTAAAACCAACATTTGTATGAGCTTTATCTAAATCATACTCACTTGCATTTACTAATCCAATTGTTAAAAGTAATGCACTTGTCATTTTTGTTACGAAATTCATATTAATCTCCTTATTTTTTTGTCTATAAATTCTATATAATTATTGTTTAGTTAATGTGTAGAAACATTATTTTTTCTTAAAGTTATAATATAAAAAATTGATGGAATTATTATAAGTGTCAAAAATGTTGAACTAATCATTCCTCCTATCATTGGTGCTGCAATTCTTTGCATAACTTCACTTCCTACGCCATTTATATACATAATTGGAATTAAACCTCCTAAAATACTAAATAGAGTCATAAGTTTTGGACGAAGCCTTAAAACAGCTCCTTTATAGATTATTTCCACAATATTTTTGTTTGTAAACTCTTCTTTATTTTTATAAAATTCTTTCATAGCTTCATCTAAATATACTAACATCACAATAGAAGTTTCAGCAGCAACTCCTAATAATGCTAAAAATCCAACGATAACTGCAATTGAGATATTAAAATTTAGATATTCTAAATAAAATATTCCACCAGTTAAAGTAAAAGGAAGTGTGAAAAATATTACAAAAGTATAAGTTAAATTTTTCAAAGCTAAATAGATTAAAATAAATATAATCATAAATGTAATTGGTATGATATATGATAATTTTTTCATCGCTGATTCTAAATATTCACTTTGTCCTGCCCATTCAAAATAGTAACCATCTGGTAACTTTATCTCTTTTAAGATTTTAATTGCTTCATCTTTATATTGTTTTGCTGAAAAGCCATCTTTTGGTGTTATATAAATAAAATTAACATTTAATGCTTTTTCTGATTTTATAACTGATGGTCCTTCTTCATATTTTAAATCTGCAAAAAGTCTTAGAGGTTGATAACCTAATTTTGTTTTTATTTGTAAATTTTCTAAAGCTTTTATATCTTCTCTTTGAGTCGTTTCAAATCTTAGACTTATAGGATATCTTTCTAACTTATCTAAATATGTAGAGATCTGACTTCCCCCTACTCCTAAAGAAACTACTTCTAATACATCTTTTTTATTTATTCCATATCTTGAAATCATCTCATCATTAATTTCAATATTCAAATAATATCCTGAATTCATTTTATCAGCTGAAACAGATAAAGTTCCTTCATATTTTTTTAAAGCTTGTTCTATCTTTGATGCTGTAATTTCAAGTAATTCATGATTATTTCCATATAGTTTTATACCTAATGGCGTTCTAATTCCTGTTAAAAGCATATCTATACGTCCACGAATTGGATATGTCCATGAATTAATAAGTCCATTAACTTGAAGATTTTTATCCATCTCTTCCATTAATTTTTTATATGTCATTCCTTCTCTCCACTCACTTTGTGGTTTAAAAGTAATTATTGTTTCTATCATCGCAAGTGGTGCTGGATCTGTTGCAGTTTGAGCACGCCCTACTTTTGCAAATGAACTTTCAACTTCAGGAAAGGATTTGATTACCATATTTGTTTTTTGTGCTAACTCTTTTGCTAAATCAATTCCAATTCCATAGGGTGTTACAGGCATATACATAAAAGTTTGTTCATTCATCATAGGCATAAATTCCCATTTTTGCTTTTCATAAACTGTTACAGCAAAAACTAAAGTTCCTATAAATATTGCTACTATTAAATATTTCAATTTTAAAGAAAGATGTAAAAGCGGTGAATAAAGTTTTATAAAAAATCTATTTAATAAATTTTCTTCCTCTTTTAATATTTTCCCTTTTATCAAAAATATCATCAAAATTGGTACTAATGTTATTGATAAAATTGCACCTGTCATCATTGCAAATGATTTCGTAAATGCTAAAGGAGAAAATAGCCTTCCTTCTTGTCCACTTAATGCAAAAATTGGTAAAAAAGAGACTACAACAAGTATCAAAGCAAAAAATATTGGACGACCAACTTGTTTTGCTGATTCAATTATAATACTCACTCTTTCTTCTTTTGAAATATTTTCTTTTCCTTGTAAATGTTTATGTGCATTTTCAACCATAACAATAGTTGCATCAACCATTGCTCCAATTGCAATAGCAATTCCACCTAAACTCATAATATTTGAACCTATATTAAATGCTTTCATTAGTAAAAAACTAATTAATACTGTAATTGGTAAAGTTATGATGATAATTAATGCACTTCTAAAATGAAATAAAAATAATCCAGCTATTATCATAACAATAATAGATTCTTCTACTAATGTTCTTTTTAACGTATCTATAGCTTTATCAATCAATGAACTTCTATCATAAACTTCGACAACCTCTACATCTGGAACATTTAAAGTTTTTAGTTTTTCTTTTACTGCATTTATTACTTTATATGGATTTTCACCAAATCTAACAACAACTATTCCCCCAACAGTTTCACCTTCACCATCTAAATCAACCATTCCTCTTCTATTTGATGAAGTAATATTTACTGTTGCAATATCTTTTATTTTTAGTGGTGTGTTATTTAAAGTTTTGATTGTTATATTTTCAATATCCACAACTGATTTTAAGTAACCACGAGCAGTTATAATATGTTCATATCCATTTTCTAAAATTATTCTTCCACCAGTATCGCTATTGTTTGCTTGTAATACTTTTTTAATTTCATCAATACTCAAATCATATTGAACTAATTTGTCTTGATTTAGAGTTATTTCGTAGTTTTTTATATAACCACCAATTGATGCAATTTCGCTAACTCCATCAACACCAAGTAGGGCAAATTTATAATAATAATCTTCTAAAGTTCTAAGTTCTTCTAAACTTTTTGTTTTTGATTTTAACGCATATTCATAAGCCCAACCAACTCCTGTAGCATCAGGACCTATTTGAACAGATGCACCTTCAGGAAATGTTCCTTGAAGTGTTGATAATTGTTCTAAAATTCTACTTCTTGAGGCATATAAATCTGTTCCATCTTTAAAAATAATATATATCATTGCATTTGAAAATGAACTCATTGCACGAACAGTTTGAATATTTGGTAAACTCATCAAACTTGAAATTAATGGATATGAAATTTGTTCTTCAATTGTTTTTGGACTTTGTCCACTCCATTCAACTTGTACTATTACTTGAGGAGGTGATAAATCAGGTAAGGCATCTAAACTTGTATTTTTTACAGCCCAAAAAGAACCAAGTGTTAATATAAAAATAAAAAATAAAATTAAAAATTTATTTCTTACACTATATGAAATTATATTTTCTACCATGATTTTTTACCAATCTTCATTGTCTGATTCATATAAGTTATTTGTTACGGCATCTGAATCAAGTAAGAATAGGGCATTATTTATAACTTCATCATTTTCTTCAAGTCCACTTACTACTTGATATTTATTTGAAGCAACTCTTTTTGCGTTTATTTTTACAGCTTCAAACTCATCATTTGAAGTTGGTTTAAATACATAAAAACTATTTGCTTTTTTTAACACAGCTGTTTTTGGAAGAGTTAAAAGTGTCTCTTTTTTGATATTAATATCAACCTTACCAAACATACTTGGAATTAATTCATTATTTTCATTATCAATAATAAATCTAACATTTACTGTTTTACTTTTTTCATCAAAAATAGGGTAGATAAAATCAACTTTAGAGTTAATTATTTTGTTTAATCCATCAATATGAATCATAGCTTCTTTATCTTTTTTAACAAAAGATAAATCCTCTTGATAAATTGAAGCAATAAACCACATTTTATCTAGATTTCCTAACTGAAGGAGGGTAGTTCCTTTTTTAACTGCACTTTTATTATTGATATTTTTTTGAAGTAAAATACCATTAAAATTTGAAGTAACCACTAGACCACTATTATTTAATTTTCCATCTTTTATTTTTTGTTGATTTTCTTTTGATATATCTAAATTATCAAGTTTTAAAAGTGTTGAAGAATAGATATTTTTATTTATATCTTTTGCAATTTGAAGTTCATTTTGAATAGATAAAATATCATCAGAATAAATTGAATATAAAGCTTCACCTTTTTTGATATTCATATAAATCTTATTTGCATTTAAATTTGTTATATAACCATCAAATCTACTTACAATATCAACAATAGATGACTCATCTATCCTTGTTACTCCATAAAAACTTTTATTCTCAATAATTTCTTCTTTTTTTACTTTTACTATTTTCTTATTAAACAGTTGTTTTGCATTTATAATCTCTGCATTTAATACAGCCGTTAGAAATAGGGTAATTATAAGTAGTTTTTTAATCATTTGATACCTTTATTTGCATAGTAAATTAATCCTGAATAGGCTTCATAATATTTTTGTTTTTCATCAATTGCTTTCATTTGATAAGTGATTAAATCATTTAGGTTTTTAATACTTTCTTGTGGTTTAACATCATCAAAACTATTATATATATCAATATTTTTTTGTATTTTTTCTTTTAATGGAATTATCTTTTGCCCTATTAAATTATAATTTTCATAAGCATTATTTAGATTATTCTTTAATATTTTTGATTGAATCTCAAAGTTATGTTTTAGTTGTTCTAATTTATCATTAGTCTCATTTGCACTCATTTTTGCTTGAACTCTTGTAACATTTTCTATATCATAAATTGGAAGGGGAATAGAAACAGCCATATTTACATAATCATTAAATTTATCATCCCTTTGGAAATATGCCAAACTTACTTGAACATCTGGAATCTTTTTTGCTCTTTCTAATTCAGCTATACTTTGTTGTTTTGATGAATTCTCTTCTAAACTTTTAAATTTTGGATGAGAAGAATTTTCAATCAATAAATCAACTTTTTTTATATCTATTTTTTCATCAATTTTGTCTATTTTTGTATATGTTATTTGTTCTAATTTTAAGTACGAATTATCTATTAAATTTTTTAGATTTTGTTTTTGTATTTTTAATTCAACTGTTGAGATTTGAGAATTTATTATCTCATTTTGAGTTGCTTTTTGATATTTATATAAAGAACCATATAAACTCTCTAATTTTTCCAAGTTTTTTTCATACTCTTCTAAAAGTTTATATTTTTCCTCTGATAACAAGATATTATAAACCAACTCATTTATTTTTGATGTAAGTTCTAACTTCTTATCTTCAAAATCATAAAGCTTTATATTTTTCTCTTTAGAAGCAATTTTTTCTTTTATATCAAGTTTATTTCCAGTTGGAATTACTTGTGAAATTCCTATAAAAGAGGCTTGCATCGCCTCTTTATTTCGTGAACTAAAATCATTTATCCATACATCATTTATTCCCATAGACAATACTGGATTTTGCCACTTTTTTGCAATTGATATTTGTTGATTTGCAACTTCAATAGATTTTTCTACACTTTTTAAATCATAGCTATTTTCAAATGTAGAATTAACTAATTCATCAATTGATATTGCACTTAAAAGTGATAAAGTTAATGATGAAGCTAAAACTATTTTTAACATTAGATATTTACGCTTCCTCTAATTGTATGAACAATATCATCATCTGTTTTGAATTTAAGTTGATATTGCCATGTTCCAGCCATTGAGAAATTAACTTTTGTTTTATAAACACCATCAACTAACTCAGCTTTTTCTTCATGTTCCATATATGGCATTCCTGGCATTTCAGGCATAAAGAATTTTATTTTAACTTTTGCTGTTGTTACATTTTTTTGATCTTTAGTTAACTTGATTACAAATTCATTATCTCCAACAACAAGTGATTTTTCACTCATTAATGTAATATTGTAACCATTTTTTTCACCATTTTGATTTATTGGTTCTGCATTTAAAAAGTTTAATGCAAGAACTAAAGTTAGAATTATTTTGAAAAGCTTTTTCATAATTTCTCCTTGAAATATTTATGAAAAAATTCTATCAAATACTTTGTGCAGTTTGTGTGGAGTTAAAAATATAACTTAAAAATAGTTCCTTCATTTTCTATAGATTCAACTTCAATATTTATATTATAACTTTTACATATCATATTTACAATGTTTAATCCTAAACCAAAACCACCATTTTGTGTTGTTGCTCTATAATATCTTTTGTAAATATCTTTTAATTTATCTTTTTTTATTCCTATTCCACTATCTTTAATACTTAAAACTCTATTTTTTAGTGATATTTCTATTTTTCCATTTATTTTATTATATTTTATTGCATTGGAAAAAAGATTGTTAAATAATCTAATAAAATCATCTTTATCAATCTTATAAGAAGTCGATTCTAATTGTGTTAAAACTTCTATCTTCTTTTTTAAAAATAGAGGCTCAAAACTGTCTATTTGTTCTTTAATAAGCAAAGATAAATCTAACTCTTTTTTATCTTTCTTTATCTCTTTATTCTCTAAAAATATATAAGTTAAATCTTTATATATTTCACTTATTCTTTTAGCACTTAGTTTTATTCTTTCTATTTGCTTTAAAGATAAATTTTCCCCTTCTGTTGACATCATAATTGCACTTATGGGAGTATTTAGTTCATGTGTTGTATCTTTTATAAAATTATTTAACTTTATTCTTTCATCTTTTATAGGTTTTAAAAATAGTTTTGCAAGATAAAAACCAATTATTGTAACTAAAGAATAAAAAGCTAAAAAAATTAAAATTATAGCTATTTTCAACTCATAAATCTTCACTTCTAAACTAATATCTTTTAAAACAATATATTCAATACCTAAATGTCCTACCGTTGAATTATCTACTAAAATTAATGATTTTTCATCAAAGATAAATTTCTGATTAAAATCTACTTTTTCATCAAAATTACCATAAATTAGCTCTTTATTCTTATTATAAAATGATATTTTGTACTCTTTTGAATTTAAGTATTTATCTTTATCAAAGTTTGTACCCATCATATGAGAAACAATTACTTCATTTGAAATTTTTGAAGTAATATTTTGCATATTTGATTTTATTAAATCAATAAATAAAGTCTTTTCATTCTGATAATAAAAAAATATAGTTATTAACATCAAAATTAACGAAGAGCCCAAATATAAAAATAGAAATCTAAATAGTGTGATTTTTTCACTTTTTGTTAAATCTATATCCAACTCCTCGTATATTTAAGATTTGTTCTTCTCCTAAAATTTTACGTAAATTTTTAATATATGTTCTAATTGTTGATGCATTTGGTGTTTCTTCATATGCCCAAAGATTTAGACTAAGTTCCTCAATACTTACTGTTTTTGTTGAATTATTTATTAAATATTGTAAAACTTCGCTCTCTTTTTTTGCAATATGAATTTTTTTATCTTCTTTTAAAATGTAGAGATTTTGAGTATCTAATAATAAATCTTTTTCAAGAATTATTA
>Ga0172377_10009168_pt1 | contig 10142 bp, 5 predicted proteins | sample Pumphouse3metaG_FD_119749 | JGI IMG/M metagenome (GOLD analysis project Ga0172377, IMG submission 119749) | Leachate microbial communities from a municipal landfill in Southern Ontario, Canada - Pumphouse #3 metaG | ecosystem: Engineered > Solid waste > Landfill > Unclassified | place: Canada... | reverse complement strand
CGCTGATATGCCCATCTACTGCAACCAGGCCCTGCACGCGCTGGCCGGTACGCACATCAACGGAGAGTCCCCTTATCCAGCGTTCAAGGGCGGCGACTGCATCTCCCGCCCTGTCAGATTCCGGAAAGACGCGCCCGCCCCGTTCTACCTTTGTGGGGACACCCAGGCGCAGGAACAGGTCCCTTAAATCCTGGTTAGAGAAGCGATTGAAGGCGCCGTAAAGAAACTTTCCACCCGCGCCAAAAGCCGCCACCAGGGCATCTATAGGGGCTATGTTGGTTATGTTGCCGCGCCCGCCCCCGGTGATAGAGAGTTTTTTTCCAAGTACGCTGTTCTTCTCAAGAAGTACTACTCTGGCGCCGCACTCTGCCGCGCGTCCGGCGGCAAGCATTCCGCCTGCTCCGCCCCCAATTACCACAACCTTGCGCATCTTCCCTCCAGATTGAGAGTTAAATCATAGCCATGAAGTATAATTTGGAATCTTCAAGTGCGATGGGCAGATCGTCCAGAATGTATCCCAGCAGTTTGAGGAGCCTGGGACTCCTTGAATCTATCAGCACCCTGTCCGCCATAAATACGCACCCGCCAAACTTCTTTCTAAGGCGTATGCATACATCCGGGGCAAGCCGTATTCCCGGAGCAAGCTTTATTGTAATCTTGCTCCTGTCATGTGTGATTGCTTCTACGCCTATACCGGCGGATTTTATCCTCAGCTTGAGTATTCCAAGGGAGTTTGAGACGGCCCTGGGAATCTCTCCAAACCTGTCTCTAAGCTCTTCTTCTATCTTCTCTACATCCTGCTCGTGGCGCACGGAGGTCATCTTTTTGTATAAAGAGAGACGCTGCGCCTCTGTGGGCACATATCTTGCCGGGATAAAGGCATCCATGGGGAGGTCGGCGGGGGGCAGCTCAAACTGTTCTGGTGCCTCTCCCTTAATCTCCTGCACTGCTTCGGATAGAAGCTGGCAGTACATATCAAACCCCACGGACTGCATCTGACCGTGCTGCTGAGGCCCAAGCAGGTTGCCTGCGCCGCGGATTTCCAGGTCTCTGAGCGCAATTTTGAAGCCGGAACCAAGGTCGGAGAATTCGCGGATGGCCTGAAGCCTCTTTTCTGCTATCTCTGACATTACCCTGTGCGGTTCGTAGAGCAGGTATGCGTATGCCTGCCGGTTGGATCGCCCCACCCTGCCGCGCAATTGATAAAGCTGCGCAAGCCCCATTTTATCTGCATTGTTTATGATTATGGTGTTTACGTTGGGAACGTCCAGCCCGCTCTCTATGATGGTTGTGCAGACCAGGATATCTGATTCGCCCTCATACAAATCCATCATCACCTGCTCAAGCTCGTCCTCGGACATCTGCCCGTGGCCCGCAGCCACTCGCGCATGCGGCGCCAGTTTTCTTAGGTGTTCCGCAACATGCTCTATGTTCTCTACCCTGTTGTGGACAAAGTAGACCTGGCCGCCTCTATCCAGCTCACGGAGGATGGCATCGCGCACAATATCGTCTTCGTACTCCCGGCAGAAGGTCTTTATGGGGGCGCGACCCTCCGGCGGATCGTTTATAAGGCTCATGTCCCTGATGCCGGAGAGGGACATATGCAGCGTACGCGGGATGGGCGTTGCAGAGAGCGTAAGCACATCCACCGTCTTTCTAAGCTGCTTTAAGCGCTCCTTGTGGGCAACGCCAAACCGCTGCTCTTCGTCCACCACAAGAAGCCCCAGGTTTTTGAACTCTATGTCTTTGGATAGCAGGCGGTGCGTGCCTATTACAACATCTATATCGCCCGTCCTAAGCCCTTCAACAATCTTTTTCTGTTCTGAACGAGTCTTGAACCGGCTGAGCATGCCCACGGTAACCGGATATGCCGCAAACCTTTCCGCAAAGGTGTTAAAGTGCTGCTGGGCAAGCACGGTTGTTGGAGCAAGCACGGCAACCTGGCGGCCGTCGTTTACCACCTTAAAGACTGCCCGGATGGCTACTTCCGTCTTTCCGTACCCCACGTCTCCGCAGACAAGACGGTCCATGGGTTTGGCCGATTCCAGGTCTTCCTTTATCTCACGTATAACTGCAAGCTGATCCGGGGTTTCTTCGTAGCGGAAGGCGGATTCAAGCTCTTGCTGCCACGGGGTATCCGGGCTGTAGCTGTATCCGTCCAGGGATTGGCGGGCGGCGTAGAGCGCAACCAGCTCCTTTGCCATCTCTTTCACGGAGGCTTTTACGCGCTTTGTAGTCTTTGCCCACTCCATGCCGCCAAGTTTGTTGAGCGTTGGGGCCTGCCCGTCTGCGCCTATAAACCTTTGGATGCGGTCTATCTGGTCTGTGGGCACGTAAAGCTTATCTGTACCGGCGTATTCAACCACAAGGTAGTCTCTGTCTCCGCCGTTTCCCCCAAGCTTTGTGAGGCCGCGGTACCTGCCTATCCCGTGGTTTATGTGCACAACAAAGTCACCCTCTGCAATATCCAGGAGCGATGTTATTGCCGTTCCCTTGCGGAAGGTCTTTCTTTGCCGGCGGGGCCTTCCTGCGCCAAACATCTCGGTATCCGTCAGCACCATCAGGTTTGATTCCGTAAGCTTAAAACCGGCCCTTACGGCGCCCTCCGCCACATAGACGCCGGATTTCCCGCGCTCTATAAGGTCTTCAATAGGGCGCACGGAAAGATCATGCTCGCCTAAAAGTTCTATAATCCTGTGCGGCTGGCGGGTGATAAGCAGGATTCTGGCCCTGTTTGCAAGCCAGGTTTTAATCTGTTCTATCAGAAGCGCTATCTGTGCACTAAACACATCCATAGGCGCCACAGGCAGGGATACCTGGCCGTCTGCGCACATCCAGGAGAGCGGACGCGGCAGTATGGATAGGAGCACGCTTGAGTTGCGCCGCCCCAGCCACTCCGTAAAAGACTCAAAGCTTATTGCATGGGCGCCGGGGAGCCTGAGTACCTCTCCCCTTCTTACACGGCTTTCAAGCGATTCCAGGAGTTCCTGGTAAAGTTCTGCCCAGTGGTTTTCTATCTGATGCGGCTCATCAAGAAGCAGAACGGCATCTCCCAGCAGACTGTCAAGTAGCGAGTATTCTTTGTTGCAAAGGATGGGGAGGTAGTATTCCATGCCATCAAAACAGGCGCCTCCCTCAAAGTGCAGTATATCTTCTTCCACGCGCCTGCGGAGCCTTGCCGCAGCCTCACGCCCAAACTCTGCTTCTACCCGCTCGCTCTCTGACCGGAGCAGATGGGAAAGGGCCTGCGCCGCCTGTCCTGCTGATTCTGAGGATATAAGAATCTCTCTTGCAGGATTTACTTCTATTGAGTCCAGGGAACCTGTTGAACGCTGGGATTCCACTTCAAATCTGCGGATGCTCTCTATGTCATCGCCAAAGAGTTCTATGCGCACGGGGAACGGCTCTGTTGCCGTGAATATATCTAAAATCCCTCCGCGAAGGCTGAATTCCGCGGGGCCGCCAACCAGGTCTACGCGCTTATAGCCCATATCCGCCAGGCGGCGGGCGCATTCATCCAGAGAGACTTCTTTGCCTTTTTGCAGGAGGATGCCTTTATCTGACGGGCACTCCGGCGCAAATGTTCTCTGCAGAACGGCCGAGATGGGAGCCACTATTATGCACCTCCCACCACTGGAAAGGCGGGTAAGCGCACTTATTCTTCCGGCAACTGCATCCGGGTCTGCGCCCCCATCCGTGTAGATCATGCCGTCTGCGGAGGGCATGAGGCGGAGATCAAGGCCGGGGGCGTTTAGCATGGAGATGTCTTCAAAGAGACGCTCTGCCTGATCTTGATTATATGTTATAAGCAGAACCGGGCGGCCCGCAGCTGCCGCAAGGACGGTGGCAAAGAGCCCCTTTGCCGCCGGGTTCATGCCTTCTACTTGTATAGCGCGGCATCCGCGGTTAAGCTGGTTGCAGATCTCCTGCACACGCGGATACTTGCCAAATGCTTTTAATAAAAATTCCATGTTCATAGTTTTACCAACCGGCCTAACGCCGGAAAGGGCTTTGGCCCGGCATCCGCATGGGTACCCACCAAAACCCGAAGTCCAGCAACCGCCGGACGAAGTACAATCGGATTGTTACTTGAAAGATTTAAGTTATTATCCGGGCGGAAAGTTATACAAAATTCTCTCCCGAACAAAGATTAACGCTCAAAGATCAAGCTAGAACCGTTTTGATTTTATCCGGGTACTCTGTAAACTTGGATTTGCAAGTTTAAACAAGGCTTCGGCAGCGGCGTGCCAAGGCACTCTGCGACCGAAGTATCGCCCCGGGGGTGATGCCCCTTGCTTTGGCGGCGTCTCCGGCGCTGCGAACGAAGTATCCTGGACATATTTAAGTTTACACGCCACCAGGCTGCCAGGGTTAAATTCTGTATTTATTATAGCATATTAAAGATAAAAACGCACATATACTTGATTGATTATATTACCTTCACATAGACTTTCCGGTTTCGCGGGCCGTCAAATTCGCAGAAGTATATCCCCTGCCACATGCCCAGAACAAGGCGTCCGGACTCTACCAGAATTGTGACAGAGAAACCCATCATACTTGCCTTGATGTGGGCATCTGAATTGCCCTCTGAGTGGCGGTAGGCGCCGCTGTGGGGTACAAGGCGTTCCAGCGTGGAGATTATATCCCGCACCACGTCCGGGTCTGCGTTCTCGTTTATGGTTACGGCTGCCGTTGTGTGCGGTACAAAGACCGTGCACAGGCCGCTTTTAACGCCGCTCTCTCTGACAGCATCCGCCACATTAGGGGTAATATCTACAAACTGGTTATGAGATGAGGTATGGACTGGGAAGCTTTTTACCGCCTCTGGAGCCGCCCTCTTTGGCTTGGGGGGAGCGGCGGGGGCTTCAACCTCCTCTGTTATAAGTGCGGGCTGCGCAGTCTGTTTGACGGACATTGCAGATCTGCTTGCAAGGCTGTCGGCCTGCTTGTTCTTCTCCCTTAGAACATGGGTGACCGTTGCCGTGTTAAACCGGGAAAGCAGGTCTTTTACTTTGGTATAGAGCGGGATTATGCCATCATTCCTTACCTTGTACTGCCCGGAGAGCTGCTTTGCCATGAGCTCACTGTCCGTCTGCACGGAGGCCTGTGAAAAACCCATTTCAAGCGCCTCTGCAAGAGCGCGGATAAGGGCGGTGTATTCGGCTACGTTGTTTGTGGTTTCGCCTATGTACTCGCCAATCTCTCTTAAGACCCTGCCGGATTCGTCAGAGATGACAACGCCTATCCCGGCGGGCCCCGGATTTCCTTTTGATGCGCCGTCAACGGCGATTATTGCTCGGTTCATTTGTTCTCCAAATACAGTATTCGGCCGCAGTTTTCACAGGTTATTATCTCTTTGCCGGTCTTTAGGTCGCGCAAATCTGCGCCCGGTATGCTTGTGCGGCAGGCGGAACAGTATCCATCCTCCACTTTGCTTATAACAAGGATTCCCAGCCTGGTACGCATGGTTTCATAACGCTTCAGGAGCGCCGGATCTACAGCGGCGGCTGCTTTCTCTCTCTCTGCAATAAGCGCCTTGGTTTTGGCGGTGAGCTCTGTTAAATCCTGATTGTATTTCTGAACTATTGCTTCATGTTCTTTTTCTTTTGATTCCAGAACGGCACGGGCGGCGGCGCTCTCTTTTTTTCTCTCTTCTATGATATCCATGAGCTCCAGTATGCGCTCTTCAAGCGTATCTTTTTGCCGGCCAAGCTGATCTATCTCCTTCTCCATGCTGGAGAGTTCCTTGGGGTTTGTCACCTTTCCCGCATAGAGCCTTTCTTTAAATGTTTTCCTTTTGGTCTCAACGGATTTAAGGTTCAGGTCTTTATCCTGCATCTCGGACGCTGCATCCCGCAGAAGCTTCTCTGCCTCATCTGCGCTTCTCAGGGAGGCAGAGACTTCCTCTTTTTTTGCGGAACCATCATCAAGGGCGCCCCGCATCTTCTGCAGTTTTGCCAGTTCCAGGTCTATCTTTTGTAACTCGTAAAGGGCATTTAGCCGTTCATCCATACTATTTATCCCCTTTTACCACAGTGTCCAATTCTATCAGGCGTACCGGGCAGTGTCAAACATATGCTACCTCCAATATGTAACAGAGTCCGTCGCATAAAATTTACCCGCTATGCTCAACTATTGAACTGGATATCTTAAATACATGCGCGTTCGCAAAGCGCGTTTAGAACCGGGGAACTCCCCGGCAAGCAAAAAGATATGTGGCGTTCAAACTTAGTGAAAGCGATCTTCTGCTCGGGGTTTGGCGCAAGCGTAAATTGCCCGGTATCATCAGCGCTGCCCCGGCTATAAATACCATGTTTAAAAAGAAGTCCGACATCGTATACGTCTATTTGGTATACGGTTGCCGGAAGCCCTGCAAGAAACGGAGGGCACGGGCATGCATTCCATAGCAGAGCAGCACAGCTATATCAAGAGAGCGGCTTGGGCGCATCCCTTGTATGGCCAACAAACGATAGATTGCTGAGCTTCCCAAAACACTCTTCAAAGACTCGGTAGTATATAAGCTCTTCCTTGCTGGGTATTACACGCCCGGATGCTATAGTTCGCTCGCGCTCAAACTCTTTGTCCGATATAGCCTCCGCCGCCAGTGCCGCCAGCACATTGCTGGAGCCACATCCCTCACTGAATTTGCTCTTCTGCCTGCAAACCACTTCCTTGGGCAGATCGTCCTTGAATGCCTCTCTTAGCACCCACTTCTCCGTGCCGTCCCCGCTCATCTTATACTTAAGCGGCATACTGAAAGCAAACTTCAGCATATCCATATCCAGAAACGGAGCCCTAGCCTCTATGCCGTGCGCCATAGGCATTCTATCGCACCGCTGCAGACTGGTATTGTGAAGGCTCTCTGTAATTTCTACAAGTTCCCTGGAGAGGGCTTCATCATCCAGGCCCTTCAAGTAGTGGTACCCGCCAAACAGTTCGTCCGCGCCCTCGCCGGAAAGAACAACTTTGATGTGCCCGCCGGCAAGTTTGCACAGAAAGTAATTGGGGATTGCGCTCCTCACAAGCGCGGCATCGTATGATTCCAGATGATAGATTACTTGAGGTAGCGCAGAGAGCATGTCATCCTGCGTATATACCAGTTCGTAATGTTCTGTTCCCAGGTAGTTGGCGCACAGACGGGCGTACTCTCTATCCATGCTTTCTGCCATGCCTACTGAGAAGGACTTCAGCCCTGGCATCCGTTTACTTGCTAATGCCGCAATTATGCTGCTGTCCAGACCGCCGCTCAGAAATACTCCCAGCGGTGCATCGGATATAAGGCACTTCCTAACAGCCTCCCTGAGATAGTATCTCACGCCGTTTACAGCCTTATCCTGCGAATCAACCTGCAGAACACTATCGCCAATAGAGAAGTATTTCTGCATACCCAGGGCGGTTGTGTAATAGTGGCCCGCCGGGAACTCGCTGAAATTTGGAACTGTATTGCAAAGAGCCTTTATCTCAGATGCAAAGCAAATTGCGCCACCGTACTCGCCTCTATAGAGTGGCTTTATTCCCAGCGGATCGCGAGCGAGCATTAAACCCTTCCCGGCATCGTATACGGCAAAAGCGAACATGCCGTCCAGATGCTTTACGCACTCTTCTCCCACCTCCTCGTATAGGTGTAGGACAGCTTCCGCATCCGTGCTGGTGGTGAATTGGTGTTTTTCGGCAAGCTTGTTCCTGATGCTCCGGTTATTATATATCGCTCCGTTGAGAACTATGCAGATGGAGCCATCTTCATTGAATATAGACTGGCTGCCGCCGTCCATATCTATTACTGCAAGACGGCCGTGTGCCATGCAGATATCATTCGCATGAAACCTGCCGGCGCTGTCCAGGCCTCTGTGCTGAAGCTTTTCAATCATCCGGGGCAAAATGTTCTGACCTTCAATTTTTCCGAATACGCCTGCTATTCTACACATACCAAAGCCCTTTCCTTAATTAAAGAGAGCCGCTCACGTTCGCTAAGAATTCTGCCGTTTCCTTTATCCACAGGATACACCGCACCGTTCTGTACGGTGGTGTTTAGCATGCCTGCCGCATACGGGTTCCCCTTCAGATGAGGGGCGTCCAGCATGCCCATCTCTATGGTGGCTGACAGCACCTCCGGGGAAGAGAGCGGGTCATCCGTGGCGCACCGTATATCACTGATTGCAGATATTAGAATCCCGGCCTCTTTTATCAGCTCGTTCTTGCGGGCCTGCACATCTGCATCTGCAGTCATGTCAGGCATCCCTGCAAGGGCGTTTCGCAGTACGCCATGAACTATCTCGCAACTCTCTATTATGTCACTGGCGGTAGCGGCGTGGTCTCCTTCGCAAAAACCTACTACGTGCATGATATCCGGCCTTAGTTGCATAGCCAGCGCCGTTGACGCCGCAAGCTGCCCCTTTGCAATATTCAGGCGCGGAGATAGGTGCAACAGCCCAGCCCGCACCTGTCTTACCGGCCTAAAACTTTTGTCCTGTAGGGTCTCTATCAACTCTATCTTAGCCAGCATCTTTGCAAGATCCATGCATCCGGTTATGGCTGGCGGCGTGTTCAACATGTATTGGGATACGTAGTGGCAGACGCCCATCCTCTTTGCATTGTAGGCCGCGAGGTAGGCCGTAGCCACACCTATGGTATCGTGGGCATCACGCATGCTCCAGTGATGTGATTCGTTCACCTCCAGCGGGATGCCGTGTTCGGCATACCAGCGCATTGCCTGCTGGTTCTCTCTTATTGCTTCTTTCGGGGTACGTGCCGACCGCCCGTCCAGCGCACTATACCAGCACAAAGGCACGGCTCCCCAGGCATTGTTCACAGTCCTGGCAGAAAGCTCCGCCCACTTTACAAGGTCTCTGGTGCCACTGTATATCCTGAACAGCGGGCGGTTTCCCGTTCTGCCCGCCCCATATATGCAGGACAGGTCTTCCGGGGTTCTTACAGGAACGCCGCCGGCGCCGTCCAGCGCCGGGTCCATCTCCTCCTGCCTGAAGTAGGATTCCTGGGCATTCTGGTCCGGCGCAAGAGATATGACATCCAGCACCCCCGACTTCGCAATCCGGCGCACCCCGTCTACCGTATCCGCCAGGTTCGGCAGCCCAAAGTGGTGGCGCAGCAGTGGATACGGCGAGCTGTTCTCCAGCCGCTCAATCAGGGTGTCTCCTACAGAACCTTCGCTGCTGCGAGTGATTGCTGAACCCAAGTACTCCCGGACATCCCGGGGGTTTTCAAGACCATCGAAGCATCTTTCAAACCACCCAAGCGTCCCGGCGGCTTTGCACACGGGCGGAGTACCGCCGAACACAAAGCGCCTATCAGTATTATCCCCTTGTTCCATCTTAGACTTCATATCTCTTAGCAGCCCCTCTGCAACATCCGGGGTGAGCCGGTAGCTTACGCCCACTATGGCCGGGTCATGCTTGCGTATAGCCTTTACAAAGTCTTCTACCGGCACTGCCGCCCCAAGAAAGACCGACTTATACCCAAGCTCTTCAGCTATTCTCAAAAAATTTACAGTTCCCGCAACGTGGACACAGTTGCCGATTGCTCCCGCAACGATGGTTCGTTCCATGCAAGCCCCTCCTCTCCTTCAAGAATAAACCGTCTTATCTGCTTTAGCGTCAATCCGGCCAGCCCGAGCCTCTCCGCTGTCCGTCCGGTAGCCCAGAAATTCTCTCCGTGCAGAATGGAGCCGAGCAGAATGATAGAGTCTATGGTGGGCGTCTGCACGTTTACCAGCCTGCCCAGCGACGCTATAGGGATAAGGCTCATGGGGATATCTTCGCTGATGTACCGGTGAAAGATAGTCTTGGGGGCTTTTATTCCATCGTATCCTCTGTTTGCTCTCATCGCCTCATGCAGAGTACGCCCGGCGGCATCGTATGCTATATATAGCCACTCGCGCGCAGACATTGCTCTAAAACCGATACCCTCCGCCACCCGCACACGCTCCCTGTCCATCTCCTCCAGAATCAGCGCCACAGATGGTGTTATGCCATCCGTGTAATAATCAAAATCCCCGCTGGTGCTCTCTATCCGGCCTGCGTTCAACACTGTTACGGCGGGGTGAAAGATAGCGCCTATATTATCCAGGCTGGTCTTCATCACGTTATCGCCGGGAACAAACTGAGGGAAGGCGCACCTTAGAAAAT
>Ga0172377_10009167_pt1 | contig 10143 bp, 10 predicted proteins | sample Pumphouse3metaG_FD_119749 | JGI IMG/M metagenome (GOLD analysis project Ga0172377, IMG submission 119749) | Leachate microbial communities from a municipal landfill in Southern Ontario, Canada - Pumphouse #3 metaG | ecosystem: Engineered > Solid waste > Landfill > Unclassified | place: Canada... | reverse complement strand
GAGCGTGCTGGTAAAGTTGATACTCTTTCTGGAACGAGGGGAACGGTCTCAGTGATTGGCGCGGTTTCTCCGCCGGGCGGTGATTTCTCTGAACCAGTGACCCAGCATACAAGTCGTTTTATTCGTTGTTTCTGGGCCCTGGATCGTGATTTGGCGAATGCTCGCCATTATCCCGCGATTGGTTGGCTTTCCAGCTACAGCGAGTATCTTCCGGATACAGCGTTTTGGTGGGAAAAAATGGATCCAAATTGGCAGGAGAATCGTGATTATTTAATGAATCTTCTTCAGGAAGAGGTTGCTCTGCAGCGCATTGCTAAACTAGTTGGTCCGGATGCACTGCCCGAAAATCAGCGCTTGACATTGTTTTTGGCAGAAATCATTAAGAATGCTTTTTTACAGCAGAATTCGTTTGATGAAATCGATATGTATTGTGCTCCCGGAAAACAGTTGTGGATGCTGCGTGTGCTTGTAACATTCAGCAAGCGTTCTTATGCACTGATTAAACAGGGTGCCACATTGGCTGATATCACTTCCATTTCTTTGCTGGACAGGATGAACCGAATGAAAAGCGAAATTAAAAATGAGGACAAGCAGGCCATGGCGGAGCTGGAACAGAAAATCATCGAGGAACTCGAAATGCTCGAAAGGAAAATCAAAGCATGAAAATGGCTGGTCTAGAATATAAGGGCGTTCGAAATATCGATGGTCCTCTGCTCTTTATTGATGGTATTAAGGATATCGCCTATGACGAGCTTGTTGAAATTACCGATCCCGCTGGAAACCCGCGATTAGGACAGGTGCTGGATGTCAGTAGTAATAGTGCTGTGGTACAAGTTTTCGGCGGCTCAAATGATCTTTCTAAATTAGATACAAAAGTGCGCTTCCTGGGGCATTCTCAGACAATCCCTGTCTGTACAGAAATGCTGGGCCGTGTTTTTGACGGACTGGGACATCCAAAGGATGGGCTGCCAATGCCGTTGAGTAGCGAACGGCGCGATGTAAACGGCTTGCCGATTAATCCCTACGCACGAGAATATCCGCGTGATTTTATTCAAACGGGTATCTCATCGATTGATTTAATGAATACCCTGGTTCGCGGTCAAAAGTTGCCGATCTTTTCGGGAAACGGCTTGCCACACAATCGCATGGCTGCGCAGATTGCTCGTCAAGCAAAACTTCTGAACGAAGATGTGCAGTTCTCAATTGTTTTTGCTGCAATGGGGGTTAAGTATGACGTGGCACAATTTTTTATCGAATCTTTTGAGCAGAGTGGCGTGATTAATAATGTTGCGATGTTTCTGAATTTGGCGGATGATCCATCGATTGAGCGTTTGGTCACACCGCGTTCCGCATTAACGTTGGCGGAGTATCTCGCATTTGAAAAGAATATGCATGTGCTGGTTATTATTACGGATATGACGAACTACTGTGAAGCCCTTCGGGAAATTGCCACTGCACGCGGTGAAATTCCAAGTCGAAAAGGCTATCCGGGGTATTTATACAGTGATTTAGCCTCCTTGTATGAACGCGCTGGACGTCTGTCGGATGGCAGTGGAAGTATTACGCAGATGCCGATTTTGACGATGCCGAGTGATGATATTTCACATCCGATTCCAGATTTAACGGGCTATATTACAGAAGGCCAGATTGTTTTGGAACGTGATATGTTCCAGCGGGGGGTCTATCCGCCGGTGGCTGGATTGCCGTCTCTTTCCCGTTTAATGAAGGATGGTATTGGCAAAGGTCGTACGCGCGCAGATCATCCGCATGTGGCGTCTCAGTTATTTGCGGCTTATTCTAAAGTGAAGGATATCCGTTCGCTGGCATCGGTTATTGGGGAAGAAGAATTGAGCCCGACCGACAAATTGTATATGAAATTCGGCGAAGAATTTGAGCATCATGTTATTGCTCAGGGAGAATTTGAAGATCGAAGTATTGAGCAAACGCTTGATTTGGGGTGGAAGGCATTAAAGATTCTGCCGCGCAATGAGCTTCTTCGCGTGAGTGAAGAAGAACTAAAGCAGTACTATGATCCGGAATCGGAAGAAACAGCAAAGTAATTTCTTATGGCAAAAATCAATGTAGCTCCAACAAAAAGTAATCAGCTTAGCCTTAAGCGCGATTTGGCTATGGCGACAGAGGGGTTTACGCTCTTGGAACAAAAGCGTGAAATTCTCGTGATGGAATTAATGCGCTTGTTGAACAAGGTGAAGCAGACGCATAAGAAGATGTCTGAAAGCCGTAAAAAAGCGTATGCTACTTTGCGTTTGGCAATTGCTCAAAATGGGCATGATCGAATGCGTAATATTGCGAGCGGAATTCACTTTGATCATCAGGTAAAAACGGGAACTCGGGTTACGGCTGGAATTCGTTTGCCGGTTATCCAGGCCACGGAGGGCGAATTTAAATCGCAATTTAGTTTTGTTGGCACAAATTCTTTGGTGGATCAGACGATGGTTGATTTTCTAAATGTATTGAAATATGCCGCTGAAATGGCCGAACTGGAGAGCTCCGTTTGGCTTCTGGCTCGTGAACTGAAAAAAACACAGCGACGCGTGAATGCCCTCGAACATATTTTTATCCCTAATTTTAAAGAGACGCTACACTATATTGGCGAATCCCTTGAAGGGGCTGAACTGGATTCTATTTTTACGATGAAGTTGGTGAAAAAACGCCTTGAAGAGAAAAATGAAGAAGCAAATGAGTTGGAATCGTAGAGGCGAAATTCCTTTTCCGCCCGTCTATTGATTTTTATCGATTTACATCTCTTCCAGTTCGCGAAGTAATTTGCTGCACATCATCATACAGCGTGGCAGATGAAAAAAAGTTTTCCATTTGCCACCTTTTAACAGGTGAGTCGGTGTGCCCGCACGATTCAAATAGCCGAACCATTCTGGATAATCGGTATCCTTGAAATGGCTCCATGTGTAGTTGTCTACTTTTTTGAACCATTGCATAAAGATGGGATTGCGGCTTGATTTATAAGCGAACAGGCAGGCAATTAAAGCTTCATTATGAACCCACCATAATTTCATGTCGTGCTGTAATTCTATGTGGGGCTTGTTCAGCGCATCCATAAAATAAAAGATGCCGCCCTCTTTTTTGTCCCATCCTAGGTTCAGGGTTGACAGGATTATCGCGCAGACTTTCTGTTCTGTTTTTTTGCTGTCGCCTTGTTTCATGGCAGCATTGAGCATGAACCACATGGATTCGAGCACATGTCCCGGATTTAGCATCCGACCCTGACAACTTGCCATATCCAGAGATCCGTCCGGTAAAATATTTTCAAAAACGGTTTTGTAGGCTGGCTGATAAAATTTATTCAGAACCATATCCATTGCGTTGTCTAATTCTTTGTCATATTTGTTGCCGCCTAAGCAGTCATCCATGATCATGCCTAAATTTGCCATCATCATATATTCGCCATGGGCCAAATAGCTTTGTTTGCCGCTTAACGCTTTGTTCCATTGCATTGCCGGATTTTCGCTGGCGACGCGGGTGATATAGCTGTTCATGGCCGCGTTCGCTGCTTTTTTGTAAATGGATTCATGGGTGGCTTTATATAAAACCGCGGCACCCATGGCAGCAAAACAATCGGAAAACACATTGTATGGAGCAATCGCGGGAACACCTTGTCGATTTAAGGCAAAATAGTATTGCCCTTTGTCATTTCGGCCATTCTTGTAGAGAAAATCAAAACCCTCTTTAGCAATACTGAGGAATTCGTCTTTGCGGTAAAGCGGGTTGAGATAGAGTTCCCCAAACATATAGACGATGCGCCACTGCATCCACATATATTTGGTGGTGTCATAGACGGAGCCGTCGCGATCCAGACTGGTAAAATAGCCGCCAAACTCTTTGTCGATGCAGTGATTTTGCCAAAATGGAACGATGTTATCTTTTAATTCATTCTCATATTTTTTAATTAATTCTTGATACATTTCGAGGCCCCTGTCTTCTTTCTTTTGGATGATTTTAATTAATATAATTCCATTATTCTCAGTCGTAATGGAAAAAATATTTTTGTGGATAATATCTACAACGGATTCTGTTTCTTCTGTTCTGTAAAGAATGTTCTACGTTGCTGATCTGTATGAATAACATCTGTTTGAAGGGTTACGTTTTGACCCTGTAAATTATTGGAGGAGATCCCATTATTATAATTTTTGGGATAAAAAGATTAGTCGAACGTTTTTTTGGGGGGATTATTACAATTATTTCAAAAAGGTTTGTGATGATAATTCTTTTATAATTAGAGTATTGTTGATTTTTTTTTGTCGTTTTTTGCTTGTTAGATTCATTGCAGGTATTACATTAATAAGTTGCCTGTGTTTTTGTTTTGGCCGCAAAAAAGATATTTGTGTTAAATATTAAAGTTTTTATCATAAATAGGATGGATGGAACTTAGATAAAAGGCTTACCGAAAACTGGAAATTTATTTAAGGAAGGAAACAAAGATGAAAAGTTATGTTTTTTTAGGCCCTCCGGGCGCTGGCAAGGGAACCTTGGGAGCCGTATTCTGTAAGGGGATGGGCGTTATTCATGTCTCAACCGGGCAGCTCTTGCGTGATGAAATGGCTGCAAAGAGTGATTTGGGGAAAGAAGTTAAAGAACTAATAGCGGATGGTAAACTTGTTTCGGATGAGATCGTTACTGCAATGGTGGCAAAACGCCTCGCAAAACCGGATATTCAAGAGCATGGATGCTTGCTGGATGGTTATCCGAGAACACTTGCTCAGGCAAAAGATCTTGATAAAATTCTTGTAGATTTGAATAGCGAACTGGCCGCGACTGTCTTAATTGAAGCAGATCGTAATTTGTTGCTGGCCCGTCTTACCTCCCGCCGAATGTGCTCGAATAAAAAATGCGGTGCAATTTATAATACGCGCTCGCTGAAGCCGAAAAAAGAAGGCGTTTGTGATAAATGCGGTTCTAAGCTGTATCAGCGTTCCGATGATTCAGAAGAAACTGCGATGGGGCGTTTGAAAGTATACGATAAGCATACTGCTCCTTTGATTCAGTATTATGAAGATGAGGGAAAATTGATCCGCACAATTAGTGAAGATGGTGCGGTAGAAGATAATTACAATTATCTTCTGTCCCTGTTAGAAAAATAATGGAATAGATAATGTCAAAAGATAAAGTTATAATTTATAATGAATCTGAAATAGCGGGTGTTCGAAAAGCGGCTCAGGCATCTGCGGAAGTGTTAGATCGGTTATGCAATGCAGTCGTGCCGGGAATGACAACAGAAACGGTAGATGAACTGGCGAAAGAATATATTAAAGATACGGGTGGCGTGAGTGATTTTTATGACTATTGCGGCTTCCCTGGTCAAATATGCATTTCGCTGAATGATGAAGTTGTTCATGGAATCGGTTCTAAGGATTGCATTATCCAGCTTGGGGATGTTGTCAGTCTGGATGTGGGTGTGAAAATTGGTGGGTATTACGGTGATAATGCCCGGACTATTTGCGCCGGTGGACAGCCGGGTGAACTGACCGCGAAGTTGCTTACGGTTACGCGTGACAGCCTGATGGCCGGAATTGATCAGGCGCGGGATGGTAATACGATTAATGATATCGGCAGTGCGGTCGAAAAAGTTGCGCGTGCGGCAAAATTTGGTGTTGTTCGTGATATGGTTGGTCACGGTTGCGGCAAGCATCTGCACGAAGATCCCGAAGTTCCGAATTATCGAGTAAAAGGTCATACGCCGCGGTTGAAAGCCGGCATGATTATTTGCATTGAACCGATGATAACAACAGGCACTTGGAGAATAAAAGTGGACCCGGTTAATAAATGGACTTGCCGGACAACCGATGGCTCGTTGTCAGCTCATTTTGAACATCAGGTATTAATTACAAAGAAAGAAGCGGAGATTTTGACACATGTCTAAAGATTGTATTAAACTGGAAGGGGTTGTAAAAGACTTGCTTCCCAATACGCAATTTCTCGTGACCCTTGAGAATGGTCGTGAAATAGTTGCGCATATCAGTGGTAAAATGCGTTTGCATTTTATTCGTATTTTGCCGGGAGATCACGTTTCAGTGGAAATGTCTCCCTATGATTTGACCAAAGGGCGGATCTCGTACCGGAAACGTTAAAAGAGTAGGATTTCTGCTTGTGCATGAAAAAATTCTTTGGGTGGCGGTGGTCTTGCAAAAGATAAAAATGGTCTTTTCCCCTTTCTTTGGGCGGGGCAAATTGCAGTTTTTATCCGCGTTACATCAGGCGCGTGAAGTGTTTGCAATTCGTAATGGATGCCAAAGGCTCGTGAGAGCATTTTGAACGATACCTCTTGAATTCTTTTGGAAAATATTTGCTTTTCCAAATTCTTGTGTTAAAGTAAGCAGATTACATATTGAAGATTTGTCTGTCAGCGACAATGTTTTCGACCGCGGGCAGTCTTTATATTATAAAAGTCGGAAGGATCATCTTGAAAGAAGGAAGATTATGAAAGTCAGAGCATCAGTAAAGAGGATGTGCAACAACTGTCGAGTTGTTCGCAGAAACGGCGTTGTCCGTGTTATTTGTAAAAATGCGCGCCATAAACAGCGTCAGGGCTAAGTTTTTCTGAACTTAGATTCGAAGAAAGAACGATTTTTTTTAGTAATAATTAGAACATAAATTCAGGAAGAATTAAGATGCCAAGAATTCTCGGTGTAGATATTCCCAATAATAAGCAGACATGTATTTCTCTGACTTATCTTTATGGTGTAGGTCCGGCAATCGCAAAAGAAATTTGTCGCCGTGCCCAAATTGATCCTCGTATGAAAGCGAGCGATTTAACGGAAAGTAATATTTCTGCAGTTTTGCAGCTCCTCCAAGACAGTTATTTGGTGGAAGGTGACTTACGTCGTCAGGTTGCCCAAAATATTCGCCGTCTTATTGCCGTAGGATCTTATCGCGGAATCCGTCATCGTCGTAATTTGCCAGTGCGCGGTCAGCGTACGAAAACAAATGCGCGTACTCGTAAGGGTAGTAAGAAGACGGTGGGAGCGATTCGAGATCGTACAGAACGTAAGGCTGTTGGTGATAAATAAGCTGGTCATCCACACGAATTAGGAAATCACAAATAAAAGCAGGCAAGAAGCCTGTCTATTTGATAAGGAGCATAAGTCATGGCAGAAGAGACACAAGAGGCGGTGAAGCCTGCTGAAATTGAGGCAGCAGCGCCGACTGAAGTAAAGCGCAAGAGCAAATATGCGCGCCAGGTACAAAGCGGAGTTGCTCATATTGACTCCACTTTTAATAATACGCGCGTTGTTATTACAGACATGCAGGGCAATGTTTTATCGTGGAGCACCGGCGGAAAGCTGGGATACAAGGGTTCTCGTAAGAGTACCGCGTATGTAGCACAGTTGATTGCAGCAGATGCGGCGAAGAAAGCAATGACAAGTTACGGTCTTCGTGAAGTAGAAGTAGAAGTCAAGGGTCCTGGCGCAGGCCGCGAATCTGCAGTGCGCGGTATATCTGCAGCTGGTTTGGAAATTACGATGTTGCGTGATGTTACGGCATTACCACATAATGGGTGTCGTCCTCCAAAACGGCGTAGAATCTGATTTTTCCTTGTGAAAAATGAGTTTTTATTTTTTACTGCGAATTGACATTTATCACGAAGGAGAAAGCAATGGCGAGTCTCGAGAATTTTGAGCTTCCACAAGCATTGGTGGTAGATGAGGAAACTGCCACCCCACGTTATGCAAAATTTATTGCAGGACCCTGGGAAAACGGTTTCGGCCATACAATCGGAAATTCATTGCGGAGAGTGTTGTTAAGTTCTATGGAAGGCGTTGCAGTCGCAAATGTGCGAATCGACGGCGTGTCCCATGAATTTATGACAATTCCTGATGTAATGGAAGATGTTATGGAAATCATCTTGAATATTAAGAAATTGAAGTTTACCTGTGATGGCACTTTGCCGCGCACGCTGGAACTTTATGCAGATAAAGCTGGCGATGTTACCGCTGCTAATATTAATGAAGACGGTGTAACTCAGGTGTTAAACCCTGAACAGGTCATTTGTACTTTAGATAAGGATGTTCCTCTTCATATGGAACTTTTTATCGACAAGGGACGCGGATTTCGTCCAGCGGATGATAATAAATATGAAGATCAGTCTATTGGCACGATTCCTGTGGACTGTTTATTCAGCCCAGTTGAGCGCGTACGCTATGATGTGCATGAATGCCGTGTTGGGCAGCGCACAGATTTTGACCGTTTGGAATTAGAGGTTTGGACGGATGGTCGTATTGATCCGCGCGAAGCGGTTTCGCGTTCGGCAATTATTTTGCGTGAGCATTTATTACTTTTTGCTACGGGCGATGCAAGTGTTTTATTTAATCAGAACAGCAATTCTTTGACAGAAGAAGAAACTGCTTTGGTTGATAAGTTGTGCATGTCTGTTGGTGATCTTGAATTATCAGTGCGTGCGGTTAATTGTTTGAATTCTGCCCTGATCCATTATTTGGGCGAGTTGGTCGAGAAGTCTGAAAGTCAGTTGCTGAAGTATCGTAATTTTGGTAAGAAGTCTCTTGGCGAAATTCGTGAAAAGCTATCTGAATTAGGCTTGAATCTGGAAATGGTTTTGAAAGATAACGTCAAAGAGGAGCTGACCCGCAGGATGGCACAGCAGCTTCAAACTACTGAGGAATAATTACTGATGAGACATCATAAGTCTACTTTTAAAGTAGGGCGGACTTCCGCCCACATTCGTTCAATGCTGGCCAATGCGGTTTGCAGTTTAATTGAACACGGTCGTATTATAACGACGCTCACGAAGGCGAAGCGTCTTCGCATGGTAACCGACAAGATGATTACGCTTGGTAAAGCTGGCACGCTGCATACGCGTCGTCAAGCGATCGCGTTTATGCGTCAGGTCGATGTTGTCGGCAAACTTTTTGAAGAGGTCGCTCCGGGATATAAGGAGCGGGCTGGTGGATATACGCGAATTATCAAAATGGGTCCTCGTATTGGGGATGCTGCTGAGATGGCGATTATTGAGTTGGTAGAAGACGATGCCACTGTCGCCGCGCGTAATAAGCCTGCTGAGAAAGCACCGGAAGCGGATGCTCCGGAAGCGGATGCTCCAAAAGCGGATGCTCCAAAAGCGGATGCTCCAAAAGCGGATGCTCCAAAAGCGGATGCTCCAAAAGCGGATGCTCCAGTTGTAGAAGAAAAGGCTGAAGAAAAACCCGAAGAGAAAAAAGAAGAAGCTCCTGAAGTTGCTCAATAATTTTACGAAATTATGGGCTGCGTTTTAAGCTGATTTTTTTCTGATCTTTCGGAAAAAATAAAAGACCGGCGGTGTTTTTGTTGCACTGTCGGTTTTTTTTATAGTTGAAAAGTCTGTATTTATTTACTATTTTTGTCATTGATATTTTAGATATGTCACAAATTATTTCTGAATCTTTTACGCTATTGCAAGAGGATTCATTCCCCTCTATATTTTCAAATGGCTGTTGGTATCGGCATACCAGTGGTATGGAAATTCTTTGTTTGCAGAATGAGGATTTTGAAAATCTTTTTGCGCTGGGGTTTTTCACGCCGCCGTCGGATAGTACTGGCGTGCCTCATATTATAGAGCACACGGTTCTGAGCGGTTCTCAAAAGTTTCCGTTAAAAGACCCTTTTATCGGATTAATTCAATCCAGTTTGGCAACTTTTATTAATGCTATGACTTACAGTGACCGGACATTATTTCCAGTTTGCAGTTGTAATCATCAGGATCTTTTTAATCTTGCGGAAGTTTATTGGGATGCCGTTTTTCATCCGCGTCTTCTGAAAGAGAGTTTTGAGCAGGAGGGCTGGCATTATGAATTAAAAAAGAATGCGCGTGGAAAAGAAGTGCTTTCCTGCAATGGAATTGTCTTAAATGAAATGAAAGGCGCGTATGCAGATTTGGAATCTGTTTACGAACGCGGTATTTATAAGCATCTTATGCCAGATACATGCATGTCGAAGGATTCTGGCGGAAATCCCGAGTTTATTACGACGCTCAGTTACAAGCAATTCTTGCATTACTATCGTCTGCATTACTCTTTGGCCAACGCAAAATTGTTGTTCTACGGTAATATTCCTCTTGCTGACAAATTAGCTTTTATAGAAAAACAGCTCGGAACAGACAAAAATATTGTTTCTGGT
>Ga0172377_10009166_pt1 | contig 10144 bp, 7 predicted proteins | sample Pumphouse3metaG_FD_119749 | JGI IMG/M metagenome (GOLD analysis project Ga0172377, IMG submission 119749) | Leachate microbial communities from a municipal landfill in Southern Ontario, Canada - Pumphouse #3 metaG | ecosystem: Engineered > Solid waste > Landfill > Unclassified | place: Canada... | reverse complement strand
TTGTCATTCAAATATTTGATCAGCGTGTCACCATCTTTAGTCTGAAGATTACCACCATTATGTGTGATAATCTTTCCATCATCGATATAGATGAAGTTGCAACGCATTGCCATATCTTCAGGGACCATGTGATAGCCGATGCTGGCTGCTTCAAGTGGGCCTCGTCCTTCATACACCTGATTCAAGTCATACCCTAAGATGGCTGTGTTAGCCACTTCTGATCCTGGATAGAATCCATCAGGGACAGTAATCAGTCTTCCTGTTTTACCCTGTCGTGCCAGCAGGTCCATATAAGGAGTCTGAGCATACTGCAATAAAGTTTTTCCGCCCAGTCTTTTCACAGGATGGTCGGCCATTCCGTCACCTAATATAATAATGTGTTTCATCTGAAAAATTACTTTACTATTAAATATTGGCTATACTCATCACATTTGCGAATACGCCTGCGGCTGTTACACTTGCCCCGGCACCGTAACCTTGAATGAGCATCGGATATTCCTTATAGCGTTCTGTCGTAAGGAGAACGATATTGTTACTTCCCTCCAGATTATAGAAAGGGTGGCCCTTGCTGATGGATTTTAGTTCTACGCTAGCCTTTCCCCCTTCCATGGAAGCGACAAAACGCCACCGTTTGCCATCTTTTTCCAGTTGCTTGCGTTCCTTCTCGAAACTTGCATCCAGATTCGGCAAGTTCTTCCAGAAATCCTCCAGATTTCCTTCAAAATAGGACTGAGGAATGAAGAGATGTTTTTCCACATCAGACTGTTCTATCCGATAACCGGCCTCACGGGTCAGGATGACTAACTTCCGGATGACGTCAACACCGCTTAGGTCGATTCGCGGATCCGGTTCTGAATACCCTTCCTGTTTTGCCCTGTGTACCGTTTGAGAGAAAGGTATATCAGCAGAGATCTCGTTGAAGATAAAGTTGAGTGTACCGCTGAGTACAGCTTCGATCTTAAGAATCTTATCTCCTGAATTACGCAGATCATTGATTGTTCCTATGATAGGAAGTCCGGCGCCCACATTGGTTTCAAAGCGGAATTTGACTCCTTTGGACAGAGCTGTCTGCTTGAGTTTGACATATTTGTCGTATTGGTCAGAAGCTGCGATCTTATTAGCAGCGACGACGGATATATTATGTTCCAGAAGGGTCTGGTATAAATCAGCGATATCTTTACTGGCGGTACAGTCTACAAATACGGCATTGAAGATATTCATACCGATGATATTATCGCGTAACTTTTCCGGATTACTAGGTTGGGAAAACTTCAATTGCTCACGGACATTTTCCAGATTTAGTCCGTCCCGATTATAAATGGCATTATGAGAACTGGCAATACCGACGACTGTCAGTTTTAGTCTGTTACGTTCCTTCAATGCGCTATATTGATTCCTGATTTGCTCAATCAGTTTGCCTCCTACTGTACCTATTCCGCAAATAAAGAGATTCAGTTCCTTATATTCTGAGAGGAAAAAGGAATCGTGGAGTACATTCAAGCTTTTCCTCAGTGATTCACTTTTTATGACAAAAGAAATATTCGTTTCTGATGCTCCCTGTGCACATGCTATGACTGAAATTCCAGAACGTCCTAAAGTTCCGAAGAGTTTTCCGGCAATACCGGGCGTATGCTTCATGTTCTCTCCAACGATAGCGATTGTTGCCAGTCCGCACTCGGCGTGCATTGGAAACATCTCACCATCAGAAATTTCAGAAGAGAATTCTTCGTTGAGCACTTTTACCGCTTCCGGTGCATCCGCTTCACGTACACCGATAGAGGTGGAGTTTTCGGAAGATGCCTGACTGACCATGAATACAGAGATACCCTTGTTTGCCAATGCGGTGAAGATCCGTCGGTTGACACCGATCACACCCACCATACTCAGTCCACTTACCGTGATCAATGCTGTACCATTGATAGAGGAAATGCCCTTGATGGGTTTTCTGTCATCTTCAATTTTGCTTTTGATGATTGTTCCGGGATTGCTGGGGTTGAATGTGTTTTTTACCTTGATGGGTATATTCTTGATACATACCGGATAGATGGTTGGAGGATAAATAACCTTGGCACCGAAGTTGCAGAGCTCCATAGCCTCTACATAATTCAACTCGTTGATTGTATAAGCTGTCTTGATGACTTTCGGGTCAGCTGTCATAAAACCGTTGACATCTGTCCATATTTCCAATACTTCAGCATCAAGGGTACCTGCAAGAATAGCAGCCGTATAATCACTTCCGCCCCTTCCCAGGTTTGTCGTTTCGTCGGTATTTCGGTCTTTGCTGATAAACCCAGGTACAACAGAAATACGCGGTAATTCTTTGAAAGTATCAGAGACCAGTTTGATTGTTAATTTCGGGTCAATCATGTTCTTGCCATTCTTCCGAATGGTTTTAATGAATTCGCGGGAATCAAACCACCTTGCTCCCCGGATCAGTGTGGCCACAATCTGGCTTGAAAGTCGTTCACCGTAGGAGACAATAGCATTTTGGCTCTTTTCACTTAAATCATGAATAAGATAGACTCCAAAATAGATACTCTTCAGTTGCTCGAAGAGTGTATCTACGGTATTGAATAAATCTTCTCGGTTTTTAGTATCGGTGATAATCGTATCAATCAGAGTATGGTGCCGGTCTACCATTACACTATATTCTTCTCTCCATCGATTGTCATGCTTTAAAGCTAATTGTGCCGTAGAGAGTAATTTGTCGGTAATACCACCAAGCGCACTGACAACAACGATGACGGGCTGGTGTTTTGCTTCCCTCTCTACGATCTTTTTCAGACTCAGAATACTTTTCACGGAACCTACAGATGTTCCGCCGAATTTCAGAACTTTCATTGGCTTGAATGATTTAATGTAATGCCCTGTCATCCTCGAAACCAGTGAGGCCATGGCAGAACTTGATTACAAAAATACGAAGAAATATTAGATTGCCCAAAAAATTATGTGATAAATTTGCCTTCTCATTGTGTTTTGAAATGTGTGACGTAAAGGTCTGGGCTACCAAAGGAATTCTGTAATATTCATTATCAACAGTACTACTACACAAAGACCTAGTACAATCAAAGTCCATTTTTGCCTTTTCTTGCTCATATTGCTTTTCCTGATCAGGCAGATCATCGTAGTCATGAAAATTAACGGCACGAGGATAATCATGATTTTAAACCATGACTGACCATGATAGTGGGTATAAGAATATCTCTCCTGAAATCCTATATAGACAACCATAAGAAGGCTGGTTACATTCATCAGATTTTTAATCATATTGAGTGCTGGTTTTAAGTATCGCAGATTTCGCGATTTGGTTTACTTATGTTTGTGGCTTTGATTTTGCAAATATAGGAAATAATCAACTCGTATACAAAAATTCCATCAGGAATTGCATCTTGAATCAGTTCCCTTTTTTCTTTCTCGATAGAAACAGATTTAAAGGGATCTGAATGACTGGAGAGATGAGAGAATAATTAGAAAAACTGATGTTCTGGTCTGCTGAATATCAGAAGATGAAGCAGACGATAATCCCTGTCAGGGAAACTTCATTGAATTATTTTGTGAGATTCCAGAAAACTTCTTAATTTTGCAGATATGATAGAAGAATACCAAATCAGGGTATTGCCTCAAGTTGCTTACTCGGAGGCAAATATCGCGCAATATCTTATTGAAGAGAAGGGTCTTGACGCACAGAGTCTTACTCATGTTCGTGTCTTGCGTCACAGTATTGATGCCCGTCAGCGGACAATCTATGTGAATTTGAAAGTCCGGGCTTATATCAATGAGATGCCACAGGAGGATGAATTTACCCATACAGATTATCCTGATGTAAGTGAAAAGACATCAGTTATCGTTGTCGGAGAAGGTCCTGGCGGACTGTTTGCGGCCTTGAGGCTAATAGAGTTGGGCTTTAAGCCTGTAATCCTTGAACGTGGAAAGGACGTGCATTCCAGAAAAGTAGATATGGCCCAGATCTCCCGCACGCAAGAGGTAAATCCGGAAAGTAATTATAGTTTCGGGGAAGGTGGCGCGGGAGCCTATTCTGATGGGAAACTTTATACGCGTAGCAAAAAGCGGGGATCGGTGGAAAAGATTCTGAATGTCTTCTGCCAGCATGGAGCACCTCTGTCAATTCTTGCTGATGCGCATCCTCATATCGGGACAGATAAATTACCTCGTGTGATAGAAAATATGCGTAATACGATTCTGAAGAGCGGCGGAGAGGTCCATTTCCAAACGAAAATGACAGGATTCCAACTAGAGCAGAACCGGATAGTGGGTGTTGAGGCTGTTCATCTGCAGACAAATGCTGAAGAGGTTTATCGTGGGCCTGTGATTCTGGCTACAGGACATTCCGCGCGTGATGTCTATCGTTATTTGGACAGGACAGGTGTTGAAATTGAAGCTAAAGGGATAGCAGCTGGTGTACGGTTGGAACATCCTTCGCAATTGATAGATCGAATCCAGTATCATAATAAAGCCGGTAGGGGGGAATATCTGCCGGCCGCAGAATATTCTTTTGTTACGCAGGTGAAAGGCCGTGGTGTATATAGTTTCTGTATGTGCCCCGGCGGTTTTGTTATTCCGGCTGCTACTGGACCGGAACAAATCGTTGTCAATGGGATGAGTCCGTCCAACCGTGGTACCGCCTGGTCAAATTCGGGTATGGTCGTAGAAATCTCTCCGGAGGATGTCGGGACGAAAGATCTGCCTTTGGTCCCGCAAACCGGAAAGGATGATGACCACGATTCAGATGCATTGAAGGTGATGCTTTTTCAGGAACAGTTGGAGAGAATGTGCTGGCAACAAGGGAATCGGAAGCAGACGGCTCCTGCTCAGCGGATGGCTGATTTTGTCAATGGCCGTCTCTCTTATGATCTGCCCAAGTCGAGTTATTCTCCTGGATTGATTTCCAGTCCATTGCATTTCTGGTTGCCTCCTTTCATCGGGGAGCGTTTGCAGGAAGGTTTTAAATTTTTCGGCAAGCACGCTCATGGTTTCTTGACGAATGAGGCTGTCCTGATTGCTGTAGAAACGAGAACTTCTGCTCCTGTCAGGATCATCCGTGATCGTGAAACGTTGCAGCATATCCGTGTAAAAGGACTTTTCCCTTGTGGTGAAGGGGCTGGTTATGCAGGAGGAATAGTCAGTGCCGGAATAGACGGAGAACGTTGTGCTGACAGTTGTGCTGCTTATATGAAAGCATTGTAAAGCCAATTGTTTTTCAATCGGGGTGAATCTTTTATTCGTTATTTTTATCAAGAACGGAGAGAACTATAATAATCTTTCCGGTTCTTGGCAATGTTCTGAAAAGGGTCATCCAGTTGGTGATCACTTCTGTATGAATGGAAGTGACGTGAAGGTTGGACAAGAAGGGGACTATCAGCCTATTACAGGTTTAAGAAATTCTAATCAAGTCTTTGAAAAATTTGCTTGTCTACTGTTTTTTTCGTATTTTTGCAGAGTTTCAGAGAATATATAAAATCATTATAATGAACATTTCGTATAAATGGCTTAAAGAATACGTCGATTTTGACCTGACTCCTCAGGAAACAGCGGACGCGCTGACTTCTACAGGACTTGAGGTAGATGCACTTACAGAGGTCCAGTCTGTGAAGGGAGGACTGAAAGGATTATATGTGGGTAAGGTCCTGACTTGTGAACCACACCCTAATTCTGACCACATGCACATTACGACTGTGGATCTAGGTAAAGGTGAACCGAGTCAGATTGTCTGTGGAGCACCTAATGTGGCGGCAGGCGAGAAGGTTATCGTTGCAGATCTGGGCTGTGTACTTTATGATGGTGATCAGGAAGTGATAATCAAGAAAGCAAAGCTTCGCGGGGTAGAGAGTTGTGGTATGATTTGTGCTGAAGATGAAATAGGCGTTGGTACAGATCATTCGGGCATTATCATTCTCCCTGATGATGTGAAAGTAGGAACTCCAGCGGCCGAATATTACCATTTGGAAAGTGACTGGATTATAGAAATCGATGTCACTGCTAACCGTGGGGATGCGCTGAGTCATTATGGCGTAGCACGTGATCTCTATGCCTGGTTAAAGCAGAATGGCATTCAGACAAGTCTGCATCGTCCGGATTGTGAAGCTTTCCATGTGGACAATCAGGATATGCCTATTGATGTGGAAATCCAGAATACTGAAGCCTGCAAGCGCTATGCCTGTATAAGCATTACTGACTGTGACGTGAAAGAAAGCCCGAAATGGTTACAGGATAAGCTCCGTGTGATTGGATTGCGCCCGATTAACAATATCGTAGATATTACAAATTATATAATGATGGCCTACGGTCAGCCAATGCACTGCTTTGATGCAGACATGGTGAAAGGTCACAAGATCGTTGTTCGTACTCAACCAGAAGGAACTAAATTTGTCACCCTTGATGGTGTGGAACATACATTAGGTACGCATGACCTGAGCATTTGCAATGCGGATGAACCGATGTGTATCGCCGGGATTTTCGGAGGCAAGGGCTCAGGAACTTATGATACGACTCGTAATGTGGTCCTGGAGAGTGCTTATTTCCATCCGACCTGGATCAGGAAGAGTGCACGCCGTCATGGATTGAGCACGGATGCCAGTTATCGGTTTGAACGAGGAATTGATCCGAATGGGATTATCTATGCACTGAAACAGGCTGCCATCCTTTGCCAACAACTTGCGGGCGGGAAGGTGAGTATGTCAATCAAAGATGTCTATCCTGAACCGATCAAGGATTTTGATGTGCGTCTGGATTATGAATATTGTGACCGATTGATCGGTAAACAACTTGAGCGGACGACAATCAAGAATATTGTAACAAGCCTTGAAATGAAAATCAAGGCAGAAGATGCTGAAGGTCTTGACCTGACCGTACCGGCTTATCGTGTGGATGTTCAGCGGCCTTGTGATGTCGTAGAGGATATTCTTCGTATTTACGGTTATAATAATGTGGAAATACCTTTGACCCTGAAAAGTTCCTTGAATATTCAGGGTGAAGAGGATCAAAAGGCTGACCTGGAAAATCATGTCGCTGAATTGCTGGTCGGTTGTGGGTTCTTCGAAATTATGAACAACTCTCTGACGAAGATGACTTATTATGAGGACAGCCAACTCAATAAGTATCCTTGGGATACTACCATAAAGGTAATGAATCCGCTGAGTTCTGATCTGGGTGTGATGAGACAGACTTTACTGTTTGGCGGACTGGAAAGTATTGTACGTAATGTCCATCGGAAAAATCTGAACCTGAAATTCTTCGAGGTCGGTAACTGTTACCAGTTTCATGCAGAGAAGAAAACTCCGGAGCATCCGATCAAGGCCTATAACCAGTCACATCATCTGGGCCTTTGGGTAACAGGTAAACGCGTAGAAGGTTCTTGGGCTCATCCTGACGAGAATAGCAGTTTCTTCGAGTTAAAAGCATACGTAGAGAATATCTTGCAGGTCTGTGGGTTGAAATCCAACACAGTTGTCGTCAAGAAAAGTGATAATAACATCTTTTCAGATGGCTTATCTTATGAGACCCATCAGGGTGCTCTGCTGGCTGAGATAGGAATCGTGGACCCGAAGATTAAGAAGACTTTCGGTTTGGACCAAGATGTCTTTTTTGCAGATATCAATGTGACCGATCTGGCGCGTACGATTAGAAGAATCAAATTTGAGTTTAAAGAAGTCTGTAAATATCCGGCAGTCAGTCGTGACCTGGCACTATTGATAGACAAAAACGTTGAATTCAGTCAGATTGAGCAGATTGCACGTAAGACAGAAAAGAAACTTTTGAAGAAAGTAGAGCTTTTTGATGTCTATGAAGGCAAGAATCTTCCAGCAGGAAAAAAGAGTTATGCGGTTAACTTTATTCTTCAGGATGATGCTAAGACACTGACAGATAAATCGATTGATACTGTGATGAAGAAACTGATCCATCAACTGACTACTCAACTGAATGCTGAATTGAGATAATTCATCCGTACATTTTTAATAAAGATTTTTAAGACAATATATTAATATTACTCCAATGGGAAGAGCATTTGAATATCGTAAGGCTACAAAGCTGAAAAGATGGGGGCACATGGCCCGTACATTTACGAAATTAGGTAAACAAATTACTATCGCTGTCAAGGAAGGTGGCCCTGATCCTGAGAATAATCCTACACTTCGTGCAATTATTGCGACTTGTAAGCGCGAGAATATGCCGAAGGATAACGTGGCACGTGCAATCAAAAATGCCCAGGGAAAGGATCAGAGTGAATATAAGAATGTATCCTACGAGGGATATGGTCCTCATGGAGTCGCTGTATTCGTGGATACACTGACGGATAATACTACTCGTACTGTAGCTGATGTACGTTCTATATTCAACAAGTTTAATGGCAATCTGGGTACCCAGGGTTCCCTGGGTTATCTCTTTGATCACAAGTGTGTATTCTCTTTCAAGAAGAAAAAGGATATGGACATGGACGAATTTATCCTTGACCTGATAGATTATGGGGTAGACGATGACTATGATGACGATGAGGAGAATGAGGAAATCACTATTTATGGTGATCCGAAAAGTTTTGGAGATATCCAGAAATACCTGGAAGATAATGACTATGAGATTACAGCTGCCGAGTTTACCCGTATTCCGAATGATCTGAAAGATGTTACTCCTGAGCAACGCCAGACAATCAATGAAATGGAGGATAAACTCGAGGAGTTTGAGGACGTGCAGAATGTGTATACTAATATGCGGCCGGAGGAAGAACCGGAAGAGGACGCTTGATGGCACATTTACGATATAAAACACATGGTACCTGTAGTGTCTGGATTGATATAGATGTAGATAATCTGGGAAATGTCGGAGACGTGCAGTTTACAGGTGGTTGTAATGGAAACACGAAGGGGATTTGCGCTCTCATTAAGGGGATGAAGGCTACAGAGGTTAAAAATCGCCTGAAAGGGATTCTCTGTGGTAATAAAGCAACAAGTTGCCCGGACCAGTTGGCTCATGCTTTGGAGGAAATGGGCTACTGATCAGACATTTCATTTGGTAGAGTATCAAAAAAGATAAGAAAGGGTAATCTTTTTACCCAACTGTTTTATAGATATTCAGAGAGAAAAGGACAGAAGAAATAAAATGATTTTTCTTCCGTCCCTTTTTATTGTAATGAATTATAATCCTGAGAATAAAGCAGTCTTTTGTTTCTTCTACAATTTCTTTGCCGATTTCTGCCCTGTCTGATAATTTTTCGGAGTATATATGACTTCAAACAAGATCTTTCCTTTATGTTTGGCTGAGCGATACAGAAAATGGAAATTAAAACCGGCATTTTTGTATGCTTGGGAACTTGGATCGTCAATTAGGGCTTTCAACAGAACGCTTCTCAATTTCCTGGCATTGAATTTGATGACTTGCGGGTTATCAGCTTTACCTGAAAGAGTGCGATAATAGTTCATGGTACGTGTCGCTTTATCAAAGGACATACTGTCTGTCCGCTCATCATTGATGACAGGGGTAGGACAGAATTTCTCTGTATATTCTTTGCTTTCACGTGCAGCACGGTCTGAAAGACTCTCGTGACAAGCAGATAAAGTAAAACAAAGCAAGATGGATATTCCAAGAGCCTGTATCTTCCATAAAGGGAGATGGATGTAATGGGTGTGAAATGTAATTATCTTCATTGTTGACTTTAAGTTTTATTTTTGCAAATATACAAAGAAATAATAAAAAACTTTGTATCTTTGTGTTCTAAAAAGTGATAAGAAGCATGGATAATATCAGTAAAATCAGAAACTTTTGTATCATCGCTCATATTGACCATGGTAAGTCTACATTAGCCGACCGGCTTTTGGAAAAGACGCATACCATCAAGATTACAGAAGGGCAGATGCTGGATGATATGGATTTGGAGCGTGAACGTGGTATTACCATTAAAAGCCATGCTATTCAGATGGAATATACGGCACAGGATCACAATAGTTATATCCTTAATCTGATTGATACTCCCGGACACGTGGATTTCTCTTATGAGGTATCGCGCAGTATTGCAGCCTGTGAAGGTGCTTTGCTGGTGGTAGATGCTACACAGGGCGTACAGGCTCAGACCATCTCCAATTTATATATGGCGGTGGATCATAATCTTGAGATCATACCGGTCATCAATAAGATT
>Ga0172377_10009165_pt1 | contig 10144 bp, 8 predicted proteins | sample Pumphouse3metaG_FD_119749 | JGI IMG/M metagenome (GOLD analysis project Ga0172377, IMG submission 119749) | Leachate microbial communities from a municipal landfill in Southern Ontario, Canada - Pumphouse #3 metaG | ecosystem: Engineered > Solid waste > Landfill > Unclassified | place: Canada... | reverse complement strand
GTTATGAGCAATCTGAATTAAATTATCAATCTTGGCACCCTTATGAATAATGGTAGAACCCATAGTTGAAGCATCAATCGTAGTATTTGCACCAATCTCAACATCATCCTCAAGCACAACATTTCCTATTTGCGGAATCTTCTCGTATGTACCATCTTCCAGAGGAGCAAAACCAAAACCATCAGCACCAAGAACAACACCTGAATGAATAATACAATTATCACCTATCACACAATTATCATAAATTTTAGCACCTGCATAAATTATCACATTCGAACCGATTTTTACATTCTCACCCAAAAATACCTGTGGATAAATTTTCGAAAAATTTCCGACAGACACATTAGCACCAATATAGGCAAATGCACCAACATAAATACCCGTTCCAATTTTAGCAGAAGAATCTATAAAAGAAGGTTTTTCAATACCCATTTTGGGAACTATTGACTGCTGATATAAAGTAAGCAAAGAAGCAAAAGCTTCATAGGCATTTTCCACCCTAATTAAAGTACTTGCAACAGGTCCTTCCAACTCGAGATCATTATTTACCAAAACCAAAGAAGCCTTAGTATCATATAGATACTTATTATATTTAGGGTTTGATAAAAAGGCCAGAGTACCTATCTTACCATCCTCTATCCTTGATATATTTGTAACAGTTATATTCTTATCGCCTTCAATTGTTCCGTGTAAATATTCAGCGATCATTGACGCATTAAATTCCATATCTTTAATTTTTTGAGTGTTGCAAAAATAGTTTTAAATTAATTAATGTCCAATTCTTTCGGATAACAGACATAATATTTTCGTTCAGTTCGAGCCATATTAGCCAGATTAATGTCAGAAACCTCACTTAATTCTTCAACCTTCCCCGACTTAAACTGAACGTATATTTTATCCTCATTCATAGAATATGTAGCATTTTCTACAAAATTCGACATAAGAAAATAACTCAAGTCTTCTTTACCCACATGGAAATAATCAATAATCTTGTTTTTAATCTCAACAATAAAATTTTCATCTACAGGATCTTTCTTAAGCACAATCTTAAATAACTTTCGTCTGATAAGACAACGTGAAAGAAAAGACAATATAAAATCATTGTGATACTGCCACTGTTTAACCGATGCAATAATATCATTATCATCAAGTTCTGCAAATATAGAAAGATAAGACCTACCAGTAGATTCCTCAGATAAAAGAAACCCATCACTCTCAATTTTCTTATGCAAAAAAACAGACAGCACAAAAGGAGCCGGGACATAAACGCCCTTTCCAGTCAACTCTCTTGCACGCTTAAGAATATTCAGTAAAATATTATCAGCCACAAGAACCGTTTTGTGAAGATAAACCTGCCAGTACATCAATCGCCTGGACATTAAAAAATCCTCAACAGAATAAATTCCTTTTCCCTCAACAACAACCATGTCATTATAAACATTCATCATCTTTATAAGACGATCAGAACCAACAGAACCCTCAATCACCCCTGTATAAAAGCTATCCCTCCTTAGATAATCAAGACGATCAATATCCAGCTGACTGGATATCAGCTGATGAAGAAATTTTTTATAATATTTATCTCTAAAAATTTTAATAGCAAGAGTTAATTTCCCATTAAATTGACGATTAAGTTCCTCCATAAAAAAATCAGAAATATCCTCATGCGACACCTCCACAATAGAATTTTCAAGAGTATGAGAGAAAGGTCCATGACCAATATCATGCAATAAAATAGTAGCAGAAAGAGCCTCAGATTCTTCATCTGTAATTTCCACTCCCTTAATACGAAGATTTGAAACAGCAGAACGCATTAAATAAACACAACCAAGCGCATGTTCAAAACGAGTATGATTTGCCCCCGGGAAAACGATATTAGTTAAGCCAAGCTGTTTTATCCTTCTTAATCTTTGAAAATAAGGATGTTCTATAATATCGAAAATTAAATCTGATTCAAGTTTAATAAACCCGAAAACAGGATCATTAATGATTTTTTTCTTATTTATTCCCAAAGTTTATACTTTTTATAATTACAAAAATAAGAAAGTTTTGCTATAAAATGTAATAACAATATTGATAAGTACCTAATTGATTTCATACACCAAATCTTATATTTGAATAAAAATCAAATGAAATCAGCACACTTTATTTGAAATATCAATAATTATACATATTTTTGCGATGAAGTAGGAGGAAAGAGATATTAGGGGGCCTAAAGTCCCCTATTTTATTGATTATATATGATCGAAAAGAAAAAAATAATTCTACTCCTGAACGAATGGATGAATAAAGAACAATTCATAGTGGACGTAACAATCAGCCAGGAGAACCGGATCAGCATTGTGCTTGACAGCGACAAAGGACTAAATATTAAGGAATGTGTTAGTGCCAGCAAATATGTAGAAAGCCACCTTGATCGGGAAAAGGAAGATTTTGAACTGATGGTATTCTCCGCCGGAATAAGTCAACCATTACAATTTCCCAGACAATATGTAAAAAACTTAGGAAATAAAGTGGACGTGATACTATCCGACGGACAGAAAATCACCGGAACACTTAAAGCCGCTGATGATAAAGGATTCGATATAGAATCAGTGTCAAAAGAGAAAGTAGAAGGAAAGAAAAAGAAGCAAATGGTAACACGTCCGCATCATTTTTCATACGAAGAGATTAAAACAGTAAAAAATAGTTTAAAATATTAACAACGGGACAGAATGGATAATCTTAATCTGATAGATACATTTTCCGAATTCAAGGAACTGAAAAATATAGACAGAGTCACAATGATGAATGTTCTGGAAGAAGTTTTTCGAAGTGTACTTCAAAAAACATACGGAACTGACGAAAATTTTGATATCATTATCAATATAGACAAAGGTGATTTTCAAATTCTAAGAAAAAGGACAGTGGTGGCGGATGACAAAATCACCGATCCAAATTTACAAATCACATTAACTGAAGCAAAAAAAATCGAAGGTGACTATGAACTTGAAGAAGAAGTAATCGACGAGGTAAAACTTCAGGATTTCGGAAGAAGGACTATTTTAAACTTACGTCAGAATCTCTCCAGTCAGATACTGGAACTAGAAAAAGACCGCATCTATAATAAATATAAAAGCAAAATAGGAGACATCGTAACAGGAGAAGTATATCAGATCTGGAAAAAAGAAATATTGATACTCGACGATGAAGGAAACGAATTAATTCTACCAAAGGCAGAACAGATTCCCAGTGATTTTTTCAGAAAAGGAGACCCGCTGAGAGCAATAGTTTTTAAAGTAGAACTAAGAAATAACACTCCCGTTATAATATTAAGCCGCACATCTCCGGTTTTCCTTCAGAAACTATTTGAAATAGAAGTACCGGAAATACTAGATGGACTAATAACAATAAAGAAAATTGTAAGAATGCCTGGAGAACGGGCAAAAGTAGCAGTAGAATCATACGACGAAAGAATTGATCCGGTAGGTGCATGTGTAGGAATGAAAGGATCACGTATCCATGGTATCGTTCGTGAACTCAGAAACGAAAACATAGACGTTATTAATTACTCCAACAACCTTCAGCTCTACATTCAGCGTTCACTTAATCCGGCAAAAATAACTTCCATCAAAATTAATGAAGACGAAAAGAAAGCAAACGTCTATTTAAAACCCGATGAAATATCACTGGCAATAGGAAAAGGCGGACAAAATATAAAACTGGCAAGTCAGCTTACCGGATACGACATTGAAGTCTACAGAGAAATAAACACTGATGACGAAGATGTAAACCTGGATGACTTTTCAGATGAAATAGAAGAATGGGTAATCGATCAGCTAAAAGCTATTGGTTGCGATACGGCAAAAGAAGTACTTAAAATCAGCCGTGAAGAGCTGATCAAGAGAACAGACATGGAAGAAGAAACCGTGGATAATGTTTTAAAAATACTCAAAGTTGAATTCGAATAAAAAAACAAAGAATCTTGAAAAGAGAAAAGTGATTTTTTGAAGTTTTGTGTATTGAGTTTAACAAAAAAAGCATCATCTTTGATGAATGCTTTTATGAGATAACAGGCAAATTTTTATCATTTATGAGTAATAAGAGGATAAGTAAGGTAGCAGGAGAATTTAACGTAGGGACATCTACCATAATGGAATTTCTGAATAAGAAAGGTTTTGATGTTCAGAATCCAAATGCAAAAATTACAGAAGATGCATATAGGCTGGTAGAAAAGGAATTTAAAGGCGACATTACACTGAAGAAGGAATCGGAAAAAATGAGTCTGAAAAGTCAAAGACCAAAAAAAGAGACCATAACACTCGAAGATTCCGGTAAAGGACCAAAAGGAGAAAAAAAGGAAACCGAAGAAGAAGACAATTTTTCTTCAGATGAAATTCGTATTTCCAATCCCAGTGGTTCCGATCATCCTATTATACCCAAAATAGAAAAAAGAAAACCTGAAAAAAAAATATTTAGGGAAACTAGAACACAAATAGAAAAACCCAAAATTATAGGTAAAATAGATCTTAATCCATCGTCTCATACTATCAAAGAAGAAGAGAATAAACAGACTCCTAAACAGACTCCAAAGCCGTATCCTAAACAGGAGAATGCACCGCAGCCAAAAACAGAACCTGTAAAAATAAAAGAAGAACCCAAACGAGAAGAATTGAAAATTACTTCCCCACAACCAAAAAAGGAAACAATTCCTGAAAAGAAGGAAACAACGTCTCCAGTTATAACACCATCTCCAGTTATAACACAGTCTCCAATTATAACACCATCTCCAGTTATAAAAAAGTCTCCAGTTATAACAGAAGACAAAACAAAAGCTCCTGTTAAAGAGAATAAAGCTCCTGTTAAAGAGAATCCTCCAAAAGCAAAAAAAGAAGAAATTACACAGATAAAAAAAGAGGAAACGCCATCGATAAACAAAGAGGAAACTTTACAAAAAGAAGAAAGAAAAGAACCGGAAATTCTTCGTACAATAATTCCTACAATAGAAAAAGTTAAAGTAGTAGGGAAAATTGATCTTTCGGCAATTAACCAAAAGACACGTCCTGCAAAAAAGACAAAGAAACAAAAAGAAGAAGAGAGAATCGAAAGAGGAAAAGTCAGAAAACAACAATACAAAGACTCTCATAATTTAAGAAATAGAACCAGCACCACCGGAGATAAAAAAATCAGCGTAACCGGAGATAAAAAAACCGGAGATCAATCAGATCATCGTAAAAAACGCCGTCGTATTCCCGGCAAAAACGGAGCTGTAAATAATACTAATAATAGCAATAACAGAAACGGAGCAGTCGGCAGCGGCAGTGGCAGCAATAACAACAGCAATAACAACAGCAACAGCAACAGCAACAGCAACAGTAGCAGAAGCGGAGCAACCGGTAATAACAGCAACGCCCCAAGAAATAACTCAGGTAAAAGTAACTTTCGCTCTCACGATTCTTTCAATAAAAACAGGAAACGTCCTGTAAAAAAAGAAGTCGACGATAAACAGGTACAAAGACAGATAAAAGATACTTTAGCACGACTAACTTCTTCGAAAAAAACAAAAGGTTCAAAATATCGTAAAGATAAACGATTAGCAGCAAGTGAACGCGCAGAAGTTGAGCAGAAAAAGCAAAACGAAGAAAAGAAAATATTAAAGGTTACCGAATTTGTATCAGTTTCTGAGCTGGCAACAATGATGAGCGTAAGTGTAAACGAAGTAATCGCCACATGCATGAATCTGGGATTATTTGTATCCATAAACCAGAGACTTGACGCAGAAACACTAAGCGTAGTTTCAGAAGAATTCGGATTTAAAATTGAATTTGTAAGTTCTGCCATTGATGAAATAATTGACAATGAAGATGAACTTCCGGACGAAGTACATCCACGTGATCCTATAGTAACTGTTATGGGACATGTAGACCACGGTAAAACATCTCTTCTGGATTATATACGTAATGCAAATGTAATTGCAGGAGAAGCCGGAGGAATTACACAGCATATGGGAGCATATAATGTAACACTGAAAAACGGACGTCATATAACATTCCTTGATACTCCTGGACATGAAGCTTTTACTGCCATGCGAGCCAGAGGAGCACAAATTACAGATATTGCGATAATTGTAGTAGCAGCAGATGACGGCATCATGCCACAAACAACAGAAGCAATTAATCATGCACAGGCAGCAGGAGTACCAATTGTATTTGCCATTAATAAAATAGACAAACCGGGAGCAAATCCCGATCGAATAAAAGAAGAACTAGCATCTAAAAATCTTCTTGTTGAAGAATGGGGAGGAAAATACCAAAGTGAAGATATATCTGCAAAAAAAGGGACCAACATTCACGAACTATTAGAGAAAATACTTCTCGAAGCAGACATGCTCGAATTAAAAGCAAATAAAGACAAACGCGCCATAGGAACGGTAATTGAATCATCTCTGGACAAAGGCCGTGGATATATGGCCACCATGATAGTTCAAAACGGAACACTTAGAGAAGGTGACACCATACTAGCAGGACAATACTACGGTAATGTAAAAGCCATGTTTAATGAAAGAAACCAGCGCATTAAATCGGCAGGACCTTCCGATCCGGTAATAGTTTTAGGACTTGATGGTGCACCGCAGGCAGGAGACAAATTTAATATAATCTCAGAAGAAAGAGAAGCCAGAATTCTTGCCAACAAAAGACAACAACTTGCACGTGAACAGGGATTACGTACACAAAAACATATTACACTTTCAGAAATAGGAAGGCGCATTGCCATAGGAAACTTCCAGGAACTAAACATAATAGTAAAAGGAGATGTAGACGGATCAATAGAAGCACTATCCGACACATTAATAAAACTATCAACAGAAGAAATTCAGGTAAATGTAATCCACAAAGCCGTAGGAGCAATTTCAGAATCAGATGTAATGCTGGCAACTGCTTCAGACGCAATCATAGTAGGATTCCAGGTACGACCTACACTTCAGGCACGTAAACTTGCAGAAAAGGAAGAAGTAGACATTCAATTATATTCCATCATCTACGATGCTATAAAAGAAATCAAGTCTGCCATGGAAGGAATGCTCTCACCTGACATCAAGGAAGAAATCAGAGGAACAGCCGAAGTAACCGAAACATTCAAAATCAATAAAGTAGGAACCATTGCCGGATGTATTATACGTGACGGGAAAATTGCCCGCTCCAGCAAAGTAAGAGTAATACGCGACGGAATTGTAATATTCACAGGAACCCTTGGATCTCTCAAAAGATTTAAAGAAGACGTAAAAGAAGTAAGTGCAGGATACGAATGTGGATTAAACGTCGAAAAATACAACGATATCAAAATAGGTGACTTCATAGAAGCCTTCGAACAAGTTGAAATAGCAAAAAAACTGTAAAAACAGTAACTATAGGATATAAAAAAAACCGGCTAAAACCGGTTTTTTTTATATCCTTATTATACGAGAAATCCAGAAAGTTAAACTGTACTAAGATTCCAGCATCTTCTTATAAGACTCTGCATCCATCAATTTATCCAACTCAGAAGGATCATTCATCTTAATCTTAATCATCCATCCCTTTTCATAAGGATCCTGATTAATTAGTTCAGGAGCATCTTCCAGTTCAGGATTAAGTTCCAGAACATCACCCGACACAGGCATAAACAAATCAGAAACCGTTTTCACTGCCTCTACAGTACCAAAAGATTCACCAATAGTAACCATGCTATCAACAGTTTCGGCTTCTACAAAAACTATATCACCAAGTTCACCCTGAGCAAAATCAGTAATTCCTATAGTAGCAATACCATCTTTCTCAACACGGATCCATTCATGATCTTTCGTGTATTTTAAATTTTCAGGAACGTTCATAAGTCTAAAATTTTATTTTTATATTTCAAGCCTTTTTTATAGACACACTACTTAAGACACATAAGAAACAGTATTTCTCAAAATTATTTAAAAACCCAAACAAATTATCATGTTGTTTCTCTTATAATAACAAAAATAACATATTTTTTTATAAACCTCAATTAAAAAAAATATTTGCTAATTTTTTTCAATAAAATTTAAACTAAGTTGATTAATTTGCAGAAAAAAATTAAATATGTTATCAATAGACGCAAAATCTTTACAGGAAACAAATAAAGCGGCAACAAAATTTATTAAAGAATTTAAGAAAGATCGCATCTTCGCATTCTACGGAGAAATGGGTGCAGGAAAAACAACATTCATAAAAGCAATATGTCAATCACTAGGCTCCAAAGACAACATCACCAGCCCCACATTTGCAATAATCAATGAATACGACACACCCGACTCAGGACAAATATATCACTTCGACTTCTACCGCGTTAAAAACTTAGAAGAAGCTATGGACATTGGCGTAGAGGACTACCTAAACAGCGGAGACTATTGCTTTATAGAATGGCCCGAAAAAATAGAAGAACTTCTTCCGGAAGAACTAATAGAGGTAAGAATAAAAGAAACATCACCAACATCAAGACATATAACAGCCCAAAAAAGACAATACTAAAAACATAAAATGGACATATCAGAACAAAATCGTCTTTTCTATAAAGACGGATACCTGATGGGACAACGGGTAGCAACAAAAAACACAAAAGAAAACATCTCCCTTCAGCAAGCCGTAAAAGATATGTATCAAGCAATTGACCAGTTAATTGATTCTTTCCTAAAATTTTCTGAGAATCACGGAATAAATCCCGACTGTAAAAAAGGCTGCGGCTACTGCTGTCATCAGCCCGTTTTCGCAAATTCATACGAAATAGAATACCTGGGCAACTACATTAAAGAAAACTTTACCCTCTCACAGCAACAGGAAATCCTAAAAAAAGCAAAAGAAAAAAACAAAAAAACTGCCCACCTTAGCAAAAAAGAACTGCAAAATTTTAAATTTCCATGTCCCCTGCTCCAAAATAATGCATGCATAGCATATCCAGCACGGCCTTTAGCCTGCCGAATTTATTTATCAACACAATTATCATCATGTATCCACTTTTTTAAGGATCCCGAAGATGAAAAGAAATACCCGCAACTTCTCGACTTTCCTATTAGAACAGGAAGAATGATGAACCAGGGACTCTACGAAGCACTTAAAGAAAACGGAATATCCGCCCATGAATACAAACTAGAAGAAGGACTTGGTGGTTATCTCGAAAACATTAGGCTAAATTAATATTCCACCAGCCCCCCCCCATTCTACCACACTATATTTACATTTACTCTTCACTGAGTTGCCTGATATCTTTCAAATTCCCCGCCAGCACTAAAACATCATCATCCTTCAGTGTCAATTGTAAATTAAAATCAAAATTAGCAACATAATTAGGCTTCTTCTTCTTTAAATTCAGCAGATCATGCTTCTTATCAGGAAGCATCTTCACGGCAAGTAGTCTCAGATTAAAACGCTTAAATAAATTCATACTCTCAAGTGTATGACCAACATATTTTTTAGGAACATAAAGTTCAACAATCAAATTATCATCATCAAGTTCCGTTATCTTAAGAGCATTCTTCAGTCGTAACATAGAACTCAGCGCAAAAGCAGCCTCCGCCTCAGGATGAACAATTTCATTAATACCTATATGCATCAAAATATTCTCATGCCGCGGAGTAATAGCCCTTCCTATAAGGCGTTTCACATTAAGACTCTTTAAAATAGACAACGTCAGAATAGATGAACCAATATCCTCGCCAATGCCAACCACAACAGCATCAGTATCATCCAGAGGCAAAGTTTTAACAGCCGATTCAACCGTTGTATCCATCTCCATAACAATACTAATAGAATCCTTCAGCTCATCAATCCTGTCAGGACGATTATCAACACCTATAACCTCATGTCCCTGATTAGTAAGATTAACAGCCAGTTTCGACCCAAAATATCCCAATCCTATCACAATAAATTTCATACTCTCAATTTTTTTTCGATAAATAAGATATAAAAATAAAGATAATATTCCTTACTTTTGTTCAAATTGAAATAAACACCTATATTATATATTCCAGAAAAATAATGTGCATCCTTTTATTATATATTTTAGCTTTCGTTTTTAGTTTTAGCATTGTCTTATATTCTATTCCTAAAATATTGCTATGGGCAATAACTAAAAAACTTATAGACAAACCAAACAAAAGAAAAGT
>Ga0172377_10009164_pt1 | contig 10144 bp, 7 predicted proteins | sample Pumphouse3metaG_FD_119749 | JGI IMG/M metagenome (GOLD analysis project Ga0172377, IMG submission 119749) | Leachate microbial communities from a municipal landfill in Southern Ontario, Canada - Pumphouse #3 metaG | ecosystem: Engineered > Solid waste > Landfill > Unclassified | place: Canada... | reverse complement strand
TGACCATCGAGCCTGAGCTACACATCATTGACCTCGACGCCCCGCCCTTTCAAGTTGCACGCTACAGCGCCGTCACCTGGTATATCGGCCACAACGGCCGCGCCAAAGACGGCGGACGCTCGCTCTACCGGGTACGCCTCAACAATGCTGGCAACGTTGAGCCCCCTGAAGAAATTCTGCCCGGCATCGTAGAAATGAACATCCGCTATCACCGCCAGTCCGACAGCGACTTTATCAACGCCGACCAGCTGGCCAATAAAGCCGCCTGGCAGACGGTTAACGCCATTGAGCTGACCCTGGTTACCGAAACCACGCAAGAAGTCCTGGACAAAAAAGATGCTGAGTTGGCCGACGCCGATCGTGTTGACGCCGAAACCGGTCGCCGCCTGCGCCGCCAGACCACCCACGTCATCGCCCTGCGCAACAACGTCGAGTGAGGAAACGCGCCATGTCCACGCCACGCACTGCCCGCACACACAGGCCGCCTGCCGCCCAGCGCGGCGTCGCCCTCATCATGGCGCTGGTGCTGCTCATCATCGCCACCCTCACCGGCCTCGCCGGCATGCGCAACACCTCGCTGCAGGAAAAACTCTCGGGCAACCTCTACGATCGCGCTGTCGCCATGCAATCCGCCGAGTTTGCAATGCGCAGCGCGGAGCAGTGGCTTTATGAAACCTCAAGAGAGGACGTGCTCAGCTCGGGCAAGATTATTGACTGCAGCGGCGCAAACAACAGCTGCATGCCCGTGCCGGCCAGCACCTTCGACAAAAACCCCCAGGGCTGGAGCGGCATCAGCCTGAGCAATTTCAACAGCGGCCTGGCGGCAGGCAATCCGCAATACCACATCCAGTATCTCGGGCTTAAAAACACGCTTGCCGTAACCGACACCAGCCAGTCGGCCACGCCGCCGCAGTACGGCAGCACCGGCAGCGGCAGTCGTAACCTGAACCTCGTACAAAACGCCGTCTACCGCGTCACCGTACGCAGCCACCAACCTGGCAGCAACGACGATCGGTCCATCGTCGTGCTGAGCGCCCTCGTCAAGAGCAACTAACACTCAATCAGGTGAACGCCATGGAAAAACACGCTCGCACCACTTTAATGCGCTTGCTCTTTGCCTTGAGCCTCGGCTTTGGCGCTACCGCCCCCCCCGTCTGGGCGGCGATCACGATAGATCAGACCCCCCTGCTCATCGCCGAGCCACTCCCGCCCAACATCCTGTTCATCCTCGACGACTCGGGCTCCATGGGCTGGGAGCACATGCCCGGCACCACCGCCAAGTGGTATAACGCGCCCGTGAGCGGCCTGCCGCAGACCGTGAGCGTGAACGACATCCGCCTGCGCGCGCCCAACATCAACACCCAGTGGTACAACCCGCTGATCGCCTACGAGCCCTGGCTCAAGCACGACGGCAGCTCCTACGGCAACGCCAACTACAATGCCAGCATGAGCGTGGACCCATCCGGCAGCGCCGCCAGCGGCAGCATCAATTTCAAGACCAAGTTCACCAGCTGGGTCACGCTGAGCACGGGCACCGGCACCACTGGCGTGGGCAACACACAGGCCATTTCATCAAGTACATCCAACACCTCGGCCGGAAGAACCACTGGCCTGGTCAGCGCCAACTACCAGTGGCGCTACAGCGGCTTTTATTACCTCACCGGCGCCAACGAAAAAACGGTCACGAACTACACGCGCTATGACTTCATCTACGGTTGTCCTGTAGCAAGCTCCTCCTGCAACAACAACCAGAAACAGTGGCGCGCCCGCCAGTTCAAGATCACCAATAACAACGGCGTGACCGGCACGGAAACCGAACTCACCCAGTTCGACTGGACGCCCTACGGCGGCGTCAAGCGCAGCGTCGAACAGGAGCTCCAAAACTACGCCAACTGGTTTGTCTACTACCGTTTGCGCATCAACATGGCCAAGGCCGCCGCCAGCCGCGCCTTTGCCTCGCTCAGCGGCGGCTATCGCATTGGCTTTGACACCCTGCAATACAACTCTAAATCCACCACGCCCATCTACCCCATCCCGGTCGGCACCAATGAAGGAAATTTTTTGGGCACCAACAAACAAAACTGGTTCACCAAACTGATGGCTACCAACGCCTATAACGGCACTTCACTGCGCGAGGCGCTGGGGCGCAGCGGTGAATATTTCAGCGACAAGACAACGAGCTACAAAACCACCAACGGCCCTTACGGCTCGGGTTCCGGAAAGCCCATACTGTCCTGTCGGCAAAACTTCGCCATCCTGACCACTGACGGCTACTGGAATGGCAATGCCGCGACCATCGCCGCCGCCAATAGCGATAATGACAGCTCAAAGGGCTCCAAAATTATCGGCGTCAAGGGACAGGAATACACCTATGAGCCCAAGGCCCCTTACAAGGACAGCCGCGGCAACACGCTGGCCGACGTGGCCATGTACTACTGGAAAAACGACTTGATGCCGAGCATGTCCAATAACGTGCCAACAACCGGCAAGAATCCAGCCTTCTGGCAGCACATGCGTACCTTCGGCATCTCCATCGGGGAGAAAGGCACGCTGGATCCACAGGATACAAACACCGTAAACGCACTCTACAACGGCACCAAATCCTGGCCTCAGCCAAAGAATGATGCGCAGGAAAACATCGACGACCTCTGGCATGCCTCCATTAATTCGCGCGGTGAATTCATCGTTGCCTCCAACCCCGAGGAATTCGCCAAGGCGCTCACCAACACCCTGCAGGAGATCGCCAGAGAAACCAAGTCCGAGGCCAGCGGCGGCGTGGACTCAGCCATGCTCTCTGCCGACAGTAAGGCGTTCTTCAGCCGCTACACCTCGGGCAGCTGGAACGGCGATCTTTTTGCCTACAAAATTGATGAAAGCACCGGCGAAATGGACCAATCCAAACCGCTTTGGGAGGCAGAAAATGAGCTGCCCGCCTGGAATCAGCGAACGATTTACGTCAATGCCAACGGCAGCATGAAAACGTTTGAACACGGCAACCTGACCGCAACACAAAAAAATCATCTCAATCAAAATCAGGTTAACTATCTGCGCGGCGATCGGAGCAAAGAAGAAAAGAACGGCGGCACCCTGCGCGATCGCGTTGGCCTGCTACCAGACTTCGTCAACTCGCAGCTGGTCTATGTCGGCAGACCCACGCAAACCGAGTATTTCGGAAAATTTGAGTTTACCGGCGCCAGCAGCTACGCAAGCTACGCGGACAGCTATAAAAATCGCCAGGGCATGGTGTACATCGCCGGCAACGACGGCATGCTGCACGCCTTCAACTCCAACACCGGCAAAGAGGTGTTTGCCTTCATGCTCAGCAGCGCCATCACCAGCGGCAAGCTGAGTAATTACATGCTGCCCGACTATGGCTCCACCTCCGACGCCGCCAACCCGCACCAGTACATCTTCGATGGCGAGCTGACCGCGGCCGACGCCTATCTTGGCGGCCAGTGGAAAACCATTCTCGTCGCCACCCAGGGGCGCGGCGGCACGGGCGTGCTGGCGCTGGATGTCACCGACCCAAGCGACCCCAAATTCCTCTGGGAGAAATCCAGCGCCGACAGCGGCGCCCTGGGCTACAACCTCAGCAAACCCATCATTGCCCAGGTCAGCGACGGCAACTGGCGCGTGCTGTTCGGCAACGGCCCGAACAGTACCGGCGACCGTGCGCAGCTGATCTCCATCTCACTGAGCGACGGCAGCATTACCGCCGTTGACACCGGTGCCGGCAGCAATAACGGCCTCTCCGGCGTATCGCTTTGGGATCAAGATCGAGACGGCTTGTTTGAAACCGCTTATGCAGGCGACCTCCGCGGCAATATCTGGCGCTTCACCAATCTGGACAGCGCGCCCAGCGCCAGCAAGCTGTTCACCACAACCAACAGCCGCCCCATCAGCGCACCGCCGCTGCTGATCACCAACCAGAAAACCAACGACACCTGGGTCTTTGTCGGCACCGGCCGCTACTTGAATAGCGACGATATACAAAACACCGATCAGCAAAGCTGGTATGGCCTGATAGACGATGGCACAACGATTAACTCACGCAAACAGCTGATGGAGCGCAAGATAACCAGCGCTGACGAAATTGGCCGCATCATTGAGACCGGCTCAGAAGCAGAAATTACTCAAGACGCCTCGCAAAACCGCGGCTGGTATATCGACTTTACCAAGCCCGGCGAGCGCATGATGACGCCCAACTTCGTCATTGGCGGCGCTTTGCTCGGCATCAGCTTCTACCCCGACTCAACCGACCCTTGCGAGCCCGACGGCAAGAGCGCGCTCTGGGGCGTCAACCCCTTCAGCGGTGCACGTCTGAATCAAGACATCTTTGGCGTTGAACGCTCCGTGCTGGACGGCATCCCCGCCGTGACCAGCGGCGCGCCGCCTATTACGATCGGTGAAGACGGCATGTTCTCCATTCATCTGCCAAAAGGAACCATAGAAGCCCGCCTGCCCACGGGGCAGCCCGGCCGTGAATCCTGGCGCGAGGTTATTCGGGATAATTAGTCTCTCAAGAGGCGCACTGGAAACATGGATAGACGCATCTACCCAACCGTGATCCGAGCCCGTAAGAGTCCGGCCATGCGCCAGCCCTCAGCGGCTTGCATCCTGCGGAAGCAGGCTCTTACGCCCGATTCCCCAATCCGGCGTCAAACGGCAGCAGCGCAGCCGGACGCGAGGATATCGCCACAGATTCAGCATGTCCCACACTTGAGGATAAGGAACCCAAGCATGAAACAATCAGCGCGTATACGCCCAAGCGCCCGCCGTACAGCGGCGGGCTTCACTCTCATCGAGCTGATGATCGTAGTCGCCATTATCGGCATCCTCGCCGCCATCGCCCTGCCCTCCTATCAGCAGCACGTCCGCAAAAGTTTCCGCTCACAGGCTCAAGCCTGCCTGTCGCAAACTGCACATGCGCTGGAGCGACGCTACGCTACCAACCTCAGCTATACAGGCGCCGATCCGGCACTCGGCTGCCGCTCAGAGGGCAATCTGGATACGCGCTACACCCTCACCGTCAGCAGTGACACCAAAACCTATACCGTTACCGCCACGCCTAAAGGCGACCAGGTCAAAGACGCCTGCGCCACCATGACCGTCAACCAGAACGGCACCCGAACCCCAGACAACTGCTGGTAACCCCTCTTTCCAGCGGCGCGCGCCATTGGCGCCCAAGGCAATCAACCAGGGTTCTTCAGCGCAGCTGAATTCAGCTGCGCTGAAGCCGCATACGTACCGCCCTTTCCAGCCCGTTTAACCGTCCCGCACCCAATGACGCCGGCACTCGGCTTATAATCAAAGCCCATCTGTAGCACCCATAAAATAAAACCGAGGAGAACACCATGCGCAAAACCACGACGCTATTGGCCGCTGTAGCGAGCGGCCTGCTGCTGTTGGGCCAAAATCAGGCGGTCGCCAGCGAGGAAGAAATCGGTACCATAGCGAGCAGCAGCAGCCGACATCGTTCCATGGAGCTCGACGGCGAGTCCTACCGCATCGCAGCCAGTCTGAAAGTGACCTCGGATAGCGAGACGATCAAGGATATTTATCAACTCCCCAGCGGCCAGCCCGTACGCTTCACCTGGCGCCAGGTTGGCGAAACGCGCATCATCTCCCACATCCACGTGCTTGACAGCCTGCCGCAAACGGGCGCTGATGAAGGCACGCAGGCTCATTGAATAGTGCTGAGAATACCTTAGATAACGGCCGGTTGACGACCGCAAACCCCTTCCACACGCGCCGCAGCGCCCGTACAAAACCCCGCTTGCGCCCGGATGAAACCCTCTCCGTGCCCGTGCGGCGAATGGGGATGATGGGCGTAGGGACGTGATTCATCGCGCCCCTACATTCGATGCGGAAAATCCATGGACTCCGTGATTGGGCGCAATGGCTCGGGATGATGGACGTAAGGGCGCACCGCCATGCGCCCGGATGAAACCCTCTCCGTGCCCGTGCGGCGAATGGGGATGATGGACGTAGGGGCGCGATTCATCGCGCCCAACCACCCCCCGCGCAGCGGGCGCCGGGGGGTTAGCTCAAGGCCGCGCGCAGCGCGGCCTCGTCGATCGGCTGGGGCAGCGCGGTGAATTGACTGAAGCGCTCGCAGAGGCGATCAAACTGCGCCTGTTCGTCGGGCTGGTAGAAGATGACGACGCGCGTTTCTGGCAGCGCCTGCAGCGTGGCCAGCACCGACTCCAGCCAACCCATGCGATCGCGAAAATCCGGCATGTAGTTAAACTCGGCGACGACCGCCGCCGGCCGGTGGCGCTTCAGAAAGGCGATGGCCTTGCGCCCGGAGGTGGCGATGTCCACCTCATAGCCCAGCGATCGGTAGAGCGGCGTGAAGTCGGGATAACCGCCCAGCTCCACGATCATCAGCAGCTGTTTCCCTGCACTCATATCCGCCTCCGCTCAGGACACCGGCTTGGCCGCAACCGGGTTGAGCTTCCAGATGTCCTCGGCGTATTCGCGTATGGTGCGGTCAGATGAAAATTTGCCGCTGCAGGCGGTGTTGATAATGCTCATGCGCGTCCAGCGCGGCACGTCGCGGTAGGCTTCGGCCGCCAGCCGCTGTGCTTCAACGTAGCTGCGAAAATCCGCTGCGACCAGCCAGGGATCGTGCGGACTGCGGATGGCGTGCACGATGGGATCAAACAGACCGCGCTCCTCTTCGCTAAAGACATTTGTCTCCAGCAGGCGCATGACGCGCGCCAGATCCTCGTCTGCGGCAATGAGTGCGCTGGGGTTATAGTCTGCACGGGCAATTCCACCTCAGCGGCGGTCAGGCCAAACAGGAAAAAATTCTCCTCGCCGGCCTCTTCACGGATCTCGATGTTGGCGCCGTCCAGCGTGCCGATGGTCAGCGCACCGTTCATCATGAATTTCATGTTGCCGGTGCCCGAAGCCTCCTTGCCGGCGGTGGAAATCTGCTCGGACAGATCGGTGCCCGGGCAGATGATCTCCATCGCCGAAACCCGGTAGTCGGGCAGGAAGGCCAGCCGCAGCAGGCCCGCCGTCTCTGGATCATGATTGATGACGGCGGCTACGTTGTTGATCAGTTTGATGATGCGCTTGGCCATTGCGTAGCCCGGCGCCGCCTTGCCGCCCACGAGCACGGCGCGCGGCGTCCAGTTGGCCGTATCACCGCGCTTGATGCGGTCGTACAGGTGGATGACGTGCAGCACCAAAAGCAGCTGGCGCTTGTATTCATGAATGCGCTTGACCTGCACGTCGAATAGCATGCTGGCATCAAAATCGACCTTGCATTCTTCCTGCACCAGCGCCGCCAGGCGCACTTTGTTATCAAATTTCACGCCGCGCCAGCGCTCTTGCAATACGGGATCGTCCGCCAATGGCAGCAGCCGACGCAGCTGCGGCAGGTCGGTAATCCAGCCTGAACCAATGCGTTCAGCCAGCAGTTCGCGCAGCCCCGGATTGCAGGCCGCCAGCCAGCGGCGCTGGGTGACGCCGTTGGTCTTGTTGTTGAATTTCTCCGGCCACAGGGTATAGAAGTCGTTCAGCAAACCTTCAGCCAGCAGCTTCGAGTGCAGCGCGGCCACGCCGTTGACTGAAAAGCTGCCGACGATCGCCAGATAGGCCATGCGCACCATGGGCTCGTGGCCTTCCTCGATGATCGACATGCGCGCCTGACGTTCAATATCGCCCGGCCAGCGCTTTTCAACCTGCTCAAGAAAGCGCGCGTTGATTTCAAAAATGATGTCCAACAGGCGGGGCAGCAGGCGGCGAAACAGGCGCACCGACCATTTTTCCAGCGCCTCGGGCAGCAGGGTGTGGTTGGTGTAGGCCATGGTCTTTTGCGTGATGTCCCAGGCGTCTTTCCATTCCATGCCGTGCTCGTCCATCAGCAGACGCATCAGCTCGGCCACCGCGATCGCCGGATGGGTGTCGTTGAGCTGGAAGCAGTTTTTGTCGGCAAACTCGGTGAAATTTTCGCCGTAAAAGCGCACCCAGCAGCGCAGGATGTCCTGTAGCGAGGCCGAAACCAGCAGGTATTGCTGCTTGAGACGCAGCTCCTTGCCGTTTTCCGAGGCGTCGTTTGGGTACAGCACCATGGTGATGTGCTCGGCGTCGTTCTTGGCGCGCACCGACTCGGTGTATGAACCGGCATTGAATTCACCCAGATTGAAGGCATCGGTCGCCACCGCCTTCCACAGCCGCAGGGTATTGACCGTGCCATTCTGGTAACCCGGCACCGGCACGTCGTAGGGCACCGCCAGCACGTCGTGCGTATTCACCCAGCGCACGTGCAGCTTGCCGGCGTCGTCGGTCCAGCTTTCCGTGTGTCCACCAAACTGGATGCGCCGCGTATATTCCGGCCGCTCCAGCTCCCACATATGGCGATTGCGCAGCCAGTGGTCGGGCTCTTCTACCTGATGGCCGTCGTCGATTTTCTGTCGGAACAGGCCGTATTCATAGCGCAGGCCATAGCCAAACACCGGCAGCTGCAGGGTCGCACAGGAGTCGAGAAAGCAGGCCGCCAGACGCCCAAGACCGCCGTTGCCAAGACCCGCATCGCGCTCGCAGCTTTCCAGCTCTTCCATAATGAGGCCCACGTGACTTAGCGCCTGCATCGTGGCGGCCTGCAAATCCAGGTTGAACGCCGCATTGCTCAGCGCGCGCCCCATCAGATATTCAAGCGAGAGATAGTGCGCCCGGCGGCTACGCTGCTCGATGTAGGCGTAGGTGGTGTTTTTCCAGCGATCCATCAGTCGATCGCGAATGGATAAGGCCAGCGCCTGGTAGGCGTAGTGCGGTATACGGCAGTATTTGTCGCGCCCCAGCGTGTGGTAGAAATGGCGCCGTAAATCTTCGGCCAGAGCCCCCGCATCCATGCCGCATTGCGGCATATCCACCTCGTCGGTATTAAAGCCGTAATTGCGCTGCAGACAGGAAGACGACATCAAACGAACCATCAAATAGCCAAACAAGCCCGCCAGTATACTGCCGATTGCAGGTCTATTCACCTTCAGGCCAGGCGCGGGTGCTGCGACCCGCAGCTTATGTTATGGGGAAAGGAAGAAGGGGGCTCGCCTGGACCGCCGACACGCCGTCTTTAGGAGAGCGCTTTACGCATTTCTTCGAGGCGAATCAGGATTTCCTTGACCACGCTGCGCACCGAGCGGTCATCGGTATAAAGAATCATGTCGGCCACTTCACGGTACAGCGGATCGCGCTGCTCCATAAGCTCCTTGATTTTAGCCTTGGGATCGGCCGTTTGCAGCAGCGGGCGATTGCGATCGCGAGCGGTGCGGCGAACCAGCTGCTCTATTGAGGCGTAGAGATAGATCACGGTGCCACGTGCGCGCAAAATCTGGCGGTTTTCCTCGCGCAAAACGGCGCCGCCCCCGGTAGCCAGCACCAGCCCTTCGGCCCGTGTGAGGCCGTCAATCACGTCGGCTTCACGGCGACGAAAACCTTCTTCGCCCTCAATATCGAAAATTAGCGGAATGCTGGCGCCCGTGCGGCGGACGATTTCATGATCGCTATCCTTGAATTCACGCTGCAGGATTTGCGCAAGCTGGCGGCCTATGGTGGTTTTACCTGCGCCCATGGGGCCGACCAGGAAAAGATTGTCTTGCCCTTTCCCCGCTTCGCTACTCATCGTGGATTCCTCGAAACCAGTTCCAATACGCAGATAACTTTAGCAAAAATCCGGGACATTACGGCCGCTTGAATATAACCGGCGGGATCAAGTACACGCTTTACTCAAGCCAAAACAAAGCTCCCACGCAAAGCGTGGGAGCAATGGGACGGGTTGAGAAGCTTTAATAATTAGTCCAGCTTAGCCATTTCCTTCATGATTTTTGGCGTGACGAAAATCAGCAGCTCAGATTTTTCATCAGCGGTATAGTTGTTGCGAAACAGCATGCCCAGCAGAGGAAGCTCGCTAAAGAACGGCACGCGCTCGACCTTGCTTTCTTTATTTTGCTCATAGACGCCGCCCAGCACGACCGTTTCGCCATTATCGACCAGCACCTGGGTCGTAACGTTTTGTGTATCAATTGGCGGCTGGCCAAGCACGGCGCGGCTAAAGTCAGGCTTGTCCTTGTTGACCTGCAGATCCATGATGATGCGATCGTCAGGCGTGATTTGCGGCGTGACTCTCAGACTG
>Ga0172377_10009162_pt1 | contig 10146 bp, 10 predicted proteins | sample Pumphouse3metaG_FD_119749 | JGI IMG/M metagenome (GOLD analysis project Ga0172377, IMG submission 119749) | Leachate microbial communities from a municipal landfill in Southern Ontario, Canada - Pumphouse #3 metaG | ecosystem: Engineered > Solid waste > Landfill > Unclassified | place: Canada... | reverse complement strand
CCCCATTATAAGCAACAACGCGGTCAAAAAGATCCCTTTGGCGAATAATGCCAACAACCTTATCTTCGTTTTGAGCGAGCACAGGAATTCGTGAATAAGGGCTGGATCGAACGGCTTGCAATAAATCCAAGAAACTAATGTTTTCACGAACATAAACAACCTTATCTTTTTCTATCATTGCAACCCGAACTGTCTTGTCATCAAAATCGATGGCGCTTTGGATGATTTCGCTTTCAATTTGCTCCAAGACACCTTCTCTTTCGATCGTCTCAACAATTTCGATTAACTCTTCTTCCGTAGCCGTCACTCGATCCTCTTCATCCTCCGCTCGTTCCACTATTTTTTGGTTCATCTTCTGAAAGCCAAATGTTATAGGATGCATGATTTTAGTTAATAATAGAACGGGTCCAGCTACCCAATAAGCAATCTTTTCCGGATAGAGAGCCGCAAAATTTTTCGGAATAATCTCACCAAAGGTAATCACCATTAAAGAAACTCCTAAAGTGGCAATAAGCACACCAGTTTCGGCAAGTTGAAACGAAACCGATAACACATAAGTGACTAGGGAAGAGGCACCAATATTAACAAGATTGTTTGCAACTAGAACTGTACTTAGAAACCTCGAAAAGTTTTTGTGAATCTTTAAAACCTTTTTTGCTGCTTTCGCATTTTTTCGGTTTCCACGTGATTGCTGACGCACCCGAATAATATTTAAAGACGAAAAAGCTGTTTCAATTGCTGAGAAACAGGCAGAAAGGAATAATAAAATTAAAAAGATCAATAAATAAATAAGAATCTCACCACTGAGACTCAATAAAGTCGATTGAATCAAAGACCACTCGTCGGGATCGACACTCACGAATACCACCTCTTGAATAAGTGATTGTTATTATATCATACTTCTCTACTGTCGACAAGTTTTTGATTTCTCGTCATATGATTCTTTGGGCGTTGATGGAAAATATAGATGGATATTGAGGCAAAAATCATAATAAGTGTAACAATAACAACTCCAATTAAATGGTAGTATTTTGAAAGAATGGCGAGCCATTCGTAGACACTCCCTACAATTCGATAAAATGCTTGATAGGCAACATAGCCAGTTCCTGCAAACAATGTGGCAAATATGAACAAAAGGGCGAAAATGAATATGAAGTTCATTCGCATCCATCTTGTTAACGATGGGGTGCGATAATCTGCATAAGCAAGCAACCATATGGATACGATTACAAGAATTAATTCGATTGAAAAGCCATTAAAAAACAAAACAATTGTTCCAAGTATTGCTTGTAATCCAATGGAATCAAAGTACTGAACCTCCATCAAAGATGCGGCAATCCGAGAGAAAGGCAACCGAGGATACGCCATAATTAATGGTGAAAGGGCTTGCTGGTTAATTGCGCTTTCCATCACTTGACTCGTGATTAATAAACTTAGTCCAAGGTATAGTAAAGTGAGGTACACAAAAATCATACATAGAAAAGAAAATTCATGCTGACTCTCCTGCGAAACTTCCATGTTCTCACCTCAAGAACAATTATAGCGGAAACGATTGTATTTTTATAGATTAAGTGATATTATTATAACGCTATTATTTTTAGGAGGTCGCAAGGATGAAGTCATTCTTTGAAGCAATTAAGAAGTTCGTTTCACAAAACTATTGGGTGCAACCTTTATTGTTGGTTTTAATGGTGTTTGTATTAGTTTTTGGATTACAATTAGTTCCATCTGTGTTTTCGACAATACAAGGATGGTTCACTCCAGAAGCAAAATGCACCGAATGCAATAAGATATCTTTCGAGCAAGCAGAAGATTATCTCGATGGTGAAGATGAAGTAATAATTCTAATTACCTCCCCTTCATGTTCCGCTTGTATATCTTTCTATCCTGTAGTCAATCGCTACCTCGATGCTCATCCTGATATCACTATTTACCAAATTGATATTGGAAAAAACACGCAAGGTGATTACAATGACTCTACCTTAACCGATGCTGCATTCGAACGGTTCTTCCAAGCCGTAGATAGTGCACTGGTCCGTTTAGGTGAAACATCCATCTATAATACTGGGCTTGGAGTGTATTCTCCAGGAACACCGACATTAATTAAAGGATCCAACTACTATGTCAGCGATGTTGAAGTTGGTGCACTCTCCTATACAGAATTAGTGGATTGGCTCGGAGCATAACAATAAAATAAAAGCTGCAATAATTGCAGCTTTTTTTATTGGTCAAAGGGGTTCTCACTTTTTAGATGTTCTAGAGTTGAGAGACCGTAATAATTCATTTGGCGAAGCATTTCATAGACAACAATTGCTACCGTGTTTGAAAGATTCAAACTTCGAGCATGGGCTTTCATTGGAATACGAAAGGATGTATTGAAATGCATCTGAAGTAGTTGAGGAGGAAGCCCTGTGCTCTCACGACCAAATACCACATAATAATCACGACTTACATCATGGAAATTCATCGAAGAATGCGGGATTTTTCCATATCTTGTCGCGCAATATAAACCTTCACTAACTTGTGGGTTCCTTGCAAAAAATGCATCCAAGGAATCATAATAATACCATTCCAAAGATGACAAATAATCCATCCCTGCGCGCAGGAGACTTCGATCATTAATAACAAATGGCAAAGGCCCGATAATATGAAGAATGGCACCTGTTGCCGCACAAGTACGCATGATATTCCCAGTATTTTGAGGAATCTCTGGTTGATATAAAATCACATGAATCATAACGCTTGCTCCTGAAACCATTGTAGAAATGATTGGGCAGCCTGAGCCCGATGAGAAATCTTGCTTTTGCGCTCAAGCGACAACTCTGCTGCACTCATTTTTTCTGCTGGTATATAGAAAATAGGATCATAACCAAAACCATTGGATCCAAGCGGAGTTTCTGAAATAATACCTTCCCATTCGCTTTCAAATACAATAGTGGGCTGGCCAGGACGTGCAAATGCAAGCGCGCACACATAAGCTGCACGACGATCGGCTTTATATTTCATCGTTTTCATGATTAAGTCATTCTTAATAGAATAATCGGTCTTATGTCCTGCAAATCGAGCTGAATAGACCCCTGGATAATTATGCAAGGCACGAATGCATAATCCTGAATCATCTGCTAAAGCAGGTTCTCCAAGAAGCCTCGACACAGCCTCTGCTTTTTTCACGGCGTTTGCACGAAAATCGACACCATCTTCGATAACATAGTCATCGTGAAGTTCATGGATTGCTACTAGTTCAATAGGACTGTCTTGAAAAAATGTTGAAAATTCCTTTAACTTGCCAATATTCTTAGTGGCAATTCGAATCCGTATCATCCAACAATATCCTCACTCCCATAGTAATGATTGATGTAACGTGCAAGTGCAAAAAAATAGTCTGAAAGACGATTGAGATAAATTGCTCCATCTCCATCTACATGATGGACTTCAATGGTTCGAAAGTATGTCCTTTCTACGCGACGAGTAACCGTTCGAACAAGATGGGCATAACTACTGGAACGATGTCCTAATGGTAAGAGAAAAGATTTTATAGGTGGTAATTCCTTTTCCATAGCATCTAGCCAGTTTTCTAAAAGTTTTAGACGACGAATATCAAAGTTGGTGTGAGGTGTTGCCAAAGCCAAATCGGAAGAAATGGAACGAATATCTTTTAGTATCTCGCTTAATTGAACCTTTTGGGTAGGAAGATTATCGAGGTTGGTAGTCAAAAAACCGATGTGAGCCGATAATTCATCCAACCCTCCAAGTAATTCAAAATAAATATCATTCTTCCCCAAACTCCCAAAAGGAGAAGAACTTTGACCGTGATCTCCATGGCCAATATTGTGTTTCATCTTCAATCAACTCCTCTATGATTACTTAATAAGTATACTTGTTTTCGCTGTCGCTCACAAGAACGGAGTCGTGCATTTGACTCGTTGATAGGATTGTATTCGCCATAGCATTGGGTGTCCTTGGTCATAGGTTACGACAAATCCTCCATCTTGGATTTCTATTAATGGAATAAGGTAAGCATTGTGGAGTTCTTTGTCAGTAAAGAGTTTGTGTTCGCGAAGAATACGTTCGAAGTCATGTCGTCCCCCTGCTATTTCTGGCCAAAACCGTTTGGGACGAATAGAATTACGCAGCAGGTATTCCTGAATTACCATTATTCGTAGGCTATCCTCTTGGTAATACTGATAAAGGATCTCGTAGAACTCATCATCGCGCTTCGGGGCCATCATTTGAATCTTTTTACCTAGATTGACAAACATTTCAAATGGCGATACTTTCCCATCAAGAAGGAGACGACGAACTGAATAACGAGCACGCGGGCGATTCCAATAGGCTTCAAGTCCGCGCTCACACAATTTTATTGTATTTAGGTCACTATCACTCATCCATAATGATGATTCAATCTCATAAGGCGGTTCGTTTTCCATATATCGATATCCAAAAGAAGCTGCATTGCTTCTAAGATTCGTTCCACGCAGCAGCTTTAAGAAACCCAACTGCAGTTCAGCAGACCCCAATAAGAATACATCATTAAAGGACTGTTCAAAACGCTCAATGGTTTCAAAGGGAAGGCCTGCAATAAGGTCCGTATGTACGAGAACGCGCCCTGCTTCATTGATCGTTTGAATGTTTGAACGGAGGGTCTCTAAATTTCCATAACGGCCAACCGACTCATTGACATCTTCATGGTTGGACTGGACACCAATTTCCAAACGTATTTGATTCGGATAAGCGTGATGACATAGCCAGTCCATACTCTCACTTCGCAACAAATCCCCTGCAATTTCAAAATGAAACTGAGTCTCACGATAACGATCAATATGCTTAAGAATGTTTATAAACCTTGATTCATCAATATTAAAGGTACGGTCTAAAAACTTAATCGTTTTCGCTCCTTTAGTTATCAAAATATCCAGTTGATGAAAGAGCGTTTCCAGCGATTGGAACACGATGGAATGAGGTCCAATTGAAGACAAACAATAGGCACAATGAAAGGGACAGCCTCGCGATGTTTCAACATACATAAGTTGATTCTGTATTTCTTCCTTTTTGTACAAGGTAGTTATATCTGGGACCTCTTTCATGGATGAAACATATTGAGGAATCAGCCAAGGTTTTTCTCGCGTTGCTACACCTTTAGGAAGACTAGATTGCTCGCCCTTTTTATAGGAAATAAATTCCAAAATGGAACATTCCCCATCACCGCCAATTACATAATCAAATCCTTCATCACGCAAAAAATGAGAAGGATCATATCCTACTTCAGGTCCACCAGCAAGCCACTCCACTGTAGGATGAAATTCTCGATATCTCTTCATTAATTCCATCATAATTTTTATATTCCATATATAACAAGATGCCCCAATAATATCCGGTTGTTTTTCTTGAATAAGATGAAGCATCTTATCGAAAGAATCGTGAATGGTGAACTCATAAAACTCTGCATCAATCTTTGTGTTTGTGAGGGCGGTAAGAATGCGAACAGCAGGATTGGGATGAATGTATTTCGCATTAATTGCTAAAAAAAGAATTCGCATCTCTTTTACCTCCCTTTTAATTATTGTATCATATGATTAAGAAGCGAGGAATATCATCATGGATCTCTCTGTCCTTGTTCAACAAGTTTTTAAGAAGTCAGTCTTACATCATCAGCCTCTCGAATCCGGTCTTTCCAACGACAACACCCTTATCACGCTCGATAATGGCGAGCGTTTTGTAGTTCGCACCCCACGAGCCCAAACTGAGCATTTCTTTGATCGATTGCTGGAATCACAGGTGATTGAACGAATTCGATCCCTCAATCTCGATGTTGAATGTCATTATTTTGATTCCACGCTTGGCATAAAAATAACTCGATACATCGAAAATGCTCACCATTTCTCTGAATGTAAACTCTCTTTATCCGAAAAAATGAATTCCGTTGCGTTTCTGCTACGTCGACTTCACAATGCAGCAATCGAAGGATATCCTTCTTTCAACCCGTTTGAACGCTTGCGTCAATATCGACAAACCATCAAGATTCCAATTCCAGGTTTATGCAATGCCGAATGGGAAAATGCTTTACAAAGAAGGTGGGAATTGTCACCAAAAATATTGTGTCATAATGATGTTGTTTCAGGAAACCTTCTTTTCGCTTCCGATCGAGCTTATCTAATTGATTATGAATACGCAGGTTCCAACGATCCGTTCTTCGATGTAGCTTCTTTTTTAAGCGAGAATAATCTTGTCGATGGAGCAAAGATCCAAGAGTTTCTTGCTATATATCTCATTCGAGTTCCACTAGCGGAAGAACTCGAACACTTGATGAATTGGATACATTTTCAAGATCTCTTATGGGCAAACTGGGCGATGGTCATGTACGAGCAATATCATCAACCAATCTACCTCAATATCTTCCACGAAAAAACTACACGCTATCACTTGTGGCAATCAAATAGAAAATAGCCGCTCCTTTCTTTGCCTTCCGTAGGCTATGATAAGGGCGGCTATAAGAAATCAGAAGTTCTTATTTTTTGGCAGCGTCTGCAAAAATTTGTAATCCTTTTTCGGTTAAAGGATGTTTCAACATGTCCACTAATACTTGATAAGGGATGGTTGCAACATCACTTCCTGCTAATGCTGCTTGGCGCACATGATCGACATGACGAATGGAAGCAGCAATGATTTGTGTTTCATAACCATAATTATCAAAAGCAGCTGCAATTTCTTCCAGCAATTCGTAGCCCGCTGTATTGGATTGATTAGCATCATCCAAACGCCCCATAAAAGGAGATACATACGTTGCACCGGCCTTTGCAGCCGCTAAAGCTTGAGGAACAGAAAAGACTAAAGTTACATTGGTCTTAATTCCACGACCCGCAAGCATCTTGGTCAGGCGAATGCCCTCGAGAGTCATTGGCACTTTAATGACAATGTTCGGATGAATAGCAGCATAGCGAAAAGCTTCTTCAAACATCTCTTCCGCACTTGATTCCCGAACTTCGGCAGAAATAGGGCCATCAATCATGTTTACGATTTCACGGATAGCGTCATCCAGCTTCAAACCTTCTTTGGCAATCAATGAAGGATTGGTTGTCACGCCATCAATAATCCCCCAGCGGCTCACTTCACGGATATGATTAAGATTGGCAGTATCAATAAAAATTTTCATTTTGTTTCCTCCCTTACGCTATCATTTTACTCGCTTACACTTCTTGTCGCAATGATATCTACGCCTAAATCAAGGATATTTGCTACAATGACTTGCCGCAACACAACGGGTGCCTGAACCTCAACCTCATCGAGAAGTCGCATAACTTCAAACATTTTTTCTTTTGGAATATCTTGGCTTGTCGAGACCGGTAATCGACGCAAACGTGCACTCTTGAGACGTACCGTAGTGGTTAAATTGCGCATCGGATGAGTCAACTCGTCTTGAGCATAACGTATCCCTCTTAAACATTGATTACCAGTTATGGTTCCATCTTCAGCAACTTTTAATCGACAACCCCTTGGACAAATAATGCAAATCATTTCCTTCATTTGGTCGACCCTCCTAAAGAGATTAAATCCAACGATAATTCTCCTTCAAAGCTATGAAAAGCTTTTTTGGGTATCTCGATACTCTCCATCTCAGCTGGAAGCAGAAATAAACGGACGGACTTTGCAATGATTTGTCCATTTAAAGATGCTACTAAGCGTTGATTCTGCATTGGTGCACGTACGCGAAAATTGAAAGTGACTGCTCCATCGTCAGGAATTCTTGTAAGATTGATTTCATTGGGGATGATGTAAGATAGCCCTTGACCAGGTTTCACAGTAATTGGGCTTTCATTATGAGAGAACTTATTCAACAAATAAGAAGCCGCTGCTTTTCCAGCCTTCCGCCCCTCTTTGGTGACAAAATCAACGAGGTCATGAACATGTAGAACATTCCCACAAGAGAAAATCCCCGCCACTGCAGTTTCCATGCTTTCATTGACAATCGCCCCTCGTGTTTTCGGGTTAGTAGGAACATGGATATTTTCTAACAGGTCATTAGCAGGTATTAATCCCACTGATAATAATAGGGTATCCACTTCAAAGGTTTTTTCGGTTCCTAGAATAGGTTGAAACTGCTCATCCACTTCCGAAAGAACAATTTGTTCCAAGCGATCTTTTCCAATGACATTGGTTACGGTATGGCTTAAATACAAAGGAATATTAAAGTCTTCCAAACATTGGGCAATGTTTCGTGATAATCCATTGGAATAAGGCATTAGTTCCGCCACTCCAAGTACTTCTGCGCCTTCCAATACCATTCGACGCGCCATAATCAGCCCAATATCTCCAGAGCCAAGGATAAATACACGCTTGCCCACCATATAACCTTCTATATTTAAATAACGTTGAGCAACTCCTGCAGTCATAACACCACTAGGGCGATCACCGGGCAAAAGAATATTTCCTCTTGTTCGTTCAATACATCCTGTTGCAAGAATGATGGCTTTGGCTTGAACCATTTGATACCCTTCTTCTGCATTGGCATAATGAACGGTTTTGTTGGGATCCAACGAAAGTACGACGGAACGCACACGATATTCGATGGAACGCTTCTCAAATTCGCGCACAAAACGCTCTGCATACTCAGGGCCGCTTAATTGTTCTTTAAATTCATGTAATCCAAATCCACTATGGATGCACTGGAGTAAGATGCCACCAAGTTCTTCTTCTTTTTCTAGCAATAAAATGGAACGGATCCCTTCATCATAGGCACTGATGGCAGCAGCAAGTCCTGCGCTTCCCCCTCCGATAATCACTAGATCATAGTTTTTCATCGGTGAGACGCCCCCCCTCAATGTGTTTGGTCTCCTTTTGCAATATAGTTGCTTGATTGCGATCATAAGGAACTTCAATCGGGGATATTCCCAACTCTCTTGCGAGTAGCTTAACAACTAAAGGTTCACAGAATCCACCCTGACATTTTCCAAATCCCGGTCGAACTCTTTTCTTAACTCCTTTGACAGACCTCGCTCCACAGGAACGGTGAATGGCGTCAACAATTTCACCTTCACTAATGTGTTCACATCGACATATGATACGCCCAAAAGAGGGGTTAGTAGCAATCAGCGCAGATTTTTCCTCAATGGTTTTGCTTTTTAAGCGATAGAGAGGGCGCCGTTTAGGTTGAAATTTTTTATTGATTGAGGGCTTAATTTTATCGCAAATTAATGATTGGATGTAACGAGCAATAGCTGGTGAAGCAGCTAATCCTGGAGATTGTATTCCTGCTACTTGAAAGAGTCCGGGCTGACAAGCATCTTCTCCAAGAATAAAATCATTTCCGCTAGCAATGGCGCGTAGCCCAGCAAAAGAGCGAATGGTATGCTGGAAAGGAATATTAGGCACCATCTTCAGTGCCATCATTTTTATGTAATCCAAACTCAGTCGGTCAGTGGCAAAATCATCCGTTTCTTGAACGTAATCGCTAGTAGGCCCAACCAAATAATTCCCATGAGTTGTTGGAGTGACAAGAACGCCTTTTCCCGAAGAGGAAGGCACTGGAAAAATGGTGTGTTTAACGAAGGGCATTTTAAAATGATCCAATACATAGTACATCCCTTTTCTTGGAAAGATATCAAAGGAGATTCCTCCAGCAAGTTTTGAGATAGTATCACTTTGTAAACCAGCAGCGTTCACAACAATATTTGCATGAAAAATCGTACCATTTGAGGTAGTAATCTCAAATTCTTGATTATGTTTTTCAATCTTTACGACAGGTTCATTAAGAAAAAGTTCTGCGCCATTTTCGATGGCGTTCTCCATGTAGCCGATTGTAAGCTCAAAGGGATTAACAATGCCACAAGTTGGGGCAAAAAGCGCACCAATAACTTGATCACTTAAAAAAGGTTCCTTCGCTCGAACTTCTTCGGCATTTAATAATTGGACGACAACACCATTTTGTTTGGCATTCTCTTCCAATGTTTTCAATACCTCAATTTCTTCCATCGTTGTTGCGACAGTAAGCGAGCCGGGGCGCGAAAACTCTACATCTAAATCTTGACAGATCTGATCAAACATCGGATTGCCTAGAACATTGAATTTAGCTTTCAAAGTTCCTGGTTTGGGGTCATAGCCCGAATGGACAATAGCACTATTTGCCATGCTAGTAACATTGCAAACATCATT
>Ga0172377_10009161_pt1 | contig 10146 bp, 3 predicted proteins | sample Pumphouse3metaG_FD_119749 | JGI IMG/M metagenome (GOLD analysis project Ga0172377, IMG submission 119749) | Leachate microbial communities from a municipal landfill in Southern Ontario, Canada - Pumphouse #3 metaG | ecosystem: Engineered > Solid waste > Landfill > Unclassified | place: Canada... | reverse complement strand
TTAACCCTTCATTAATATTCACAGTAAGTGTTTTTTCTTCTCCTGCATCAAGCCAGAAATAATTATCTGAAATAGTAAAGGTATCCAAATGACCCGGGCAGGAGACGTTAACAGCAACAGCAGATAAAGAACCTCTGTTTTTGATTTTTACCGTATTTTTATCGATTACAGTTAATTCCAATTGAGTTTCCGGGAGTCCAAATAAACAGCCTTTTTTATATTCATAATTAGCCCAATAAAATGAACGTCCTACCAATTTTTTATTTTTATGGACTTCTGAGACTATTAACAAAGGAGTGCTTTCTGTTTCTTTGAAGGATAAATTGAAACTCCCAAGTTGTTTTGGCGAAGAAATGGATCCATAGCCGTTAAATTTAGTAGGGTCTTTTATTAATTCAAGTTTATCATTATAGGCTCGCACTTTTACACTCCATGATGCATCTTTAAGTGAATTTGCATCATCTAGTAAAAATACCGGTAAATTGTATTGTGTCCCAGCCATTAACATGCTTGAAAAAATAACAGCCACACTTAAGGGTTCAAATGCATCTTGAACAATGTAATGCGCAATTTTGGGTGCACCGTACCAGTCTACAGTTGACCACGAAGCAGCCGGTTGATTATCGTTCATTTTGTAATACAGGGCTCCAGAGCAGTAAGGCCATCTTGTTCTGGCATTTTCAAGAGTGTGTCTCAGTCCTACCGCTTGCGATAACTGGGAGCCGACAATAAACTCTTTCATATCAGCATCTTTTGATATGAAATAATTGGCATATTGAGTTAATCTGTCCAGGTCATCGGCAGTATTGAATTTGGGAGTATGAAATGCAAATGCACTATTCCCCTCAGGAGGCCATATCGATTTCTCTTTCTCAGGTAAATAACGTTGTACTGATTCATAAACCGGAAACGATGCTAATCCAAATTCTCCAAAGAAGTCAGCTTTCATATTTATAAATTTGTCTAAATGCTGACGACCCCAGTATGAATCATAATTATGAAGGCTACCGCCCCAGGGCTCAGCGCGATGAAATGCTCTTGTTCCATCCAGTTCAACGCTTAATTTCCCCATCATATTAATAGGCTCAGTATATGGGTATCCTGTTTCATTCCCTCCACCCCACATGGCAAGTGAAACATGATTTCGAAGTCTCAAAGTATTTAATCTTACTGTTTCCTCTAAAACGTCAAATGGCTGTGTTTTTTCGCTATTCCAGGCCGTGGGCCATTCCTGTATTACAAGAATTCCTTTGCGATCACAGAGGTCATAAAAATCATCTGTTTCAGGCATTCCACTGCCCCAGCCTCTCAACATCTGAACATGCTGCATTGCTGCTAAACTCAAGAACCGGTCGTATCGTTCTCTGGAAAAATTCATAAGCGGATCCATTGTACACCACCCTGTTCCTTTGATGAAATGAGGCTCGCCATTAATTACAAACGTCCAGTTATATTTTTCATGAAATGGTCCACCGGGTAATGGATCCATTTTAATTGTTCTTATCCCAAAAACAACATCCTTAACATCATCTTTCTCCTGCTTTGAAGATTTAATACTCAGGGATATTTTATACAGGTTTTGTTTACCCAAATCTACTGGCCACCATAATTTTGGATTGGGAATTTTAAATTGAAAGTGTAGGTTTTTTACCCCACCATCTGTCTGTTTTATTTCTTTTTCAAAATAATAATCAGCTTCTTGATCTGAAAAATTTTCCGGTGAAATTCTGGCAGTAAGTTTACCTTTCCATGCTTTTTCTGTACCATTTAATTTAATAACAAGATCCATGATGCCATTCTTGGCATCTTTTGTGGAAATAAATGGATTTTCTATATTTACTATTGGCTGAGAATATATTCTGACAGATCGCCAAATGCCCAATGAAGGCAAAGTTGAATAGTGCCAGCCATAAACATTATTAAAAACAACAGTCTTCAACCAACTTGGGTTATTGAATTTACTTCCATCACTATATTCTTCGGGAATAGCTTCTAATTTTACAATGAGTATATTTTTATCTTTTATTAATCCTGAGATGTCAAATTCCGGACCACCAAACATTCCTTCGTGTTTACCTAATTTATGTCCGTTTAACCATATATCTGACTTATTACAAATACCGCCAAAAATGAGTTTCAAATTTGCTGAATTTTGTGGCCGGGAAAATTCCTTTTTCATCCACCACGTTTTGTAGCTTTCTTTTCGAACAATGAGCTGATTCTTGCCTAAAGTAGGATCAGGAAGCTTACCTGCTTTTACCAGTGCTGAATGAATACTTCCAGGGACTTCTGCAGGTATAGTATTCAACCACTTTCCTTTAATTCTGTTTTCTTCATTTCCACCTTCAATTAATTGCCAGGTACCATCCAGGCTTTGATAATATGATCCGGGATTGAACTTTTTATCTCCTTTCTTTAACTCAATTATTTCTGCAGGAATATCTATTGGCGATTGACCGGGCTTATAAAGAGCCATATCAACTTCATCCAATGATTTTCTGTTACTTACATTAATTTTTGATAATTCTTTTTGAAGTAGTTTAATATCGTTACCAGAAATGCTGTTACCAAAAGTAAAATTTTTGTCAAATGGAGCAGCTCCCTTTCTATAGGTTGAAATGCCCGGGAAAAATTTTGCAACAACGGTTTTAGCTTCAGGAATTAATAAAACTGAATCAATAGATGTAGAACTGTTGATTTGAATTCCAATTTGTTGAGAAAATACAGGAGTAACAATGTTTCCGGCAAAAATCAGAAATGCAATTCTTCGTAAAAATTTCATACTTAATTTATTTTTCATGTTTTGTTTATTAATAAATAGTCTAATATTTAGACTATCCCACTTTTAAGTTTATAGTTTAGACAAAATCAAAGATAACATTCACCATTAAATTTTGCAATTTTAATATAATATTTATCGCTTAGATTAATAGCCTCTTATATCAAAAAAAATAGTGAAATAGAAAATATCTGATTCTGAATTTATCCATACTTTTGTTATGTATGAATTTAGTATTTCTGATTTTTCTCTCCATTGAATCTGAATTTTAAAGCAACCTTTCTATAATTTTGTATAATTAGACATATTTTTTTGAAATATTCCAAAACTTATTACCTATAATAAATAGCAAGTAATAATATGGTAGTAATTTTAGGTACAGATAATTTTATTTTCCCTCTTTTTTATTTTGTTTCATTGAAAATTTTGTTAGCCTTAATCTATTATTGTAATGGATGAATTTCCCATAAGTTCCGGAAATAATCTTCTTTTATTAAAAAAGCATTCAAAATTTTTACTAATTTTATTTTTTTAAAATAACTAAAGTTTTTTATAAATTCTTTAAAATAATTATAAATGATAACATCTAACAGAAGAACTTTCTTGAAAACAGCCACAGCGGTGGGAGCAGGACTCTTTGTCGCTCCATATATATCAAAGGCAGGAGTTCCGAGTCAAAAGAGGGCGAATGGAAAAGTAAATATTGCATTTATTGGAGTAGGAGGTCGGGGCAGAGGTCACTTACAAAGGGCAGCCATAACCGAAGGGGTAAATATTACGGCCATATGCGATATTGATCCTTTGGCCATATCTGAATCTCAAAAGATTTTGAGAGAAAACGGACACCCTGAGGCAGAAGCTTATTCTGATGGGGAATATGCCTTTAAAAAAATGCTGGAACGTGATGATATCGACGGGGTAATTATTGCCTCTCCCTGGCTTTGGCACACGCGCATGGCTGTTGCCACAATGAAAGCCGGAAAATATGCAGGCGTAGAAGTTTCGGCTGCAAACACAATGGAAGAATGCTGGGATTTGGTTAACACCTCGGAAGATACAGGAATGCCTTGCATGATTCTTGAAAATGTAAATTACCGCCGCGATGTACTGGCCGTAATGAATATGGTTAAACAAGGTGTTTTTGGAGAAATTGTACATGCCCGATGTGGATATCAGCATAATTTGCTTGACGTTTTATTTCAGCCTAAACTAAAGTTTGGAGAAGGAGCAACGGGTGAAGCACGATGGAGAACACAACATTCGTTAAGTCAAAATGCCGATGTTTATCCAACTCACGGCTTAGGGCCAATTGCTAAAATGATAGATGTTAACAGAGGCAATCGTTTTCTTTATCTAACATCTACAGCTTCTAAAGCGGTAGGTATAAAAGATTTTATTGAGGAACAGGGAGGCGAAGGACACCCATACGCAAAACTCCCCTGGAAATTGGGTGATGTGATTACTTCAACTATTAAAACCACTAATGGTGAAACGATAATAGTTACCCACGATTGCTATCTTCCGCGTCCTTACTCTTTAGGATTTAGGATAGATGGTACCGATGGTACAACCAATTTTGACATGGGCACAAAACGTATTTACGTTGAAGGCGTTTCAAAAGAATATGATCAGTGGGAAGATTTTCAGGCATGGCAGGATAAATACGACCACCCTCTTTGGAAAAAATATGAAGCACAGGCTGCCGGAACGGGGCATGGAGGAATGGATTTCTTTATAACAAGGGAATTTATCAATTCTGTAAAAGAGCAGCGGCAGCCTGTACTTGATGTATACGATGCAGCAGCGTGGAGTGCGGTTACTCCTCTTTCCGAAGCATCGATCGCACAAGGAAGTGCTCCGCAATATTTCCCGGATTTTACCAGGGGCAACTGGATGAAAAGGAAATCAATAGAGTTTGAATAGTCAATCAATAAAAAAGGTGTTCTCTTCGGACACCTTTTTTATTGAATTTTTGGAAGGAACTATTTTTTATTATGGTGAAAATTCCGAAAACGCTTTAATAGATGGGAAGTGTTAACTTAGGGCAAAATGTGTCTAACTTAAGACGGAATTTGAAGGAATCCAGCGACAAAATCCTGGATTGACGTACAGAACCTAAATATAATACTTTACTGAAATAAATAAAAAAACAAAAAACCTAAAAAAATAAAAGAACATCTTAGAATAAAATCAAATTTTAGTAAAAAGCAATCACCTGGTAAAATCTTATTACTTCTGATAGAAAATTTAAGCTGCTTTGCCATTCTATTTATCATAAAACCAAAATACCTCTGTTAAACCGATTTCTGGAATGCTAATTAATATTAAGTTTATTGCTGATATGCTGGATGGGTTTTGTTGATTCCGGAAATTTAATCCCAAAAATTTCAATTCCGATTGGCTGAATCTTATTACCCGGAGCCAATTGTGTTGGATTGTAGTTCATTTTCAGTTCAAATGGCATAATATAAGCAAGGGTAGACCATCCCCAAAAGCGTTTCAACCCAAGTCCTTCACCGGTTTCGCCATTATAAAACTCGCGGGTTACTTTGTTTTGTTTGTAAACCAGATCCAGTGTTTTTTGAGCAAGTTCCCGGGCAATCTTTTTGTATCCATAATCCATCAAACCATGCATAATCATGTAATTGGTGGGAATCCATGTTGTACCCCGCCAGTTGCAGCCCCAGTCACGAATGTCGCCCTGAGCATAATCAGGTTCAGTTTTTGCATATCCTGCAACCGGAAAATTGGTCCAGAATTCTTTTGGATTAATCAGATGTTCTTTCACCAGGCGATCTGCTCTTTTCGGCGAAACAATACCAACCCACAATGGAATAAAACCAGTCACTGATTTTACTTTTACCAGTTTTCCCGTCTGTTCATCGCGGTCGTAATAAAAACCATCCTTTTTGTCCCAGAATGTTTTATTGATTTTAGCAGCCAGCTTTTTAGTCCGCTTAGCAAATTCTTTACTTTCTTCAGTCTTTCCCAGTTGATCCGAAATGATCTTCATCGCCTGCAATTCGCGGTAAATATAGCAGGCCAGATCAACTCCCTCAAACCGGAACTCATCGAGTTTGCCAGCTCGTGAAATCTGATTATCCATCCCGCTGTGGTCGGAACTATTCCATACAGATAGTCCGTTTTTATCAAAATCGCAATAATTTGTCCAGTAATCAATGCTTAGTTTTATTTGCTCATAAAAGGAGATGTTTTTCAATACTGGTCCAATTTGAATACGACCTCGGTCAGCCCGCTTTTCCAGCCACGAATAATTGCCGGTTTGCTGAGACCCGAGCAATGCAATTTGAGCCAAAAACGGTTTAAATTGCTGTTTTTCGTGTTTATTAATTAAACATCTGGAAACAAAGCCATTGGTGCATTGCTGATTTAAAAAACTTTTAAGATTGGTAAAGCAATAATCGCTAACCCCCCAATAGCTCATGTATAGGTTTTCAAAATATAGATCCCAGTCGTACATTTCGCCGTAAGCATATCCGGTAAGCAATTTTCGGTTGTCGGGTTCATATAGAATGATTCCTTTTTCAGCAATATCCTGATTAACTTCTTTTAACCGTTTAACAAAATTTTTCGGGTTTTCAATTTTGAATTTGCTAAAAACATTTTCCTGAATATTATCTTGTGCATTAGTCGAAAATATTGAAATGCATAAAAGGAGAGTTAACAGGTAAATATTAATTTTCATCATTTTTATCTTTATATATATAATTACTAAAGTTTTCTGGTTGATAAAACGTTTAAAATGAGGTAAATAAAAAAGAAAAATATTGAATATATTAATATAATTGGCTAATAATATATATTAGTTACAGAATAAATACGGTATTTAACAAACGAAAGTTACAGAAAATTTAGGTGAATTTCAAAAATTACTCGATATTGATAGTTATACAGGTATGTGTCTGGAAGACACATTAACGTTTTTTGAAATACGGCGTATATTTTTTCAGTTTGAATCAATCAAGCAAAAATTCATATTATGATTTGCCGGGTAACCAGTATAATAACTGTCGTACAATTTTATATCTGTTTGCTAAACGACACCTGAAATTATCGAGACATGTGAAAGTAAAAACAGAGCCCTCATATTTGACGAAAGCCCATTGAGAAAAACCGGGAAAAGAATAGAAGGAAACAGTTCAGAAAGTATAGAGATAAGAATATTACCGGATATAAATTAAAAGGTTATGGGGGAAATAAAAACCTTTATGTAAATAGTTATAGTGTGGAATACAGTGATGATATTGAACCATTTCTTTATTCGTAATAATTTTAAAATAAACAATTAACATAACTTTTCCTAATTTCAAATTTGCTTTTTTTAAGTTTAATTTATCTTTTTTCGTTTAATACAGGTAAAATAATATGCGAAGGCGTGTCCCCCCCAAAATATATGATTTGATTTGCAGGTTTCATCTCTGTTGCCGTAAATGCAGGTTCGCAACTGTTAAGGCTGCGGTTATAACGAGGAAACCAACTGGAAGTGACAACCACCCTGAGTTTATGACCTTCCTTGATTTCGTAACCGGTAGCCCACACCGAAATTTCCTTTTTTTCTGGTTGACTGCCGGAAAAACTCACTCTGGCGCCACCTTCCTGAATATTGATGATGTTCCCGTCAGGGAAAACATCCTGAACACAAACGATGAAATCGGTGCATTCAGCATTGCTTGAAACATACAATACTGCATTCAAATTGCCCAATATTGTTAGAGGATTTGGGAGAGTTTTCGTTTCAAAAACCAACTGATCTTTTCTGTAGATATTTTTATTTTGAAGTGCTGGTCCAACTCCCAGTCCAAGTGCTGTTCCTCCCAGGCTGGGGTAGGGATCTGCGGGATTGTAAATGTATTTCAGTTCCCCTTTCCCTGAAATTTTTTCAATTGAAAGTGATTTATTATCAAAATAATAAGGAGTTGGTACTGATTCTTTCGGAGGCCAGGTATCTGAACCAAAATATTCGTTCCTTTCCATGATGAAAAGATTGTATTTTTTATTAATGAAAGGCTTTCCCATCACTTTTTGTGATGTATTTGACAGGTATTTGATGAGGAAATTGTCAATAATTTTACCTTGATTTCCTGTACTATTGTTCCCACCGTATTTGTTTTCGAATCCCTGTGTTCCGTGACACCAGGGACCGATAACCAAACGGTTATCAGGATTTCCTTTTTTTTCCAAAGCCTGAAAATCGTTAATTTGCTGTTTCAGAAAAATATCGTACCAACCTGCTACTGAAAGCACCGGGGCTTTCGTAATTCCTTTGAAGTCCATTTCCTTCCAGTATTCATCGTAACTTTCATGTTTAATCCAGTCGTTGATAAATTGCACGTCATACGAAACCGAATCATCAGCAGATGCAAGGGGAAGAATATTGAATGCCATGACAACTTTTTTCGTAAAAGCTTCGTTCACTTCCTTTGCCGACATAATGAGCCCCCAGCTAAAAGTAGTTTGCAGTGCGAAAAGTTCCTGGTCGTAAGATATTTCATAACTACTGGCACCGGTCTGATTGGGGGTTAAAACATCCAGCGAATCGGAAATGGCCCACTGCGTGTATCCTAAATAACTACCTCCCCAGCCACCGACTTTTTCGTTGCACCAGTTTTGTTTTCTTAGCCAGCGCAGCGTTTCCAGTCCGTCGGTTCTCTCATTGATAAATGGATAAAATTCGCCACCTGATTTGAACGTTCCACGACAATCCTGCACAACAACAGCAATTCCATTTTTTGCGAACTTTTCAGCAGCATCTTTTACACCATTTTTATCGTAAGGTGTGCGCACAAGCACCACCGGAAAAGGCGGATTTGTGTTGGGTAGATAAACATCAGTGGACAAACTGATACCATCAGCCATTTTTACTGAAACTTCCTGTTTTTTAACATTATTATCCTTTTCATGATCACCTGCTTTAATATTTACTGTAATAAAAATCAGGGCAATAAAAAAAACTAAAATACGAAAGAGTTTACTATTCATAATTGGTTTTATTTTAACTTAAATATCTAATTTGAAAAATTGAGTCCACTACGAAAAGTCGGATAGGTAAATATATATAAATTTTCATTAAAATGTTTGCTTTAAATATATATGATATTTATATATTAATCAATAGGTTATATACTATTTTTTTATTGTCTTTAACTCGTAAACGATAATAATATATAATGTTTAAAAAATGAGTCCATTCCGAAAATCGTTATTTGTTTTATACAAAAAAACATCCTATATATACAAGAATAATTAAAATATTTTATGTATTTTGTTGTCAAAATAGCATGAGAAAAAATCATCAAAATCCGATCAGTTTAATATTTTTACATCCCCAAATATTGTTTTTATGAAATCACCTTAAAATGAATAAGTATGAGCAGTCCTGTAATAACCGGTGATGCACAACTTTTGTATTTGTTAACTTTTAAAATAAAACTTAAAAAATAGATTATGAATGAGATAAAGAATAACACTCACTTTCTTAAAATAGCGATATTGGCGTTTATGATCATTTTACCATTTTGGGGAAATGCTCAATCAAAAAAATCTCAGCTGGATCTTGATGTGACAAAAGTGAATCAATTGAAAGTAGAACTTCAGGGAGATGGAGTCTGGCAATTGGAAACTGAAGGTGCAGATCCCTGGATTGCTACGTTACCCTTGAAAGAGGCGATTAATCCAAATGCGACAGTATTGTCTTTTGATTATTTTTGTCCTAAAGGCTTAGATAATATACAGATTTATTTTAGTCCTGAGATCAATGAAGCGCATTCAAAAATAGTTCGCAAAATTGGGGTATCAGAGGGATGGGTTGGATATGCCATTGATGTAAGCGGAGAAATTGGTAAATGGGGTAAAGTTGGCGACTGGCTTCGAATAGATATTGGTGAAAAACCCAATGTTACATTACAGATTCGAAATATTAAGTTTCGTGAATTTACAATGCGTGAAAAGGAAGTGTCAGCTAACCGAGAGCAAAAGAAAAGATTGGAAGCTGAAAAGGAATCGCGATTGAAAGCATATCTGGAGATGGATTATGTTTCAAAAATCACTAAAGTTGAAGTAAGTGATTCTAACATTTCGGTTAAAGGGGAATATACTGAAACTGATAAAGTCTATTTGTGTGAAGTTGCACCTTATCAGAATGTAACGGAAGAAACCGATTTTGAAACCGCTATTTTATTAAAATCTAAGAAGTTCCACAATAAATTTGATCGTTTTGTAGACCGAAACGGTATAAATTACGATCGTGTTCTTTCGAAATGGGTGCTTGCAGAAAAAACCAGTGACGGTTATCGTCTTATTTCTCATGCGCATTATCCCGATGTTATCCATTCAAAATACAATTACTC
>Ga0172377_10009160_pt1 | contig 10149 bp, 5 predicted proteins | sample Pumphouse3metaG_FD_119749 | JGI IMG/M metagenome (GOLD analysis project Ga0172377, IMG submission 119749) | Leachate microbial communities from a municipal landfill in Southern Ontario, Canada - Pumphouse #3 metaG | ecosystem: Engineered > Solid waste > Landfill > Unclassified | place: Canada... | reverse complement strand
TCATATTCGCTAAATCCATGAATCCATCGCAACGTATCAGGTTCAAAGATATTATCCGTGCGCACCACGAGCGATATCGTGGAGCTTGCCCCCATCGCGCTGCTCATTTTCGCCATGCTCACCTTGGCGGGCATTGTCGGCGGTACCATCGCATCCTCTTCGGTATTGATGATAATTCTGTCATCAAGGAAGATGCCGACCACCGCAATACACCCCACAAGAAGGAGCACCCCCACCGGATGGTTAGAAATCCATCTGGCTATCTTCCCAAGCAGAATGTCATAGCGCTCCATCAGGGGTATCTTATTTCCCTTGCCGTTTTTGTGAGGTTTTTGATCAATCGGCCGGTAATTCACCAGCTTTCCAAAGGTGGGAACGATGACAAGCGCACAGATATAGCAGGAAAGAACACCGACCACGCAGATGATAGCAAAGTCCATCACCATCGGAAACGGTGACATGGTAAGCGCGATGAAACCAAGTAAGGTGGCTACCATTGCAATTGCTACCGCACTGCCTGACTGGGTGATAGTGGTATAGACCGCTTTGTCAATGGATCCTCTTCGCACCTCTTCATCGAACCGCGTCTGGAACTGAATGGCGTAATCGATACCAATACCGATCATCACCGGGAAGGCGGCTATCACCATCATACTGAGCCCGGTGCCTGTTGCACCCATCACCCCAAAGGAGACGAGGACACCCATCGCCACAATCCCTACCGGCAGGAAACGGTAGCGGACATGTCCAAAGAGAATGGCCATCGCAATGACCATCAAAAGCATGGCAAGACCGATCAGCATACCGGTGGATGTCCCCATCGACACCATCATCTCATCAGCAAATGCTGCTGTACCCGTAATCGTCACAGATGTTCCGGGTGGTGGAGAATGACCTGCTACTACCGAACGAATATTGTGGAGGGCGGCGGTGGCAGCGGAGTGGGAAAGACCGGGTTGCAAAACCACCTGCATCAGGGTCATGGTACCGGTCGTCGCGGCTCCGGGGACAATATTTTTATGCTCGTCAACAAAGCTTTTTATCTCTGCTTCAGACTCGGGAATGACCCCGCCGTTATAGATATCAAACAGATTAACGACACTCGATACCGAGACCACCTGATATTCATTCTCAATATCCTCTGAGAGAACGCGGAGATAGTCCATCGTCTGGGGCATATATACTCCATCGCCCTCGAACATGAGAATGACAGAATTTGAGCTGTACGTTTCCTCATAGTGTTTAATGAGAGAACCTGATGGTGTGGTGATGTCCACATAGGTCTCGGTACCGGTCTTCATGGTGACACCGGACGCAAAGAAGATCATCAGCAGGATCACGCCAATGACTACTGCTGCTACGGTCTTTGGGTGATTAATTATGGAATTGGCCAGAACGGCAAATGGTGACTGCATGCTATCACTCGGTTTTATTATTGGTACTATATGTGGTTGTTCAGGAGATCCACAGATGGAAGGGCAAACCGAACCATCGGGCATCAACTGTTGTTACTTAAGAAACAACAACGTCTGAGATATTAAAAGGTGCACACAGTGCCATGATAAAACAGAGAATAGTGCCAAAATAGGTGAGACCCTATGAAATGCAGGGAATGCCGGTGCATTAAATAATGGAGCATACGGATGGAGATTTCGTAGGCGATAGCATGAACGACACCATATCTTTTAGATCAGCTAAGCGCGGATAAAACGGTCATTACGGTTCAGTTCTGCGGTGGAAAAATCGATGGGGGAGAGGTCTGTTTCATACTTCACAACAAAGCTTGCCTGTCTATACCCCCATTAATACAAAGCAAAAAAATCAATACCACCTCACCGGTCGACTGCATCATTTCATGATATAGTCCCTCATTTTGGGCGAATTGGAGATTTCAATCCTTAATAAAAGGTGAAATGTCCCACAAAATAGTATCCGGTTTTCATATACCCCTCCGCCTGAAATCCGCTTCGATACAACGATATAAACGGGGGAGAAACCTTTGTCAGGACAAGGAATACCGCAGATTATCATGAGATTCTTATGACAATTCTACAACGATATCACCGACCACAGGTTCACTTTGCAGACCACTCATTTATAGTCACAGAAAGACGGAATCATTGTATGCAGGGAAAAACCCCCTATACAACCCCAAATTGGGATTTATACCATTTATCTAAAGGAGGGAGAGGCATCTGAACGTCCTTCATACCGCCGACTGGCACCTTGGCATGACGCTCTGCGGACGTCGCCGGGACACGGAGGCAGAAGCATTTCTCACGTGGCTTGCGGGAGTCATACGTCAGGAGAGAGTTGACCTCCTCCTTGTGACCGGCGATGTCTTTGATAACGCAACCCCATCTGCCCGCTCGCAGACACTCTATTACCAGTTCCTGACTCAGGCATCAGCGGCTGGCTGTCGCCATATCATCATTACCGCGGGAAACCATGATTCGCCTGCATTCCTCGAAGCGCCGCAGGAGATTCTTGAGGCCCTCAATATTTATATCGTGGGAACCGTGAGTGAAGGAAAGCCGGGTGTCACCTTTCTTCTGACCACCGCAGACGGAGAACCGGATCTTATCGTAGCCGCAGTTCCCTATCTCCGGGACAAAGATATCAGGCGGTCGGCACCCGGAGCGTCCAGTCAGGAGCGGTCAGCACTCATGAGAGACGGGGTACGTTCCCTTTATCGTGATGCATGGGATGCAGCCTGTGCTGTGCAACCCGCCGCCGGGCCAGCGGTGCCGGTGATCATCACCGGCCATCTCTTCGCCGCCGGAGGGAAAACCATCGATGGCGACGGAGTTCGTGACCAGATCGCGGGCTTTATTGAACGGGTCGGTGCGGATATTTTTGCAGAAGATGCTGCCTATGTAGCCCTCGGTCACCTCCATGTACCTCAGACGGTGGCCGGCATTGAGACCATACGCTACCCCGGGTCCCCCATGCCCGTTGGATTCGGGGAGGCTGAGCAGCAAAAGCAGGTGATTCTTGTGACCACCACACCGGGAATGCCTGCGGTCGTGCGTTCTGTTCCGGTTCCTCAGTTTCACCGGCTCGCCACCATTCAGGGAGATCTTTCGACCATCCGCCGCACGATATACGATCTCAAAATGACCGGCCGCCCAATCTGGGCCGAGGTGATATACACCGGTGCCGCCATTCAGGGCGATTTGATGGGAGAAGTGTCTGCAATGGTAAAAGGGACGCTGATTGAAATCCTGAAGGTCAAGGATGCCCGTCTAGTATCTGCGGCGCTTTCAGCCTACCAGTCCTGCGAAGAGCTTGCAGAACTAACCGAGACCGAGGTGTTTGAACGCTGTATGGAGACCGCGGAGGTTCCCTCCGACCAGCAGGAACGGTTGATGGATGCCTTCCGGGAGATCCTCAGGGATATGAACGCCGATGAACCCCGCGGAGGGAAAAAGGCATGAGAATCCTGAAAATTCGGCTGAAAAACCTCAACTCGCTTGCCGGAAGCTGGGAGTTTGACCTCACCGGCGATGCTTACACGGCAGACGGGATATTTGCAATCACAGGGCCTACAGGCGGCGGGAAGACTACCATTCTTGACGCCATGTGCCTCGCCCTGTATGGGTGCACGCCCCGGTTAAAAACCATCAGTCAGTCAACCAATGAGATTATGCACCGCCAGTCAGCGGAATGCAGTGCCGAGGTTGAGATTGCTACATCCGGCGGGATATACCGCTGTACATGGGCACAGGACCGGGCATACGGTAAGCCGGACGGTGCATTGCAACCATCACGTCACGAGATTGCAGATGCACGCACCGGAAAGATTCTCACCACCCGGAAACGTGAGGTAGCAAAGTTGGTCGAGGAGTTGACCGGCATGGACTACGACCGGTTCACGCGTTCAGTGATGCTCGCACAGGGTGATTTTGCGGCGTTTTTAAACGCCTCACCGGATGACCGCTCGCCTCTTTTAGAGCAGATCACGGGAACAGAAGTCTACTCCAGAATATCTATGGCGGTCCATCAGCGGAGACGCGATGAGCAGGAAAAACTCAAGGTGCTTGAGGCGGAAGGGAGCGGGATTACACTCCTTCCGGATGAAGAGATGGTTGCACTCCGAGAAGAGGAGGCAACCCTTATACAGCAGACAGATTCCCTGCAGGAACTTATTCGGCTCAGCAGGACAGGTATCACCTGGCATCAGGAGCGAACGAGAATTGCCCGCGTCATCAGCGAGACGGAACGCGAACAAGCAGACTGGGCCGAAGAACGTGCTGTAGCAGAAGAACCGCTCAAACGCCTCCAGAGAGGGGAAACGGCGGCCACGTTGGAAGGAGACTATCGCCGGGTGACAACGCTCCGCGAAGGCGAGGAGAAGGATAAGACATCCCTCACTCGGCTTGAAGCAGCGTTACCGGCAAAAAAAGAGATGGCCCTGGAGGCAGAGGCGAGCGTCCAGATCCAGGAAAAAGCACTCAGGGATGCACAGGAACAGGCAGAACTGGCCGCACCAATCTTACGCACAGTGCGGGCCCTTGACCTGCAAATGGGGGTTGCAGAAGACCGCCTCCGGGAACTGCGCAGGGAAACAGAGAAAGCAGACCGTGACTGGGAAACGGCCCGGAAAGAATTGTTAGAGGCAGCAAAAGCAGGTGACATGACTCTGGCATCGGCGGAGAACGCGATATGGTTCCTTAACGAGCACGACATCACAGGAGATCCAACCGCTGTTTCTGGTACCCTTACCACCATCGCTGCACTGGTGACAGATGCCATCCCCGGTGATACCTCACGGCCCATTCACCCGGAAGCCGCACAGATCTCTGCCGACGCAGAAAAAAAGGTTGATTCGTTAGAGAAAGCCCTGACAGGAGTGATTTGGTACGCAGATCCTGAAACCCTCCGGACAAAGACCGCTGTCTCTCAGGATCAGATAACTCAGCTGAACATGCTCTTAGAACGCCTCAGAGATGGTGCAGATGATGAAAGACAGAGCGCTGAGCTTACCAAACGCATCCACGATAAAACCGAGGAGGGCACACGAAACCGGACGGCACAGGAAGCCTGCACCCGCGAACGGGAAACACAGGAACGCCTTGCAGACCAGATGGAGGAGACCGTCCGTCTGGCGGCTCGTGTACGTGATCTGGAAGATGAACGTTCTTATCTGAAAACAGGCGAACCCTGCCCTCTCTGCGGGGCTATTGACCATCCGTATGTACAGGACATTGCAACGCTGCCCCGTGCAGCAGACGAAGATCTTAAACGGGAACGGGCAGCGGTCATCGCACTCAGGAATAAAGAAAATACGCTTCTTGTTACGGTCGCACGATGTGAAAGCGACGTAAAGGCGGCTAAAGAGGCACTCGCTACCATCCGGGAACGTGAGGAATACCGCGAAAATGCCTGGAAAGAGGGATGCCGCATCTGGGCTCTTGACCCAAATGCAAAGGACCGGGAAGAGGCTGTGCATGCGGCTCTTCGTACCGCAGACCAGACCATCAAACTCTATGACAGGGCAGAAAAAGCCATCCGTGTTCTGAAAGAGCAGATACAGGCCATCCATACCCTCATCAGATGCTGTCATCAGGCAATCGATAGATTTGGCGTTGCAGAGAGCTACGCATTACGCCGTGCTTTGCAGCAAACAGACCTGCAAAAACTCAGGGAGGAACGCAAAAATCTCTTCGGTGAGGCCAGCCCGGACGAGACCGAGCACCAGTTCGCCCGGACAATACGGGAGAAACAAGGAGTTTGCAAGGCAGCTGAGGAGCACCACCGAAAGCTGGTTCAGGAGTATGCAGGGCTGGAGGGGGAGGCAAAAACCCTCCGGACAGCTATCCAGACGCAGGGCGAGGAACGAAAAGAGGCAGAAGAGCGGTTTGAAGAAACCGTATTTAATGCCGGATTCTTTGGAGAAGAGGACTTTGTCGCGGCCCTCCTTACACCGGACAAGGCAAAAGCCCTCAGAGACATACGCGATAATCTTGAGCGGTGGCAGGCGGGACTTGCAGCACGGCATGCAACCGCACTGAAAGAAGCAGAGGCGCACCGCTCCTCAGCAAGCCCTGCAAAGGACGAAGATACCCTCACCAAAGACCTGCAGAAACACACCAAAGCAGAACAGGAGGCAAATACCCGCAGGGGTGAAATCCGCCAGCAGCTCAGGCGGCAGGAAGAGGAAGAAGCCCGGTATGCCGGACAGCAGGCAAAGATTCTTCTACAACAAACTGAGACTGCCCGGTGGAGCGAACTCCACGCCCTCATCGGATCAGCAGACGGAAAGAAGTTCCGGAACTTTGCACAGGGACTTACCTTTGCGGTGATGATTGCATCCGCAAACCGCCAATTGCAGGCAATGACCGACCGCTATCTTCTGATTCAAAGCCCGGAACTGCCTCTTGAACTCGCGGTAACTGACAACTATCAGGGAGGCACCATTCGCTCGACAAGAAACCTCTCCGGAGGCGAGAGTTTTCTCGTCAGTCTGGCACTCGCCCTCGGTCTCGCTTCGATGGCATCCGGCAAAATAAAGGTAGATTCCCTCTTCCTTGACGAAGGGTTCGGAACACTGGACGCAGACGCCCTTGAGATGGCTCTTTCCACCCTCTCGTCCCTGCGTAATCAGGGAAAAATAATCGGCGTCATCTCTCACGTACCCGCCTTAAACGAGCGTATCGGAACGGTCATCAAAATAAAAAAGGAGAGCGGCGGGAGAAGTACCGCAAACGGGCCCGGAGTGACCCGGCGTCGTGCCTGAGAAAACGATTTTTCCCCGATCAAAATACTTTGATATCTTTTTTCTGCTAAAATGGTTGACAGTGATCTCATCTTCTTTTTTGACCGGAAAGACCTGATGTCCAGCTTTCTGTATTTCGAATTTTGTGGTGTGGATATACCCAAAAAGAGAAAAAAAAGAAGAGGATATTAATTTCGAAGCATGAATGCAGCACCAAGAAGGCCAACCATCATGCCGAGAGGAAGTGCCACTACCGGGAATTCCGGAATACAGGTAGGTTTGTCTGTACTTGAAACGTCAGGCTGGACCGTTTGAACGGGTACTCCATCTAAACTGACGATGTTCGGTGACTCAATCATATACTGTGCACTTACGGTAAAGACGAGAAGACACAGTAATAGCGCAATAATGAATATACCACTTTTTATTCCCATTTAAATCCCCCCCTCCCCCATGGAGAGGCAGATACAGACCGCTGACGTATCTCAGCTGTCAGTGACCTAGAGATGGTAAATAGATTAAAAATGATATGCGAGGCAGTGATATACAGCATATCAAAGTGATGAGATATTAGACGGAAATCTCCCTCACCATTACTTTTTTTATACGAAAAGTGGGGTCTAAATTGATAAATTGAATCATAAAATCATATTTCTGCCAGTGACCCCAGAGAGGTATTCCATCTGGGAATCAGTCTCCTGCTCAAATCCGTGGTTCCATACATATATCCTCATGGACATGCCACTCCCCCAAAGAGAGAACGTGTCTTCCCATTCGTCAAAACCTTTGAAATAAAAGACTGCACGAATAACACAGGTGGCAAAACCTTGGGAATAAAGATTAATATCCCCGTTTCTTTATCATACCTGCATTCACAGAAACTCGTGAAAGGGCTCGGGGAAGGAGAGGTCGATAATCAGGTCCATCACACGGGCACCGCTTTAGAAAACGGGGAATAATGTATTGAAGAGGGTTTTCCGGACAAATCTCACCCCACTGTTCCATCCCGGGAACAAGAATAAAAAAATTAACGCCGGAGTATGAATACAACGGCGAAAATGCTTACTATCATACTAAGAGGAAACAGCATTATCGGGAATTCCGGTACAGGTGCAGGGATAGGATTCTCTGTTTCTGTCGGTATTTCCGGGGATATTTCTATCAGCGTTTTTGTGGGTTCTGAATTTCCCCCCTGTGTGACATTGATATATGCCTGGCCAACCTCTGCAGTCCTTTCTCCTGCATTCTGGACATTATACCTGATTTTAGCAGACGTCAGATTGCTAACCGGCAGTAGTATTCCTAATTTATCTGAACCCGCAGTAAAGGTGACTACAAAGGTTTCAGACGCATCGAGAATATCATTCTTATTTCCGACATACCGTCCAACATTCGTCCAGAACATCGTCGTCGTCCCGTCATCATTCTCGGTAACAGAATCAGGGATAATCGAGAAGTCGTCTTCTGCAACAATATAGGACTCCGTTACTTCCATCAGATCAATAGTATAGGGGACGGTGTTTGTCACGCCAGCGTAGACTGATGCAAAGATGGCATCAAGGTTTGATGCAGACGGACTCGGGAAATACAGCCCTCCGGTTACCTCTGCAATCTCCATCAGACTGCTCTCAGCGTACGAACCGGGTGAAACAGCAAGCCCGATGGGGTAGATAACAATACCCTTCTTTGCGGCATCATCTGCTGGCGAACCATATTTACCTGAGGGCGTATATACGCCCCCCCCATCGGTCACCAAAATAATGACCTTATTAGCGGCACTGCCTTCAGCATTCAGCATGCCAATAGCAGCATTCAGACCAGTATTCAGGTTCGTGTCGCCAACACTGTTCACACTGTGGATATTTTTCTTTAGCGTGTCAAAATTGTCCTCATCCTCTGCCACAAGTCCATAGGTAAAGTCAATGGAATTATCCCAGCTCACAACACCTCCCCGATCATTTTCTGGTGTTGTCAGCATTTTATCGACAAAGGTGCCAGCTGCAGCAAGCCGCAGGTTAGAGGGGTCGGTCCATCTCATACTTCCTGAACTGTCAATTGCAAAGACAACCGCAAGCGTATCAGATGAACCTCTGCCACCATATCCATTTATTTCAAGAGTAACCGTTGTTTTGTCAGGGAATTGTCCGTCTCCGTACAGATAAATATCCTCAGGCGTGACATATTTCTGCGAGATTATTATTTCCTCTGCACTCACCGCATACACAGAGATGCACAGGATCATAACAACAAACAATACGCCACTTCTTTTTCGCATTTACACCCACATCCAGGCTTCATTGGGAATCAAACCACACTATGGCACTATATCAGCGATTGGTTCTATACCAGCAATCCTATGGCATACCGATCCCATATCGATTAAAAAGCTTATGCAAGGCGTTGCGTTACAGCATTCGAAAAAGAGAAGTTAAGATAGGTTCACTGTGCTCCCAAATCAGTATTCCGTTTGATAAAAAACGCGAATCCCTGAATCCGGCATTATTTCCTAGCATATGCCCTTACGCTGATGTATCGTTATACCATGCACTCCCGTTCGGTTATCCGGAGGTGCTGACATACCGTCTGAATGTATCACGGACGAGCTGACAGACACGACCTGCGGAGGAAAGGGACGCAGATTCACGTGGTGTGTGGGCGTCCCAAATATCCGGGCCAATGGCAATGAGATCTGCGTCTGGGATCTTCTGTGCAAGGTAGGCAGTCTCAAGACCGGCATGGAGACCGCGAAGACGCATCTCGCCGCCAAAGAGTTCATGGTACGCCGCCTGTACGGTTTCCCGAAGCAGAGACTTTTCCCGGTAGTGCCAGGATGGTGAAACATTCGGAATAAAGACCGCAGCCCCGGCTTCTTTCCCCTGCTGCCGCAAGACATCACCCAATTTTGCAAGGGCACTATCGTCATTACTACGGGCCGAGAGGCCAATTCTTAGGACACCGCCCTCTTCAGAGACCGTTGCCGGGTTTGATGAGGTAGCGACGAGTGACGGAATAACCGCGTCCATCGCACAGACTCCCGCAGGCAGGGTGGCAAGAAGCATAGCGACTCCGGCAGTAGTCTCCGGGGCAAAGACGCCATCCTGCGGACTTGCGGGAAAGATGCGTACCCGCAGATCAGGGTCTGTTTCATGATATATCTCCCGGAAGGCACGCTCTTCTACCCGAATGAAACGGATTGCCTTTTTTGCCGCTTCCGGGTCAAGACCGATGCAGGCACGCGCCTGTCCGGGTATTACATTATCGCGCTCACCGCCGCTGATGGAAGCGACCACACACCCGGTCTCTGCGATAAGCTTGGAGAGCAGGGTACCCATAAGAGAAAGGGCATTCGCCCGTCCTGAACCAGCCTCAATACCGGAATGGCCGCCTCTGCCACCGGCAACCTCCACCGTCTGCCAGCTAACCGCACCCTG
>Ga0172377_10009159_pt1 | contig 10149 bp, 6 predicted proteins | sample Pumphouse3metaG_FD_119749 | JGI IMG/M metagenome (GOLD analysis project Ga0172377, IMG submission 119749) | Leachate microbial communities from a municipal landfill in Southern Ontario, Canada - Pumphouse #3 metaG | ecosystem: Engineered > Solid waste > Landfill > Unclassified | place: Canada... | reverse complement strand
TAAAAGCCTTTAATTTTTTAGAAATGAATATTTATGTTGGAAACCTTGATTACAAGGTAACCGAAGACGATCTGAAAGGTGTCTTCGAAGAGTGTGGTACCGTTGAAGAAGTAAAAATTATAACGGATAAATATACCCAAAGAAGTAAAGGATTCGGATTTATTGTCATGAACAATGAAGATGAAGCTAAAGCAGCTATTGATAAGTTGAATGGCACTACTATTGGTGACAGAGAAATCGCAGTTAACGAAGCACGTCCAAAAAAACAATATTAATAGACTTTTTAAGATAAAATAGGATTTATCTGTTATTATCTTTAAGCAACAAGAATTCCATACCATTTTTTTGATATGGAATTCTTAAGTTTATATAATCAACTTTTAAAAGGAAAGCAGCAATAGATCATAAGGCATAAAAGATAAAAGAAATAATATAACATTTGGGTAAAACTGATTCTTTAATCTTAAGAAAAGGTGTGAATTATATACCAAAAATTTTTGAAATCTGATAAACTTGTTTAAATAAAGACATGTGAAACGACAAATTGTTATTTGTAATGGGATATCTCTTTATTTTAAAAGATCATAACCAGTTGTCTGACTATGTTAAAATATTACGAATTTTATGTGTAAAAAAGATTGCATTATTTTGTTATTACAATAAGTTATTGGTTTAAATTAGAAATATTACAGCTTTTTATTAATCCATAATTATGTATAATTTTATAGGTTTTATGGGGTTTAAAATACAAACCAGACTATTTACATATTTTAGGGCTACATACTGAACTTTTAATTTAATAGCATATTACAAAAAATAATATAGATGTTCTAGAAACCCATATAAATATCATTTTCAAACCTATATAATACAATTATGAAAAATCATTTAAAAAAAAGAAAAATCTTTTTTAAACAATTGAGTATCCTGATTTCTATTATTTTTTTTATTCTCATTTTTACAAATTGTTCCATTGCCCAGAAGTCAGAGACACAACATACCGGCTGGCAGTTTCAATCTCAAAGGGAAGAAATTGAGCCTGTTCATTGGGTAGAAAAGAATATTCTTTACAACGGAGAAACCACTTTAGCCGTGGCCGGAGACGGGAAATCGTATGTAAACGGAAGCTGGAGCCGTACATATGCAGTATGTTCAGGTAAATATTATGAGTTTATTACTTTTTTTAAACCAGAGAATATAACTCAACTCGATCGTACTGTCTTAGCTAAAATTACCTGGAAAGCTGAAAATGAAGAAAGGATAAATTTTGTGGAATTTCCGGCTGTAAAGGCCATAGAAACAAAAGGAGGCTGGTTTATTATTGAGCAAAGATACCAGATTCCAGAAGGAGCAGTAAAAGCTCAAATAGATCTTATTTATCGTTGGGATGCAAAAGGGAAAGTTTATTTTGGAGGAACAAGTTTTAAAGAAACTGATGCAATTCCTTCTCGATTAGTTCGTCTTGGAACCATTCATTACGAACCTAAAAATACAATTTCTTCGCAAGAAAATCTGGAGCAATTTGGGAAACTTTTAAATATTGCAGGAGAGCAGAAGGCTGATATAGTTTGTCTTCCAGAAGGAATAACTTTAGTAGGTACAGAAAAAACGTATTTAGATGTTTCCGAAACCATTCCTGGTCCTACTACAAAATTTCTGGGACATATAGCAAAAAAATACAATATGTATATTGTAGCAGGTATATACGAAAAAGATGGACCTGTTTTATATAATACAGCTGTTTTACTTGGAAGAGATGGAAAATTACAAGGAAAATATCGCAAAGTTGCTGTTCCCCGTGAAGAAATTGACGGAGGAATTACTCCAGGAGAAACATTCCCTGTGTTTGACACAGACTTTGGAACTATCGGAATTATGGTTTGCTGGGATGTTTTTTTTCCGGAACCAGCTCGTATGCTTGCTTTTAATGGTGCTGAAGTTATTTTCATGCCAATCTGGGGTGGTGATATTACACTTGCCCGTGCTCGTGCTATAGAAAACCAGGTATATCTCGTTTCTTCAAGTTATCATATGAAAACAGGTGTATTTGATAAAACAGGTGAATTTATAGCTGAAGGCACAGAAAAAAAACCTGTTGTTGTAGTTGAAGTAGATCTAAACCAACGTAAACTGTTCCGGGGGCTTGGAGAATTCATAAACAGAATTCAGCGAGAATTACCTAGTTCAAAAGCAATCAGTTATTAAAAAACAAGAACATAACAAAAAGCAATATTGCTAATAATTTTGTTTGATTCCTAAAATACCTGATTCTCGATGAATTGAGAAAATGGGATTCCGGGAGGGACTAAATAAATAATTACTATGATAAAGTTTATATTACTATTTGCGTTTGTCATGATTACTGGGTTTTCCAATGCCCAATGTATCTCGACTCATTCGAAGCGGCTAACGGGAAACTGGCAATTTTTAAAGCAAGATCTTGGTGGAGTATGGGAGGCTGTTAGGACGGCTAGTTCTGGAAGTCCGGAGACCGTTCCTCTATGGACCGATGTAACATTGCCACATTGTTTTAATGCTGAGGATGCCGTTGACCCGGATGTGAATTACTATCAGGGAGCTGGTTGGTACCGAACCTCAATAGAAGTAAATAATCCATTTCCCCATGGTCGTACTTTTTTGCATTTTGAAGGAGCGGGACAAAAAACGGAGGTTTATATTGGTTTTGATAAAGTTGGTAGCCATGTGGGAGGGTACGATGAGTGGACAGTAGATATTACAGATATTCTAAAGAAATCATTCAATGAAATACTGACAAAAAAGTATAAAGGGAAAATTCCCCTTTCTATTCGTTGTGATAATTCTCGCGATTTGGAAATGATTCCTTCCGATTTGTCTGACTTTAACGTTTATGGAGGATTGTATCGTTATGTAAATCTGGTTTATGTTCCGGAATCGTACATTAACCGGGTACATGTGGAAGCCCGGATGACAAAGAAAAATTCAGGAACCGTTAATCTTGATGTTTCCCTTTTGAACAGTTCAGGCAGGAACATGGAGTTGAAGCTGGAAGTAAAAGATTCTCAAAATGAAATTGTTTTTGAAAATAAGTTGTCTACGTTATCAAATCAATTGAAGTACAAATTTCAGCTAAACAAAATTAAAAGATGGTCCCCTTCTAATCCCGTTTTATACAGTCTTTCAATTACTACTACCGGAGAAAATGGAGGTCAGGTTTATACAGATAAATTTGGATTCAGAGATTTTACTTTCGAAAGCAATGGTCCATTTTATTTAAATGGCGAACGTCTATTGCTGAAAGGCACACACCGTCATGAGGATTTTTCAGGTGTAGCAGCTGCTATGACCGAAGATATGATTCGTCGTGAGATGCAAATGATGAAAGATATGGGAGTAAACTTCATTCGCCTGGCGCATTATCAGCAATCGCGTATTGTTTTGAATTTATGCGACAGCCTTGGTATTCTGGTTTGGGAAGAGATCCCCTGGTGCAGGGGTGGGCTGGGCGGAGGTGTATACAAAGCACAGGCAAGGCGTATGTTAACCCATATGATTAATCAGCACTATAATCATCCTGCTGTAATTATTTGGGGGCTGGGTAACGAGAACGACTGGCCCGGTGATTTTCCTGAATTTGACAAACAAAAGATCAGAACGTTTATGAAAGATCTGAATAATCTTGCTCACCAATTGGATGCGGAACGTAAAACAGCAATTCGTCGATGCGATTTTTGTAAATACATTGTTGATGTTTATTCACCTTCCATATGGGCGGGTTGGTATCGTGGAAAATTTACGGAATATAAAAGAGTGTCTCACGAAAATATGTTGGAAGTAACTCACTTTTTGCACGCGGAATGGGGTGGTAGTAGCCATGCCGGACGACACGATGAAGCGCCTGATAGCGGATTGGAGAATGTGAAAGCCGGCGATGGGGCGGACGAAAGAGCAGGAGATGCTTCACTTGTTGGAGGAGATGCTCGTGTTTCCAGAGATGGAAACTGGTCAGAAACTTATATCTGTAACCTATTCGATTGGCACCTGAAAGAACAGGAGACAATGCCATGGTTAACGGGTGCTGCGCAATGGGCTTTTAAAGATTTTTCTACACCGGTGAGACCCGAAAATCCAATCCCCTATATGAATCAAAAAGGAGTTGTTGAACGAGATTTAACACCCAAGGAAGGCTATTTTGTATTCCAATCGTATTGGACCGAGAAACCGATGGTGCATATTTATGGACACAGTTGGAGAACCCGTTGGGGAGATGAAGGGCAAAAGAAACTGGTAAAAGTATATTCTAATTGTAATGAGGTAGAATTGTTTTTAAATGGAAAGAGTATGGGAAAGAAGAATCGTGATTCTCAGGATTTCCCTGCCGCCGGTTTACATTGGAACGTACAGTTTAAAAAAGGCAAGAATAAATTGTTGGCAGTTAGTAAAGGTAAAGGCGAAAAAATTCGTGATGAGATAAATTTGGTTTATCAAACAGAAAAATGGGATGAGGCTGCCCGACTTGTTATGAGTGAAATCCCAATTGATGATGACCACAGCTGGTTGAAGGTAAAAGCATTAGATAAAAATGGAGTTTTGTGTCTTGACGCCAGGAACCGAATACGTTTTTCTGTTGCCGGGGAAGCCCGTCTGATAAAAAATAAAGGAACTGTGAATGGCTCCAGTGTGGTAGAATTGTGTAATGGAGTGGCAAAAATTAAAATTGAAAAATTGGGTTCAATATATTCGGCAGTTGTTATTTCGGAAGGGTTAAAATCTGTAGTTATAAAGTAAATTCCATGTAATGTGTAAAAAAATAAAAAAATCATGATAAAAAATATAAATTTTATAGTAGTTCTTTTTTGTTGCACTATATTGCATAATGGCAATTTGCTGGCATCAGATCTCTTAACGGAAAAGGTGATAGATTCGTTTAAAGCGACTGAAATAGCCAGGGCAAAGGCTTTTTTAAATACTTATCCGGTAACTGTTACCGATGCTTCTTGCGAAAGAAGTGCGGGAGGCATACACGATTTTTATTCTGAAGGCGATTATTGGTGGCCTAACCCTAAAGATTCCAGCGCTCCATACATTAAGAAAGACGGACAAAGTAATCCAGGTAATTTTTTTGCCCATCGTTATGCTATGGTTCGTTTTAGCGAAATTGTGGCAACACTAACTTCTGCGTGGTTGTTAACTAAAAAGCAAATTTATGTTGATAAATCCCTGGAGCATTTGAATGCCTGGTTTGTGGATACAGCTACTATGATGAATCCTAATATGTTATATGCACAGGCCATATGGGGACGATACACCGGGCGGGGTATTGGACTTATCGATGCGTATCACTTTGTAGAAGTTGCCCAATCGGTAAAAGTTCTAGTCGACAATAGGGCTATTCCGGCAGAGCAGGCTGCCAAAATTAAAAATTGGTTTAGTCGGTTTTTAACCTGGATGACAACACATGAGTATGGAACTAAAGAAATGTTGACCGAAAACAATCATGCGGTTTGTTGGGCAGCAACAGCTTCGTCAATGGCAGTTTTAACAGGGAATGAGGAGATAATTAAACTTTGTACAATGCGTTTTAAAGAAGTATTGTTGCCTTTACAAATGGATAACGATGGCAGTTTCCCTCGTGAGCTAGCGCGAACCAAACCATATGGTTATTCTCTTTTTAATATGGATGCTTTTTGTAATCTGGCTAAAATATTATCTACTCCTGAAGATAATCTGTGGGATTTTGTTACTACGGATGGGAAATCGTTAAAAAAAGGAATTGAGTTTATATACCCGTTTATTGCTGATAAGTCGAAATGGCCTTTTGCTAAGGATATTTATATTTGGAATGAATGGCCAGTTTGCCATTCTGCATTATTGTTTTCAGCATTGGCATACCAGAATAAGGCATATTTGGATACCTATTTAAAACTGCCTGCCTATCCTATTCATCCCGAAGTGATTCGTAATTTACCGGTACGACATCCAATTATTTGGATTATGGACTGATACAAAAAGGTAGTACTATAAATTATAGATTGAGCTAAAAAAGGGGACAAAAAGACACTATTCATTAAATTCTTGCCAGTATTAATTTTAGATTAGAAAAGCCTATTAAAGTAATTTTATATCACTGATTTGTTATAGTCTGATTATGTCAGAAAATAAAAGAGAGTTACAATATTGTAACTCTCTTTTCAGTTGTCCTGCCAGGGTTCGAACCTGGACTCTCCTGATTCAGAGTCAGATGTGTTGCCAATTACACCACAGGACAATATTGTAAGTTTTCTATTAAATAAGTTGACCTGCCAAGGCTCGAACTTGGACTCTTCTGAATCAAAATCAGATGTGTTGCCATTACACCACAGGTCAATCTTATTTGTCTTTTTGTAAGACAGCTGCAAAAGTAAAAAAAATAGTTGTTATCTGTATGGATTGGGCCAATATTTTTTTTGAATTGAAAAATAATGCTCTCATTTTAACAATGATCTAAAGAACAAGGAGTTTTACGTAAAGCTAATTATCAACTTTGTTGCAATCAATCTTCCTTTAATCCTGGAAATTAGATTTATTTTGGAAAAATAACGAAAAGTGTAGAAAAAATGAGACACCATCCTACCACCGAAAGTAACATATAAGGAATAATATTTTTATTTTTTGAATAATATTTTTTAAGAAGGAATGCCCCTATTGGAAAACTCAGAAGAATAGGTGTGGAAATGATAATTCCCCAAAATCCATAATTTTTTTTGAGCTTTATAATAAGGCGCATCTTTTTATTGAAAATATGTCTTTTTTTGTTTTTTCTTTTAATAATAGAAGCTAGATCAATTTTAAAGTATTTTTTAAATGCAAAATGTATATTCGCTGAATGTTTATGATAATAATTGATAAGAAGTCCGCTTATTCTGTAAAAAAAATAAAAGCCTGTCATTCCCCCGATGATAGCCGTTAGAATTGTTTCAGGGTAATTAAGTCCTATGACAAGAGCATAGGGCAAAGTCATAGAATATTTTACCGTTGCTAGTAAAAAGACCTGAACTAATTTGAAGATAGCTCCATTCATTGTATAGTAAATTAATTATTATTATATAATAGTCAAAAATATGAAATAAAGAATACCGTTTCTTCATTATCCATTTGATTTTATTGATTATTAACAATTATTAATAATTGGAGAATTTGCTACAGTTTGTTTATAACGGATACCAAAAAAGACAGAAACTTTTTATTATTCTTCTGTCTTTTTCTAATTCTTTTTTTGAATAAAGATTCTTTACTTAGTAATTGTTCATAAACTCGAGAGTTTGAGATATAGCGTCCAAATTCAAGGATTAAAAAGCTCAAAAAGATGAGTTTCCTTGTGTAACTGATTCTTTTAAGAGCAGGCGTAACGAATAATTATTTTATAGAAAATTTTATTTACAGTCTGTGAGTTTAAAGGTCCATGCATAGTCGCATGGGACTTCTGAAGCAGTAAGATAAGGAACGTTTATAATTACGTTTTTACCTTTTTGTTTCCATTTTATTAATTTGTTATATCCAAGCATAAATACTTTTGAGCCTGAACTAAGTGTAATATCCTTTATTGTAATTGTTTTTATAGGATAAACCGGACATATGGCATATACGTCAGAACCTTTCTGTGTGAAGAAGATTTCTTTTCTGGCCATTCCTTTTTCAGGAGAAACAGTGAGTTTCATGATATCATATTTCTCTTTGAATTCTGAACGTTTTTCTTCAGGCATTTTCCCTTTTGTCCACTGGCAGGTTTTAGTCCAAGAATGTGTATTATATATGGCCTCAGAGTTAACTCTCAGCCAGTCTCCCATGCCAAGTAAACGTTGTTGCATTATGACAGGAATACGTCCGTCAGCTGTAGGACCAATATCCAAAAGCAGATTCCCTCCTCTGCTGACAATATCAACCAGCATGTATACTAATTTTTGTACTGAATTGTATGCTTCAAGAGGTTCTGCCCTGTTGTAACCGAATGAATAACCTATTCCACGGCATTCTTCCCATGGTCTGTTGCCTGTGGAAAGTCCGGAACCGTATTCTGTTGTATAATATCCTCCGTGATGATGACGTGTTCCTTTACCCCAGCGGTCATTTATGACTACTGAATCTTTGCATGGAGATTCATTGAACAGCCACGATAATAGTTTCGTTGATTTCCATTTATCAGCAGAATGTTCCCATTCTCCGTCAGTAAAGATTATGGATGGTTTATATTTTGTTACTACGTCTTTAAATTGTGGAAATAAATGTTTGTCAACGTATTCATCGACATTGCATACATAAAGAGGATTGTACCATTCGTAAATAGAATAATAAATTCCCATTTTTATTCCGGCGTTTCTTACTGATTTTGTCAGATCTCCCAGAAGATCCCTCATAGGACCTGTTTCTGTACTGTTCCACGGACGTCCCCATGACCGATCTGCATCTTTGCTGGGCCAAAGACAATATCCGTCGTGGTGTTTTGATGTAAGTACTATGTATTTTGCTCCCGAACGTTTAAAAATGTCGGCCCACTGGTCAGGATTGAACAGATCACAGGTAAATTCTCCGGTAAATTGCGGATACGTGAAATTTTTACCGTAGACCCTGTTGTGAAAATCAATAACATCGGTTCTTTTGGCTTTTCCTGCTTTTTGATTTACAAGCCTGTTCCAGTACCATTCTGAGTATTCACCCACCTTTTCAAAGCATGGGACAGAATATATTCCCCAGTGGATAAATATACCGAATTTTGAATTTTCAAACCAAGATGGAACCGGACGGGAATCAATTGACTCCCAGTTTGCCTTGTATTCTTTTTGAGCAAAAACTTTAACAGAGAGGAGTATAAATAAAAGTATAAAAAATTTTTTCATGTTTTAAAATTTAGGTATAAAATTTAAAAAATAAAGATAATTAAAACCAATTGAATATGCTTTAATAAAGTGATTGGATTTTTTTTCGTCATAATTAATTAAAAAGCAATCATTGATTTAAAAAGACAGGAGAAATAAATAATCATTGTTTTATTTATTATTAATTTCTCATAAATGCCTTGTGGCTTTCAATGGTGTTGAATTTTTGGTAAATTTACAGGATAAAGAAATAATATGGAAAATACTGCTCAAAAATGGCTTAACCGAAAAGAATGGAAAGATGGTCTGAAAATTGATGTTCATCCCTCAGTGGAGGCAGAAGAATTTTATACTCAGTTTTATAAAAGACCTGATTTGTGGAAGGCATCTTTTGCTTTTTTACGAGATAACGATTTGTCAAAAATTAAACCTGGGAAATATACTATAGTGGGAGATGAGGTATTTGCAGTGGTTCAGGAATACGAATCCAGGAAACCGGAAGATGCATGCTGGGAATCTCATAAAAAATACATTGATCTTCAGTATGTTATATTTGGAAATGAAAAAATGGGTATTATTCCTTTGTCAGAGGCGAATAATTCTAAACCTTATAATGAAGAAAATGATATTCAGTTTTACGGTAAAAATATAGGTAGATATTATTTGGCTAATCCACATTCATTTTTCCTGTTTTTCCCAAAAGAAGTCCATCGTCCCGGTCTTCAGACAGAGCATTCTATGAAGATAAAAAAAGTCGTAGTTAAAATTCTTAATGCGTAAAAAATAATTTACCTCATAAAAAAAGCACTTTTTTCAAAGTGCTTTTTTTATGAGGTCGGTGGCAGGTTCGAACTGCCGTACACGGTTTTGCAGACCGTTGCCTAACCACTCGGCCAACCGACCATTTATCATTAAAATTCCGAACGAATTATTTTTTTTCAGGAGTGCAAATTTATACAAATATTTTCGCTTTGCAATATTTTTATCAGAGATTTGAATTAAAATTTTAATTTGTATAAAAAATCATACCTATGAAAATCAGGAGAAAGTGTTTTTACAGGTTTCCAACTGATATAATGAGGTTCACAGGTTTTATCACCGCATTTAAAAAAATTGGCAATAGCGTTTAACTTTTTAAATGATTTTATCTCATCATGGATAAAGCATTCTGAAGGAATTGTCACTGAAAGACTCCATGAGAAGTCTCCTTCTTTTGATGGGAAAGGTTTATCTCCCAAAGAGGAAGATGTTTTTATTTTTTTTATACAGTCTTCCGGAAGATCCTTACGATTTTCACGATTCGATCCGTATCCTATGT
>Ga0172377_10009154_pt1 | contig 10153 bp, 6 predicted proteins | sample Pumphouse3metaG_FD_119749 | JGI IMG/M metagenome (GOLD analysis project Ga0172377, IMG submission 119749) | Leachate microbial communities from a municipal landfill in Southern Ontario, Canada - Pumphouse #3 metaG | ecosystem: Engineered > Solid waste > Landfill > Unclassified | place: Canada... | reverse complement strand
TATCTCCGTTTTAAATGGAGATTATAACCGAAAAAGGAGTCGACTGCTTTCTATTTTGCCAATGCTATTTTTTATAATAAATTTAATCAATTTTTAAAAACCTACTTTTAAGAGTGGGCTCAAGGAATGAAGGTCTTTTTAAACATTCATCTCTTGATGACAGATTTGATAATCGTCTTCTTGATACTCGTCTGAATGTTCGTACTAACTTTAGGGTAGATGTTACAAATACAACAGAATTTAGAACAAATATTCAAGCACAGTTAAAAGAGTATAATGGTCCTAATAGTGGTAATACTGCTATTCAGTATGCATATAAAATACCCTCAGCTGCGTTTCCTATAAAAACTAATGGAATTTGGGGTGGAAATACTGTATATACAGATAATAATCCTGTAGCTATATTAAGTCAGAACGGGCATTATAAAAATACATTGAATACTTTAAATTTTGATGTCAATCTTAAGCAGGATTTGAAATTTATTACTCCCGGATTATCTGCCAGTATTTTATTTGCTCTCGATAATTATGGAAAGTTATATGAAACATCTCATTTAGATTACAGATATCAGGATCTTAACCCATCTATTTTATCTGATGGTTCTTTAGTTACAAATCCTGTAATATACGGGTCAGATTCACAAACTTTGTGGCATGGATCGGGTATCAATGATACTTATTTCGATACTTATTTAACAGGTAATATTAATTATAACCATTCATTTGATAAAAATAATGTCGATGCGTCTCTTATATATAATATGCAGACTAATAATGTAACTGGCCAGAATGAATCACGAAAACGTCAGTCTGTTTCAGTTTATGGAACTTATAATTACGATAAAAAGTATTTTATAGATGCTGTAGTAAATTATGGAGGAGCATCAGAAATTCAGTTAGGAGACAGATTCGATATTTATCCTGCTATATCTGGAGCCTGGTTATTATCTAAAGAAGATTTCTTCAATTTAGGTTTTATAAATTATTTTAAGCTTAAAGGTTCCTATGGTTATTCTGCTTATGATTCATCTATTCCTTATGATTTAGAGAAATCTTATTATGCTTCCGGAAAAGATGGATATGTAGCTACAGGATCTACAGGATCTCCTATATCAAAATCAGGATGGGGAGAAAGTAGTCTTCCTGTTTCGAATCTTCAACTTGAAAAAATGCGTAAAGCAACAATAGGGGCTGATCTTTATATGGTTGATTCGAAATTATATTTTAGTGGAGATGTTTTTTTTAATAAAAGATACAATATCCTTCTTGGAACGGGAAGTACAACTTCTGGTGTTTTGGGGATTGCTTCAAGTAAACAAAATGATGGAGAAGTTAAATATAAAGGCTTTGATTTGGCTTTAGGTTGGAAGGATAAAAAAGGAGATTTCTCTTATGAAATAAATACCAATCTTTCTTTTACAAGTTCTAAAATTATTGAAAATAATGAAGGCTTTAAAGAATATGAATATTTATCATCTAAAGGAAATAGCGAAAATCAGATTTATGGATTAGAAGCAGATGGATTTTTTAATAACCAAAGTGAAATTAATAATTCACCTGTTCAGTCTTTTTATACAGTAGCACCTGGTGATATAAAATATAAAGATCAAAACGGAGATAATATAATTAACGATAACGATGTTGTTAAAATGTATGCTCCTGCTGTACCGGAGATGTATTATGGTTTGAATTTTAATCTTAAATATAAAAACATATCCTTATATGCTAATTTTCAGGGAGTGGGTAATTATTCTGTAAATTTATTAAATTCAACTCTTTATAAGCCACTTGTAAATAATAATACTATTTCTGATACATTTCTTGAAAATGAGATTTTCTGGAGTCCGGGAAATAGTGATAAAGCTACTATGCCAAGATTAACTACATTATCAAATAGTAATAATTACAGGAATAGTTCTTTATGGTATAGAAATGCTTCTTATCTCAAATTGAGAGATCTTAGAATATCATATAAATTTGAGACTCCTAATAAATTATTTTCATCAGTAGAACTTTATATATCCGGTAATAATTTGTTTTCTATAGATGATATTGATTTTGCCGATCCTGAAGGTATATCGGATAGTTATCCTTCTTTGAGATCATATTGGGCAGGGATAAATGTTAAATTTTAACAACTTATTATTATGCATAAAATGAATAAGAAATATAACAGATTAATTCTTTGTGGTTTGCTGGGAATATTTATTGCATTTTCATCATGTGATTATCTTGATTTTGATGAAAGTGATAGATTATACGACGAAGAATCAGTTTTTACTAATTACACTTATACTACAAATGTTCTGAATAATTTGTATTCATATATACAAGAGGACTTTGGAGTAATGGGAGAAGGAGCTCTGAGGGCAAGTGCATCTGATGATGCTGAATATGCATATCCTGATAATAGTGTACAGGATATGAATGATGGTAGCTGGTCTGCCTTGAATGTTAAAGACGATGTCTTTGATACTATGTATGAAGGAATTAGGGCAGCAAATAATTTTCTTGCCAATTTTAGCGATTCTGCTTTTATTGATTATTATTATTCTGAAGATTATCCTACATGGAAAGATGCTTTTCAGTATTATGAGTATGAGGCCAGAGGATTAAGAGCTTATATGTATTTTGAATTAGCAAAACGTTATGGAGATATCCCTTTAACTACTGAAGTTTTGTCTTTAGATGAAGCTAATTCTATAGGAAAAAGTTCTTATCAGGATATTATTGATTTTATAGTTAATGAATGCGATTCTATTTCTGATCATTTACCATATAGTTATTTAGATACTAAGAATACTGAAACAGGTAGGATTACTAAGGGTTTTGTTATGGCTCTTAAATCAAGAGCATTGCTTTATGCTGCAAGTCCGCTTCATAATGAATCCGGAGATTCGGAATTGTGGAAAAAAGCTGCTTTGGCATCTCTTGCATTAATTGATTCTGCAAAAGATAAAGGATGGTACGAAAAAGAATCAGGGGCTAATGCTGTAAATAATTTCAACTCAAAAGAAGCTATTTATTTTAGGAATAATACTAATAGTTCTGATTTTGAAAAGTATAATTTCCCTGTTAGATTTACTTTAGGTAATACTTCTCATGCAGGTGTATGTCCAACACAGAATCTAGTAGATGCATTTGAAACTAAGAATGGTTATACTGTAACATTGACAACTGCAGGATGGAGTTGTAGTGATCCTGAATTTAATCCTCAATTACCATATGATAACAGAGATCCTCGTTTTTATCAGACGATATTGAGTAACGGAGCTTCTTTCAAAGGAGACGCAATTGAAACATATGTTGGTGGAAGTGATTATGGGGTTGTAACAAATGGTGGTACGGCAACAGGATATTATCTTAAAAAATATGTAATAGAAGATGTTGATTTTACTCCTAGTAATCTTGTTACTAAAGCTCATTATTATGTTATATTCCGTTATGGTGAAATTCTTTTAAATTATGCAGAATCTATGATGGGAGCATTTAATGATCCTGATTATACTGATGCAACTTATACAATATCAGCTCGCCAATCATTAAATGAAGTAAGAACAGCTGTTCCTATGCTTGTTATAACAGAGACAGATCCAGTTGCTTTTAATGAGATATTAAAAAATGAAAGAAGAGTAGAATTGGCTTTCGAAGATCACAGATTTTGGGATATAAGACGTTGGAAAATGGGCTCTTCAACTCAAAAAGATATATATGGAGTTCAGATTATAAATAATTCAGGTGTTAAAACTTATAATAAATATAAATATGAAACACGTGTATGGAATGATAGAATGTATCTGTATCCAATAGAACAGCAGGAATTATTTAAAAATTCAAATCTGGCTCCTCAAAATCCCGGATGGTAAATAATTATACAAAATATATGGTTATGAAAAATATTATAAAAAATATAGCATTATCCTTGATCATGATAACTTCATTGTTATCATGCGAGGATAGATATGGGATTGATTCTCAGGAAGGAACCTTTGATAAAACATTGACTGTTATCTCTGATTCTGTATATTATTTTGAATCTGAAAATCCACGTGAAGTAATTATTAGTATGAATTCATCATCTGCATGGACATGTCTCAATAATGCTGATTGGTGTAATGTAACTCCATCTTCCAGTGATTCAAGTTCTCTTATAACTGATATTACTATTATACTCGATCCCAATACTGAAAGTTATAATCAGAGAACAGCAACTCTTGTTTTTTCATCTGAAGGGATAGAAAATAAAAAAGTTATAGAGATTGTACAAAATGGATTGGTACAACTTGATGTTGATACTATTTCAGAGACATTTGCTGAAGAAGGGGAAACAAAAACTTTCTCCATTTTATCAAACAGAGATTTTGCTGTTTATTCATCATCAGATTGGTTAGAGATAACGCCTGATAATGGATTATCTTCAGAGGAATCTCAGACTATTACAGTTACTGCTTCAAGTAATATTGGACAAGAAAAACGATCTGCAACGATTTTTGTACAGACAAAAGATAAGGAGATGTCCTTTGTTGTTAAACAAGCAGGTAACAGATTAAATGTAATCGGAGATAAAGAACTTTTAGTATCTATTGATGGTTCTGACCAGATTATCTCTTTAGATGCCTCTTCTAATTGGACTCTTACTATTCCTTCGGATTGTGATTGGATAACATCTGATGTATCAGAAGGAACAGGAAGCGGGGATGTTACATTAAAAGTTGCTGCATATGATGGTAATTTCCAAAGAAAATCATATGTATATTTTGAATCTTCTGCTATATCTTTAAAAGATTCAGTATTAATTATCCAGAAACCAGATCCTGTTAAATTTACATCGGAATTTTTCAATGAAGGAGCCGGTATAACATTTAATGATGATGGATCTGCAACTCTTTATGCAAATCCTGGTTCTGTTAGAACTTTAAAATCCAAAATTAACAATTTTAGTTATGGAAAATATACTATTAATTTTTCAGATTTTCAGATTGCAGTAACAAGCAGTACTATGTTAATGTCCATTGCACCTGAGGGGAAAGATGTAGGAGGTATTTCATTAGGAGTTAATGCCAATCCTAAATATTCTGATGGTTGGTCAGCTGAGTACTGGATTACAGAAACTTTTGGAAGTAAGATACGTCAAAGGGTCGATAATGATATATCTAGAGATGATATAAGCAAATTTGTTGTTGATGTAAGAAAGTCGGATACAGAAGGAATCGTAGATATAGATTTCTATATTAATGATGAGCTAGTTAAAAGTGATACGGGAATTGATGGATTTGCAAGTGGAGATCCTTACATCTTAACTTTTTGGATTTATAATGTTTATGATAAGGAAAATCCAGCTGTATTTGAACCTGCGACTCTTATTTATGAGCCATACTAATAGATTTATTAATATTAAAATACATAATATAATGAAAAAAATAAATTATTTAAAAAATAGAGGTTTATGGTTCTTTGTCCTTATGCTTCCGCTATTTTTATTCACACAATGTGATAAGGAAATAGAAGTATATAATACTGAGGATTTGCAGATAAATGAAAATTATCCTGATCTTAGATATAGAGATGTTGATGATTCTTATAGTTTTTTGGCTGTTGATGCTGTTGCCGACACTTTTGAAGTAAAGTCACTATATCATGAATGGAAAATTATCGGAATATCAGAAGATCAGTGGTGTAAAATTTCTCCTCAGACAGGTGATGCAGATTCTTTATATGAGGTTAAAATTGTACCTGAAGAAAACACATCTCTTGATGACAGAATAGATACTTTTTCTATTGAAAGTAAAGATTGGACTGGTAAAACGTTTGTAGTTTTTCAGAAAGGAACTGCATATTTAAATACTGAGGTGGATAATCAAACCTTGGCAGAGTATGTTGGTAGTATAACAAATATAAATGTAAAATCAAATCAGGATTGGAAAGCTGTTATAGCTGACGATATTGACTGGATGGATATTGATGGAACTTCTGAAGGTAACGGAGATGGCGTTGTTTCTTTGATAACTACTAAAAGTAATGGTTCTTTAAGAAAAGATGGGATGGTATATTTTTATGACAGAAACGATATTTTGTCTGATTCTGTTAAAATATATCAACAGGGACTTTATCTCGAAGTTGTAGAATCACCAGACCAGATAGGTGTTGACGGAGGTGCTGCTATTGCTAAATTAAGTTCAAATACTTCATGGCAAATTTCAATACCTGAGAGTGCACAGAGCTGGATATCTGTTGATAAAACATCAGGCAATAATGATGCAACTATTAATTTTACAATGATAAGTAACTTTGGTCCTTTTAGATCTGCTTATGTATATATAAAGAGTGTTCCTGAATTAGTTGAAGATTCTATATTGATTAATCAGATAGGTTCTATTCCTTTTACTGAAGACTATTTTAACAAGGATAATGCAACATTTAATTCAGATGGTTCAGCAACTTTATATGCTGCTCCTAAAACAGGAAGTAAAAAGCTGACTTCTAAAATTAATGACTTTAGTTACGGAAAGTATACTGTCGAATTTGAAAATATTCAGATAGCAGTAACATCCAGTACTATGTTGATGTGTATAACCAAAGAAGGTAATCAGAACGGCGGTATTTCGTGGGGTGCAAATGCTAATCCTAAATATTCTGATGGCTGGGCTTCTGAATACTGGATTTCTGATGCTTTTGGGAGTAAAATACGTAAACGTTTAGATAATGATATACTAAGAGCAGATATTAAGAAGTACATAATTGATATTAGAAAATCAGATACAGAGGGAATGATTGATATAGATTTCTATATTAATGATGAACTTCAGGTGAGCGAAACCGGATTAGATGGTTTTGCAAACGGAGATCCTTACACATTGACTTTTTGGATTTACAATTATTATGATCATGAAAATGCAGCTATCTTCCAGCCATTATCATTAATTTATGAACCTTATAAATATTAGAAGTTAATATTATTTTTAAAATTGTTTAATTGTGAATTCATTAATCTGAATTCCTGTTAAACAATTTTTAAGACATTAAAATTTAGATTAAAAATTTAATACCATTTATATGATGATATTTAAAAATATAATGAGAACGCTGGTGTTGTGTTTGTTAGTATGGAACACTTCATGTTCGAAAAGTAATAATAGTTTAGTGAATTTTGAGAATGCACTTGACTATCCAGCTGGTTTGGATGTTTCTTTTAATGAAGAAACACAAGTTGCAAAACTAACCTGGGATGAAGTTGATGGAGCAGATGGTTATTCTGTATGGTATTCCTATTCTGAATCTTCTTCATATACTCTTCTTGGAAATGTTTCAGTTAATGAGTATACTGATAATTCAGTAGAGAAAGATTCTGAAAAGTTTTATAAAGTTAAAGCTTATAATAGTCTTGAAACTAGTATGTATGGTCTCACTGTTTCAGTACTTAATAGTGTAACATCTGATGAACATGTTACTTCCAGAGCTATGTGGGTTTGGAATAGTAGTAGTATTTTGGGTGATACTGATGAAATTGAAAAACTTATGGATTTTTGTGCTGAAAAAGGTATAAAAATTATTTATTTCAGTACGGGAAGAAATGATTATTCTGCAGATAATGATCTTAAGAATAATACCAGAACCTTTATCAGTACAGCACATGCTAATAATATTAAAGTACATGGTCTTACAGGTAATTCAACCTGGATTGAACCATCATTACAGTTTAATTATGTTAATGCTGCAAAAAGTATTGTTGAATATAATAATTCAGTAAGCTCTAATGAATGTTTTGATGGTTACCAGTCTGATATTGAGAGTTATAGTTATTGGAGTGACGATAAGGATATTAGTGAGCGTACACAAAATCTGTGGTATTATGTAGATGTTCACAGACAGGTAGCTGATATTTTTAATAATGATTTAAATGATCCTGATGATTTTCAATATGGTATGGCTATAAGTGCATTTATGGATAATCAGGGAGAAGATCTTGCATTTGAATATAATGGAAAAACACAGACTGCTCTTTATCATATTGCAGATGTTGTTGATTATTTCGCAATCATGAGTTACAGAGATAATGCTGATGCTCTAATTGATATTAGTGAGACAGAAGTTAATCTTATGGATAGTCTTGGGAAAAAAGCATGGACAGGTGTTGAAACAATAGATACTGAAACTATGGGTGCCGGACCTGGATCTATTAACTTCTATGATGAGGGAGAAGCATATATGAATGTAGAATTAGCTAAAATTGAAGATTATTATAAAGATAATTATGGTTTTGCTGGAATAGCTATTCATCATTATAGTACTTATTATGATTTGAAAGAATAAACAATTATTACTACAGAATTATATTTTAAATGTAATTCTGTAGTTTAATTTTTAATATAAAAGTCAATTTTTTTTAACAACCATGATTCATTATAGATATGATCAAAAAACGATATTTTTTGTTTAACTGTATTTTATTTTCATTTTTGTTTTTCACCAGTTGTTCAAAAGACAATGATATTACTGGTGATTCAAAAATTGATACAGGTAATGAGTCAATCATAGATTCTGCTAATTATTTTGTATCATCTCTTGATACTTCTCTTATTCATTTTGAGGATGAAAAAAAAACAATATTTACAGAGAATGTTTCTTTTTCTATTACTTCCAAACAATATGAACTTCTTTCATCCATTGTATTTAAGGTCTTTCCCAAAAATGAGAATTCTATTGTAGATACTTTCACTGTTTCTTATTCAAAAGAATATATAGAAAGCAAAAATTATTTTAATTCTTATGATGAAAAAATATCTTTTCCTGTTTTAGGTCTTTATGATTCTTATTTCAATACGGTTTTAATAACTGGAGTTTTTTCTGATGGTCAAAAATGGGAAAAATCAATTAATATAAATACAGAATTGTATTCTCAAAGCGATGAGAATAATATGAATGTTATTAATTCTTTTGATAATTTAGGATTTAGTTATCTTCTACTGGAAACGGATAGTGGTCCTAAAATAATGGATTTGGAAGGTAACATAAGATGGGCAGCAGATGAATTCATTGAAAATTTAAATGCTTGTACTGTATTTATTGACAAATCATTTTTTTGTACCAGACGACTTAGTACTACAAATGGTTTGTATAAAATAGGTTTAGACGGAGAAATTGATACTATTTCAGTTAATTGTGGTGATTATACATCAGCAGCTTTTCATCATGAAATTAATAAAGGACCTGAAGGAATATTAATAGAGATTAATACACGTAATAGTTCTTCAGAAGTTAAAAGAAATGTTTCATTTCAGAAGAGAAGTAGTGTTCTAATTGAAATAGACAAATCAGGAAATCTTCTTCAGAGTTGGGATATGGATGATATTATTGGTAAGTGCTTGTTGGAATCAGGAATTCCTGTAGATACTTTTATCCGCAATGATATTAACAGCGATGAAGCTATGGATTGGTTTCATATGAATTCTTCTATATATGACAAAGAGGATAATAGTGTTATTATTTCAAGTCGTGAAAATTTTGTTATTAAAGTTGGATATAATGATAAGCAGATTAAATGGATTTTAGGTGATACTACTAAATTCTGGTATTCTATAGATACTTTACGTCATTATGCTATTCATTTAAATAAAGGATATTCTAATATAGGACAACATTCTTTGTCTTTACCTGATGATGGAAGTTTGTTAATGTATAATAATGGAGAAGGATCTTCAGTCCCTTATTTTCCTTCAGATAAACTTGGAGAAGAATATACTTTAGCTATGATTTCCGGTTATTCAATTGATGAAGAAAATGCTACTGCAGAAGAATCATTTAATATTGAATTACCTTATTATTCTCCCAATATGAGTTCTGTACAGAAAAAAGGAGATAAATATATTATTACATCCATTCCTGTTCAACCTGATTATACTAGTGTAGTTGATATTTATGATGCAAATAAAAATGTGTTATTACAGATAAAAAATTATAAATATTTTTCTATAAGATCTTATTCTTTTTCTTCTGAATTAAGTTTTTGATATGACAAATTGACTTGTTATTAATAACCTTAAATCCGCAAGGGTTTTCGTAACGAAAAGTCTAAATGGCTGTTAGTGTTGATGTAGCGCATCAAAAAGCAACGGAAACATAGCCGAGTTATGGTGAGTAGGTTTTTGATAGCATT
>Ga0172377_10009153_pt1 | contig 10154 bp, 10 predicted proteins | sample Pumphouse3metaG_FD_119749 | JGI IMG/M metagenome (GOLD analysis project Ga0172377, IMG submission 119749) | Leachate microbial communities from a municipal landfill in Southern Ontario, Canada - Pumphouse #3 metaG | ecosystem: Engineered > Solid waste > Landfill > Unclassified | place: Canada... | reverse complement strand
TGACCAAAAGGTCGAGAAGCCGGTTCTCCACACGATCCTTGACGGCGTCGCTGACGTTGCACGCCATCTCCTGTTTCACCTCGTTGACGGCGATTCCCATCAGATCCCTGATGATCGACTCGACATCACGACCAACGTATCCCACTTCGGTGTATTTCGTCGCCTCCACCTTGATGAACGGGGCGTTGGAGAGCTTCGCGATGCGACGCGCGATTTCCGTTTTCCCGACGCCCGTGGGTCCGATCAGAATGATGTTCTTTGGGGAAACCTCGTCGCGGATATCCGCGGAGAGACGTTTGCGTCTCGTCCGGTTTCTGATGGCGACGGCGATGGTCCGCTTGGCGTCATCCTGTCCGATGATGTATTTATCCAGTTCCCCGACAATCTCGCGGGGTTTCATTTCATCCAATGTCTTTCTTCCCGGCAATGCGTTCATGATGCTTTCAATTCCTCCACAATGATGTTGGTGTTGGTGAAAATGCAGATCTGGCTGGCGATCTCGATGCTTTTGCGGGCGATTTCCGCGGCGCTCATCCCAGAGGATGCATCCAGATACGCAAGCGCCGCCGCGTATGCGTATTCTCCACCGCTGCCGATGCCGATGGCATCCCCTTCAGGATCGATAACGTCCCCGACACCGTCGATCAGAAAAATCTTTGCCCCGTCAGTGGCGAGCATCATCGCCTCCATTTGGCGCATTTGCTTGTCGGTTCTCCACTGCTTCGCAAGATCGACCGCAGCCCGGGTGATGTCGCCGGAAAACTTCTTGAGTTTCTGTTCGAACAGTTCGCTCAACGTAAACGCGTCCGCCGTTCCTCCCGCAAACCCGATGATGATCTTCCCGTCATACAGTCTCCGCACCTTGTGGGCGTTGCCTTTCAGCACCACCGTATTTCCCTGGGTAACCTGACCGTCTCCGGCAATAGCCACCGAGCCATTTCTCCGAACCGCGATGATCGTAGTTCCTTTGAGTTGTTCCATTCGTTCACTTCCTTCCATGGGGGTGGCATTCCTTGACCACCATCGCCAGTCGTTGTTGGGTCACGTGGGTGTAGATCTGGGTCGTCGAAATGCTCTTGTGCCCGAGCATTTCCTGAACGGTCCTGATATCCGCGCCATGTTCCAAAAGATCCGTCGCAAAACTGTGACGAAGCACATGCGGAGTGAAATCCTTCTGCCACCCCAGACGCAACCGATACGTATCAAACATAGTATGAACGGTACTCATCGGCAAGCGCATTCCTTTGTTGGAGACGAAAAGCAGGTCAAGAACGGTCGGGTCGACAATCCCCCTTTCCCGTTGCATCTCCCGTTTCATCGGCAAATAGGAACGGATCACATCCCTCGTCGTTTCGGTGAAGAACACATACCTCGTCTTGTTTCCCTTGCCGACGATCCGAATCTGCCTGCCGCCCATCTCCAGCATTTCTTCGGTAACGGACAGGGCTTCGCTGATGCGGCACCCCGTATCAAACAAAAACAGGAAAAGGAGATGATCGCGCGTCGAAGGGAAATCCCCATACGGGAGAGAGAGAAGTTGCCGTACTTCCGCAGCAGAAAGGACCGACGGCAAATGAGCCTGATTTTTACGAACAGCGATCCCCTCGAACGGATTTTCCGTCACGCTCTCCTTGTCCAAGAGATATCCGTAGAAAGTCCTCAGGCTGGAGATGGCGCGATTGATGGACGCTTCGCAATATATTCCGCCCGCCCGCATTCTGCCCACGTACATCCTCGCGTCCTGTGCGGCGACATCGGAGAATCCGATGCCGATCCCCTCGCAGAACGCACCGAACTGACGGATATCCGTCTCATAAGCGATGACGGTATGGGGACTGTAGGAACGCATATCCCTGAGATAGACGAGGAAATCACCCAACAGATCCATACGCATATCCTACCACACCTTCAGGGGATGGGGGAATACGGGACAGCCTTCGTCGACCAACCGTATCCCGCCTTCGAGGATCGTCCCGTCAACGGTGAACAAGAATACGTCGCGTCCCACATCAAGCGCCTCTGAAGCGAGCCGCGACAAGACCCCTCCGGACGGAGGCTGGAGGAGGATCGTCATCCGTGACAGGCCGACAAGTACGTTCCACAACGACAATGTGGAATGCCATGACCGATCTTCCCCGGGAAAAAACGGGCTGAGAACGGCAAGATTGCGTCTGCAGGAAAAGGGTCGAAGGATGTCCGCCGTCACTGCGACGCCGGATCCTCCCAGCGAAAGTACGGCATCCAGGAGCCGTCGATCGCTTCGGGAAACGACGCCGCACACGAGAGCGCACCCCTGCCCGACGAGCAGGTGCGCAAGATGTTCCTCCTCCCTGCGGGTACGTGCGTTTCCGAACAATGGTCCGGCCACCGTCACAAGGGGAAGGGATGGCATGCTTCCCCGGTACAACAGGAAACAGGGAGGATCAGGAAGTTCGGAAAGCAACGGAGGGTACTTCTTTTCCCCGATGACGAGAATGCCGATTCCCCGGGAACGCAACAAATCAGAGAACCCCCGGGCTTTCAAAGTGAACGGCGGATTCTCCCCGCAAGCCACCCAATGCCGTTTCACCCGGTTGGGAGCGTCCATCGCGCACAAGGCGCATGCAGTATCCCACTCCATATGGAGAATACCGGAAGAAAACGATGATCGCTTCAACCAAAGAACAAGTTCGTGACGACTTTCACCAGCAGGAGCGCAAGTACGACGATCAGCATCGGTTTGATTACCTTCGCACCGTTTTTGAGCGCAAGACCGCTGCCGATGTATCCGCCCGCGATGGACGAGAGCGCACAGGGAATACCGATCCGATAGTCGATGTTTCCGCTGACGGCGAACGTGATGAGCGCAGCGATGTTGCTCGCAAGGTTCACGACCTTCGTGGTCCCCACCGCCTTCAGAAGCTCCAGACCGACAACCGCGGAGAAGATCCACGTAAGGAACATCCCCGTCCCCGGGCCGAAGAATCCGTCATAGCAACCGATGACAAGTCCAGTCGCCGCACTGACCGCAATCTTGTGACGGCATTCCTTCGCCCGTCCGAAATCAGGCTTCGCCAACGTAAGGACGGCGATCACAGGAACGAGAAACAACAACAGATATTGAAGATACACCCCATTGAACACCAACGCGAGATGGCTTCCCACGACCGAACCGCACATCGAGCACAGGAACGCGACCACGGCGACGGACCAGTCGATGTCATGGCCCTTCGCGTACCGGATCGTCGCGATCGTCGTCCCGCATGTGGAAGAGAACTTGTTGTTGCCCAGAGCCATCGTCGGAGGAAGACCAAAGGCGGCGTAGGCGGTCAGACTGATGAGACCTCCGCCGCCGGCGATGGAATCGATCACCCCGGCGAGGAACACCAGAGGGCAAAGCGCCCAAAGAATATGAAGATCACTCATCATCCTGCCCCTTGTGGTACGTATCATAGGCCGCACGCATGTCTTTCGTGCTTACGTGGGTATAAATCTGCGTTGTCTTTATGTCACTGTGTCCCAGAAGCATCTGTACGCTTCGCAGGTCCGCCCCCCCCTCAAGCAAATGGGTGGCGAAGCTATGCCGGAGCGTATGGATATGCGCCGCCGGCATACCTACTCGGGAACGGTATAGGGAAAATCGCTTGGCGACCGCCTGACGCGTCAACGGTTTTCCTCCTTTGCCGACGAACAGATGTTTTTCTCCGGGACGAGAGGAGACCAAACGGGGGCGCACTTCGGAAAGATACGTAAAAAGGTAGGAAAGCGCGACATCTCCCAACGGCACAATGCGCATCTTGTTGCGTTTGCCAAGCACCCTCACGCTTCCGTTGTCGATGCTTCCCACGAACAGTCCCGTCGCCTCGCTGACGCGGAGTCCACAACTGTAAATCATTTCGAACATCGTGCGGTCGCGTACCCCGAGGTCATCGTCGACAGGAATCGAGTCAAGCAACCTGTCCACGTCGTCGACGGACAAAGCCCCAGGAAGCGCAAGTCCCGTCTTCGGAGCCTTGATGCGACGGGCGATGTTGTCTTTCCTGATCCGCTCTTCCACGAGAAACGAAAAGAACGTCCTGAGGGCGGAGAGATATTTGCCCATCGTGCGTCCCGTATCGTTCGTCGACTTCTTCACTGAAATGAGAAACCGTTGGATATCGTCGGTCGTCGACGTCTCAACGGGAACTTTCGTCTGTTCGAGAAAAGACAAGAATTCATTGGCGATCGGTATATATACGGCAACCGTCGCCCGGGAAAGGCGACGCTGCACGAAGAGATATTCTTCAAATTGTCGAGAAAGATCGCTGTCCTGCCCGTTCATGCGCCGTCATTCGGCCCCTGTTCGGATGGAGTGTCGTGTTCTCCGTAACGGAGGACCGCGGGAATGCTGAAATCGCCGCCGGGGCCCTGCGTCCCTTTGCCGATCTGTTTCTGCAAATCCTGCCATCGATTGATCTGGATGGTCCCTGCGGGATTCTGCTGGATCGTCGTTTTCGCCGCGGCTCCGTCCGCGGGCTTCTGCAGGGAAGCCGACGCTGCCGAAGCCGGATTCGTAGGAATGGCGAACCGCTTGCTTGCCGAAATGGTGTCCGCCACCGAACCGACGACCTCTTCCTTGTGCTCAAAGCCGGTGGCTACGACGGTCACCTTGATCCGATCACCCAATTCGGGATTGAACGCTTGTCCTGCGATAATCAACGCGTTTTCGTCGCAGTTCTGGGTGATCAGTTCGACCACGTCCTCGTATTCCTGAAGGGTGAGGTTTTCCGATCCGGAAAGGTTTACCAGCACGCTCTTCGCACCTGCGATGGATGCGTTCTCCAACAGCGGATTGCTGATCGCCTGCCTTGCGGCGTCGACGGCCCTGTTTGCGCCTTCACCGAATCCGATACCCATCAAAGCATCGCCTTTTCCTTTCATCACCGTCCTGACATCCGCGAAATCGATGTTGATCTCCCCCGGCTCGGTGATCAGTTCGCTGATCCCCTGCACTCCCATGAACAGCACTTCGTCGGCCATGAGGAACGCCTGTTTGATCGGTGTGTTGTTTTCGACGACCTTCAGCAGATATTGGTTTGGAATGATGATCAGCGTATCGACGTTTTTCCTCAGCTTCTCGATGCCCGTCTGGGCGAGGATCATCTTCTTCTTTCCTTCGAAAGCGAACGGAGTCGTCACGACGGCTACGGTCAGCGCATTGCAACTCTTCGCGATCTCTGCGACAACCGGTGCGGCGCCGGTACCCGTCCCGCCGCCCATGCCGGCGGTAATGAACACCATGTCGGCGTTCTCCAATTCCTTCTTGATGTCTTCCTTGCTTTCCTGGGCCGCCTTCTCGCCCACCTCGGGTATCCCGCCCGCACCAAGCCCGCCGGTCAACTCCCGTCCCAACGGAAGCCGCACCTGGGCGTTGGAACGCTGCAGAGCCTGCATGTCGGTGTTCATCGCGACGAATTGTACTTTTTTCAGGCCGCTCGCAATCATCCGATTCACAGCGTTTCCGCCACCGCCGCCAACCCCCACCACTTTGATGACGGTGGCGGCAGTTTGCTCGTCCTTAACCATATCTTCCACGTCGAACATACCAAAATCCATTGGTGTCTGTTTGTTGTTATCCATTCGTCAGCCCCTCAAAAAAGCGTCCTGAAAAAACTTTTGATCTTTGAGAATGCCCCACCTTCTCCGCTCCGTTCCTGTTCCCTGCGTTTCTTTGGTTGCGGCCCGTCATCCTTCACACGTTTCGCTTCGCTCTTCAACAATCCCAGCACCGTACTGTAGCAGGGATTGATATAGGAGCGGTCCAGCCCTCCGATCGCTTCGGGAAACCCGAGCCTTGCGGGAATGCCAAAAATTTCGCTGGCCAGTTCGGTGACGCCGGAAAGGAGCGCCCCGCCACCCACCAACACCACGCCTCCGCCGTACGAGCCCTGTACGCCCGTCTTGTTGAGGTTCGCCTGAAGCCTGCTGAAAATCTCCGCCATCCGAGGTTCGATGATCCGCGAAAGCTCCCGTTTTGGCATCCTGATGGAAGGGAGTCCCTGCACCTGCGGAATGATGACCATCTGATCGGCAGGTACGGACGGAACGTAACTGTGGCCGCATTCGCATTTTATCTGTTCCGCGACCGTTTTCGTCTTGTTGAGGATATAGGCGAGATCCCCCGTCACCGAATCCCCCCCCAAATTGATGCCACCTGTGTAGATCGGGGCTCCGTGACTGTAGGCAATCATGTTGCTGGTCCCTCCGCCGATATTGATCAGTATCGCCCCCATCTCCTTTTCCTCAGGGCTGAGGACGACTTCGGCGTCCGCCACGCTTTGCAGCACCATCCTCCGCACGGAAAGCCCGGCGCGAGTAATACACTTGCGCTCGTTCTGACAAATCGAGGAACTCGCCGTAACGATCAGGACGCGGCTTTCCAACCGGTGTCCGAGCATGTCGACAGGATCCTTGATGCCGGTTTGTCCGTCGATACGAAATTCCTGAACCAACGTATGGAGTATCTCCCTGTCCTGGGGAAGCTCGAACGCACGCGCAACTTCGAGCGAGCGGTAGATGTCCTCCCGCTTGATCTCCTGATCCTTGCTGTTTATCCCCACCACGCCGTTGCTCGGAACCCCGATGATGTTTTCCCCGCCGATGCCGACGACCACGTCGGTTACCTCGACACCCGCCTGAAGCTCCGCCTCGTTGGTAACGCTGGAGATGGTCTTGATCGTCTGTTCGATGTTGACGATGGAACCCGCACGAACGCCCTCGCTCGGACGCTCGCAGAGGGAATCGACCATAAGCCTGCCGTCACGATCGACCGAACCGATCACGCAACGGATTTTGCTTGAGCCGATATCCAGCCCCATCAACATTTTGTCCCCAGCCATCCTGCAACCTCCGCTAACGGCGAACCAGCCCGGAATCGTATACATCGTACCGGATAGGATATTTACCCGGCATCACTCCCTTCTGTTGCTCCTTCACCACATCAAGCGCCTGGGACAGACGTGACGGGTCAATCTTTTCACGAATGGAGACCAGCACGTTCAGAGGTTCGAGAACGAGAACAACTTTTCCGAAACTGTTGCTACTATTATTATCGTATTTCACTGCAGTTATCAAGGATGTATTGCCAGATAAGGAACCAACCATCTCCAATACGGAACGGAATCCATCGTCCATCCCATACCGGCGCAGCATTCCTCCATACGAATCAGACACTTCGACGCGTAGGACATCCTCGGGATACACCTCACGCTCGTCGGATCGGAGAGGAATGAGCGTATCAGAGACCACGACCGACGAATCCGTCACCGTATCCCCGTCCATGCAAAGGATGACGGCACGCGCATCCACCAAACGGAGCGTGACATCCAGCACCCCGGAGAATCTTCGCTTGACGCTTACCGACTCCACGATCGGATCCCGTCGCAAAGCCCTTACCATCTCCGCGTGAGTGAAGGCATAACCATTCTTCCCATACCATTGACGAAGCGTATCCATGACGGAAGCAGGGATTTCCCGTCCTTTTTGCTCGGTGACGCGTATTTCCCTGATGGTGAAAGAGGGGACGAACTGCAACGAGAATCGGATGATGACGGAAAACGCGCATGCAATGCATAAGAGCACCAGCCAATTGCGCACGCTCATGAAGTGCGTTCCTCCTCTGATGAGGGGAATTCAATCGTTTTTCGCTGGTCCCCCGAAAGACCGCTTTTCTCGAATGGGATCCGTCCCGAGGAGATCAGCATGATCCGGTAGATGACAGCGCATGAAACGAGCACGATGAACAGGTTCGTCCCTCCTTGGCTGAAGAACGGAAGCGGGATGCCCGTCGGGGGAAGCAAGCCGGTGACCACGGCGATGTTGATGATCGCCTGCCAGACGATCATCGTGGTGAACCCGAAAACAAGATACGAAAGAAAAGCATCCTGTCGTTTCATCCGCTGGTAGGTCTTGTATCCCAAGATGGCGAAGACGGCGAACAGCGCGAGGATGAACAATACCCAGACGAATCCCGTCTCCTCGCACATGTCTGCGAAAATGAAATCGTTCTGCACTTCAGGAAGAAGACCAAGCTTGTACGTCCCATTACCAAGCCCAACGCCGAAAAAGCCTCCGGCCTTGATCGCCTGCAGGGATGTATTGACCTGGTAGTTCACCGACGCGCTGTCCAATTGCGGCATGAGAAAACTCGCGATTCTCCGCACGCGGTATGGAGCGGAAAGCATGGTGATCGCCCCTGGAACGATGATGACGGCCACAATGAACAGGAGCGGACCGAAACCGATACCTCCAGCGATGAACATCGCAAGGCACAGCCCCACGAATACGATCGTTGAACTGAAGTCGCGCTGCATGACGATCAAAGCGGAAAAAACGGCCATCAGGATGAAAGGCACGACGAACTTTGAAGCCCCCCTGCGTTCCTTGCGGAACCAAAAGGCCAGAAAAAACACCATGGAGAACTTTACGACCTCCACGGGTTGCAAGGAAAGCGGACCGATCCTCAACCATCTTCGAGCGCCCAGAACGGTGTTTCCCAGAGGAGAGAACAGACACAACAGCATCAACGCGAAGGATAAGAGAAGCAAAGGTACGGATGCGGCCGAGAACCATCCGACGGGAACAAAACGTACGGCGACCGCGACGGCGAATGCCGCGACGGCGAACAGCGCTTGCCGGGCAAAATAGTAATAATGAGGCAATCCATGGCGGATAGCCTCGTCATAGGATGCGCTGTACAGCATAATCAATCCGAAACCGGTGAGCAGAAGCACGATGCACAGGAAAGTGAACGCACTGTTCACCCCCTCATCCTCCGATTCTTGCTGCGTGTAGGTGATGTTCCAGTCATCAAATTGTCTCCGTCTGTCCATTCTCTACCCCTTGTAGACAAGATAGGCGACGAGGGACACAAAAAGGGTAAGCAGAGTGTATCCGGTTACGATCGCGCGTTCCGCAATCCCCTTTCGCTCAAACGCATGATGGAGCGGAGCGATGGTGAACAGTTTCTTCCCCAACGCCCGGATCGAAATGATCTGAAGCAGGGAGGAAAACAACTCAACGCAGAGGACGGAACAGGCGATGAGCGTCACCCCTTCCGTTTTGTCCATCAGGGCCGTCGTGGCGAGCACCGCACCGATGGCGTTGCTTCCGGCATCCCCCATGAAGTATTTCGCCGGCTTCACGTTGAACATCAGGAATGCCGTCAACGCGCCGATGAACGCGTACAGAAACGGGTTGCCCCCGATCACGCTCATCAGGATCAGCGGGAGAATGGTCACCAAGGCGGCCAGTCCATCCAGTCCGTCGGTGATGTTCACCGCGTTGGCAAAAAACATCAGGTACAGGATGGCAAACAGATAAAAGAAGGTTCCCCAGTCACGACCGAACATACGGGTGTCGAGATTATCGGAAAAGGAAAGGGCGTACACGACGAGTAGGGACGCAATGAACTGAGAGACCAGTTTCACGCGAGGGGTCAATCCGTCTCCGTTTTCCGTTTTTGTCTTCTCCACGTCGTCCCACAACCCGATCAAACAGAACAGCCACATGCTGAGCAGAAGTATCGGATTCATTCCGGTAATAATGTTTGCGACCGTAGTCCCCGCGCAGAATGCGATGCCGCCGATCGTCGGCGTACCCGCCTTTTTTGCTTGGGTTTCAAGCAATTCCGGTTTGATCCTCACCACAAGCGTCTTGTCCCCCTGCAACATCATGCGGGAGAGCAGATAGGTGACCGCAAACCCCAACCCCATGGCAATGATGATCTGTTGCATATCACCTCCTTATCCTGCCGTTTTGAGTACGGGAAGAAGCCGTTCCATCGTAGCGGCCCGGGAACCTTTTACCAGGAAAAGATCCCCCCTTCGCACGGATGACGAAACTTCGTCCGCCAAGGTGTCGAAATCATCGGTGAACAAAAGTTCGCCGTCCCAACCTGAAGCCTTCAGCAACCGGTACGCATCGTGCATCTCTTCCCCGTACAGGAACGTGGAGCGTATGTCGGAACGGAGGATTCTCCTCGCGACCTCCTCATGTGCCGTTTTGCTTTCCGCTCCCAGTTCCTTCATCGGTCCGAGCACCACCTTCTTGTTTCCTTTCCACGAAAGCGAATTGACATAGTCAAGGATGGATCGTGTGGAATCCAGGCTGGCATTGTAGCAGTCCTCGATGATCGT
>Ga0172377_10009152_pt1 | contig 10154 bp, 10 predicted proteins | sample Pumphouse3metaG_FD_119749 | JGI IMG/M metagenome (GOLD analysis project Ga0172377, IMG submission 119749) | Leachate microbial communities from a municipal landfill in Southern Ontario, Canada - Pumphouse #3 metaG | ecosystem: Engineered > Solid waste > Landfill > Unclassified | place: Canada... | reverse complement strand
CCGTTGCGCCGTCCGTTTTCTCATGTAAGACAAAAGCAAAAGTTCCGTCATCGCGCGGTTGGTGAGCTATTGGATTTTGCTATTTCGTATTGTAAAGAAAAGGCCATTGAACATGGTTTTGAAGTACCGAATGCTGAGGATAAAAAACGCTATAGTTCAAATCATTGATTTTATTGCGTTTATAATTCGATTGTTAAAAAAGCCCATGTTGTACAACATGGGCTTTTTTTTGGACAATGAAAATTGATGTGTATCAAAAATAAGTAACTATTACAGGGTTTTTGTACCTTTTTATTTCTGTTTAAGTTTTTTGGCTGGTATTTTTATATGGCACATTTGTGCGTACTAATAAGAGGAAGATACCATGTTAAAAAAACTTGTTTTCACTTTGTTGTTAGGTTTGATGGCTTGGCAGGTAAATGCGGCACCAGTAAATATTAATACGGCCGATGCGCAAACCATTGCTGATTCTTTAAAGGGAGTTGGTTTGGCGAAGGCTAAAGCGATTGTACTGTATCGTGAACAGCATGGTGCGTTTAAGCAACTCGCCGATTTGACCCAGGTCAGCGGCATTGGTGACAAAACGTTAGAAATGAACGCGGATAATATCTTGTTGCAGGATGTGAAACCTTAATTGGGACGTGCGCGCCGGTGGGCCTTGTGTTCACCGGCGTTTTTTATGCTGTATTGTCTTGTGCGAGTTGTTTGATTTCATCTTGGGTTAGGTCCCAGCGATTATGCACCCAAAGATATTGGCTTGGATTGGCGCGAATTTCGGCTTCATATAGTTGATGTAGCCGCAGGGTGTCGGCATAGTCATCTCCGCTTGGAAAATCGGTTAATGCCGGTAAAAAATGCACTTCATAATGCATGCCGTTTCGTCGTGTAAAAGTCGGGATAACCGGGCAACCGCTGAGTTTAGCGAGTTTTGAGGTGGCGGTATGACTTTTGGCGGCACGTCCAAAAAACGGAATTTCGATATGGCCTGGGCCACGGTAGCGTTGGTCGGGCAGATACCCCAGTTTTTCACCTTGGCGTAAGCGTTTTATCATTTGGCGGGTGTCGGTGTGCGCGATAGGTTGGCCACCTTGCTGGTGTTGGAAGTGGCGGCTGTCATAAATAAGTTTGTCCATCAGCGGATTATCATGCGGGCGATAAATTGGATGCAGCGGGTAGAGAAATGAGAAAAATAAACTGGTCATTTCAATATGGGTAAAGTGCGGTGTCAGCATAATGGCGCCACACTGGTCAAGATTGGCATTTTGTAGGTGTTCTAAGCCGACAAAAGTGACCATTTGGCGTTCTTTTGCTTGTTTGAAGTTTTGACGATGGTGTCCCCACCAAGTAATCGACATTTCGGCAAACTGGATGCCGAGTGAGCGAAAATGCTGTTTGGCAAGGGCTAGGCGTTCGGCTGGCGTTTGGCTGGGGAAGGCGATGCGAAGGTTGGCGAGAACCAAATTGCGCCGGCCTTTAGCTAGATGAAATAGCCATGATCCCAGCACGGCGCCCAAGCGATAACGCCAATTCAGCGGTAGGCGAGAAAATAGATAGAACAGGCCTACGCCGAACCAAATACCCCAATAACGCGGGTGGATAAAACGTCGAGCGGATTTAGGGCTCATCGAGTTTTCCTTGTTGATATAACGCGGCATATAAGCCGTTTTGTTGCAGAAGTTGGGCGTGCGAACCGAGTTCTTTAAGTTCCCCTTGTGCCATAACGGCAATTTGGTCGGCGTTTTCAATCGTGCTTAAGCGATGGGCAATAATGATGACGGTGCGTCCTTGACGCAGCTGTTGCATTGCTTGTTGAATCATCGCTTCGCTTTGGTTGTCGAGCGCCGAGGTGGCTTCGTCCATAATCAGTATCGGTGCATTTTTGAGGAATGCGCGTGCGATGGCGAGGCGTTGACGCTGACCGCCGGAGAGGAGCGCGCCATTGTTGCCGACCGGGGTGTCAAGCCCTTGCGGCAGACGTTCGATAAATTCCCAAGCATGCGCGTCTTTTGCCGCTTGGATAATCGCCGCTTCGTCGAATTCGTCATGCCCGTAAGCGATATTCGCGCGAATCGTATCGTTAAATAGGATAACGTTTTGGCTGACAAACGATATCAGTTGGCGATAGTGGGTTAAATCGAGTTGTTGGATGTCGATGTTATCAAGGTAGATTTGACCTTCAGTCGGCGTGTAAAAGCGGGCCAGTAGGTTGGCAAGGGTGGTTTTTCCGCTACCGGACTGGCCGACGAGAGCGGTGGTTTGATTCGCCTTGAAGGTTAGGTTGAGGTGGCGTAGGGCGCCTTGAGCTTGTTGCGGATAATGAAAGCTTAGGTTGGCTAAGCGTAGTTCGCCTTTTACCTCGTTGATAATGTGTTGGCCTGGGTTTGCTTCCGCGGCTAGATCTAGGAGGGTAAAAATACTTTCGCTGGCGGCCATGCCTTGTTGCAGGGTTTGGTTGACGCTGGTGAGGCGGCGTATGGGTTCAAAAATCAGTGCCATCGCGGTCACAAAGGCGATAAATTCGCCCGGGGTAAAGTGACCTTGTGCCGACATATTGGAGGCAACGTAGACAACGAGTGCCAAGGCGATGGCGGCCAGCATTTGTACCAGTGGAACGTTAGCGGCGGAGACTTTGATGACGTTCATGGTATGGCGACGCAAGCCTTCGGCGGTGTGTAAAAACCGCTTTTCTTCATAGGTTTCGGCGCCGTAGACTTTAATGTCTTTATAACCGTTGAGTCCTTCTTCTAAACGCTGGGTCAGTTCGCCCATGCTGTTTTGCATTTCGGTACTGGAGTTGCGCATCAGTTTGCTGGCGCGGTCGATAATCCACGCCACAATCGGGCCGATCATCAACATCAGCAAGGTGAGTTGCCAAGACGTGTAGAGCATATAACCGAGCAGGCCAATAATAATCAGGGTGTCACGAATAAGAATAATCCAGGCTTCGCTGAGTGAATTGGCGACTTGCGGGACATCATAGGTGATTTTGGAGAGGAGGTGGCCGGTGCTGTAGTCGTGATGGGTCTGTAGCGGGAGGCGATTTATTTTGGCAAACATTTGTGCGCGAATATCTAAGATCGCTTTATGCGCTACCCAACTGCTGGCGACTTTACTGGCGTATTCGGCTAGCCCTTTAACAATAAATACCAGCAGAATCAGCGCAGGGACGAGTTTGATCATGGTAGGGTCTTGCGCAATTAAGCTATCGTCTACAAGGTATTTAAGTAGCATGGGCATTAGCGGTTCGGTGGCGGCGACTAAACCGAGGGTGACAATCACTACGCCTACCATTTTCCAATAAGGGCGTAAGTAGCGTAGTAGACGTTTGTATAGGGTAAGCGTAGTGTGATTCATTATTTGCAGGCCTGCTTATTCGCGGCGAAGAATTTTGTTGACCACAATGTTCGCCCAGCCCGCGCTGTGGAATTGGGCGTCGAGGGCATCGCGGTCATAGTGGTGTTCCACCCAATCGATAAATGTGATATCGGGGTGTTGTTTTTGGAAGGCTAAAAAGGCGTCAAAAAAATAGTCTAACTTGCCGGTTTCTGCCCAACGAAAATGGCCGTATTTAAAGCTGAGTTCTTGCAAAGCGAGCTCAATCGGCTCGTGCAAAATAAAGTGACGATAGAACACACTCATTAATCCGGCACGATCCGCGCCGGATTTGCAATGAATAAGAATGGGGTATTGCGCTGTTTCCAATACCTGTTTTGCGCCTAATATTTCTTGTACTTCAGGCAGGCGGCGCGATGACATGACATGGTTTACCAACGTGACACCATAGCGATCACAGGCTTGTTTTTCAAGACGGTATTGTCCGGTGGTGTCGGCGCGACGCATACTGATAATGGTTTTAATCGCATAATCCTGTGCCAGTTTTTTGACAAATCCGGGGGAGGGATGGTTGCTGCGGTAGGCGTGTTCACTGATGCGGTGAAAGTTGCGGTAAATCACGCGCAATATTTCATGGTCAATAAACCAGGCTTCTAAGTGTGCGAGTAAGCGTCCCCAGCGGGTATTTAAGCGTTCCATGCCATGTTCTTGTGCTAAAAAATTGAGGGCTATTCTACCTTTTTTGCGGTATCAGGGCTAGGAAATGCTAAAATCGGCGCTCAAGTCGTTTGGATGAATAATGAAAGGAGTGGACTGTGATTGTCGTAACCGGTGGCGCAGGATTTATCGGCAGTAATATTGTGAAAGCGCTCAATGCGCTGGGTCGCAGTGATATTTTGGTGGTGGATAACCTCAAAAACGGCAAAAAATTTATCAATATCGCCGATTGTGATATTGCCGATTACCTGGATAAAGAAGACTTTCAAGCGCGTATTTTTGCCGAAGAAGGCTTGCCAAAAATTGACTGCATATTCCATGAAGGTGCCTGTTCCGCGACCACAGAGTGGGATGGTAAATACGTCATGGACAATAATTACGAATATTCTAAAGACCTGCTGCATTATTGTTTGGATCGCAAAATCCCGTTTTTATATGCGTCTTCTGCGGCTACCTATGGCGATGGCCCGGTGTTTATTGAAGAACGTCAATATGAAAAGCCGCTCAATGTGTATGGCTATTCTAAGTTCCAGTTTGATCAATACGTCCGCCAAGTTTTGCCGAAAGCGCAAAGCCAAGTGGTTGGATTCCGTTACTTTAATGTCTATGGCCCGCGTGAACAGCATAAAGGCGATATGGCAAGCGTGGCATTTAAACTGCATAACCAAATTCTGCGGGGCGAAAATCCCAAATTGTTTGGCGAATACGATGGCTATGGCCCGGGGATGCAAACCCGCGACTTTGTGTATATCGAAGACGTGGTGAAGGTCAATTTGTGGTTTATGGCGAACCCGGATAAATCGGGTATTTTTAACCTCGGGCCGGCGGCGGCCGAGCCGTTTAAAAACGTCGCTGAGGCGGTGATTCAGTTCCACGGCAAAGGCGAAATTGAATACATTCCGTTCCCGGAGCATTTAAAAGGCGCATATCAAAGCTTTACCCAGGCCGACAATAGCCGTTTGCGCCAAGCCGGTTATAGCGACAAATTCCATACCGTAGCGGAAGGGGTGCATAAATACCTCAGCTGGTTAACGGAAAATAAACATTTCTTAGATTTTAGTCGATGATTAAACGGTGCCAACACTGTTAAATTTCGATGGGTTTAAGTTTTTCTTTTATGCCAATGATCATCCGCCAGCTCATGTTCATGTGTTAAAAGGGGATGGTTGGGCTAAAATTGATTTGGAATGCTTGAAGGTGGTTAGTTCGAGTTTGAAACCTGCGGAACTTAAAAAGGCAGTGGACACAGTTGCGCTGCATCAAGTGGAATTTATGGAGAAGTGGCATGAATGGTTTAGCCGGTAAAGAAGTGCATATTGATGATCAGTTCTTGCACGTTGATCTAATGGATGGCCGTCGAATTTCTACCCCAATTCACTGGTATCCAGAGCTTGAGCAGGCGACACTGAATGATCTTAAGCACTATCAGTTTATTTGTGATGGCACAGGAATTGAATGGAGCACCTTGGATTATCATTTGAATATCGAAAATATGTTGCAGTTTGAGTACAAGCAAAATGTGGCATAAATTCTTCAAAGCATGAGAATTCTGTTAATCAAAATGTCGTCAATGGGAGATGTGTTTCACACGTTTCCTGCTTTGACGGACGCGCAACACGCTATACCAGGCCTGGTGGTAGATTGGGTGGTGGAAGAAGCGTTTGTGGAAATCCCTGTTTGGCATCCGGTGGTTGATCGGGTGTTGCCCATCAGATTGCGCGAATGGCGAAAACGCCCGTTCGCCAAACAAACGCGCCAACAAAAAGCCGCCTTTTTTGCCAAACTGAATGAGCAGAAATACGATTTGGTATTGGATGCGCAAGGCTTATTAAAAAGTGCTTGGGTTGCACGGCAAATTGCTGCTCCTAAAGTCGGGCTGGATTGGGCTTCGGTGCGCGAAAAGCTGGCCAGTTTGTTTTATGACCGCAAAGTGTCTGTGGCTAAAAACCAGCACGCCATAACCCGTCTGCGTGAACTGTTTGCTAAAGCCTTGCATTACCCGATTCCAACCTCATCGATTGAATATGGTTTAAATCACCAGACCTGGTTGCCGTTAGAGCAGGTGGCTAATCAACCCTATATCGTGTGTTTACATGCGACGACTTGGCAAACCAAATATTGGCCGGAAGAACACTGGCAACAACTGATCGCTAAACTGAATCAGCAAGGTTTAAAAGTCGTTTTACCTTGGGGTAATGCAGAAGAAAAAACGCGTTCCGAACGTTTGGCGCAGGGCTTAGAACAGCACCAGGCTTGGTGTCCGCATCAACAACTCAAGTTAAATGAGATGGCGCGGTTGCTAAAATACGCGAAAGCAGTGGTGTCGGTAGACACCGGCTTGTCGCACGTTGCAGCGGCGTTAGATGTGCCGATGGTGGTGTTATATCGCGTCACTGATCCCAAATTAGTTGGTGCGCTGGGGCAAAATGTGGCGCATTTATGTTCGCCGTTAGCGCCAAATTACATTAAAAAATTCAAACCGGGTCAAGCACAACAATCGTTGCAAGGGTTATCGGTTGATGAGGTGTTAGGCGCATTAAAACTTGGCTGAATTAAACGAGTCTGTTTTAGCAGGCCTGCTATAATTTGCCGTATTTTGCGTAGCGTTGCAGCGGCGGTTGCGTCAAGCGTGCGACTCGTGGAGAGATAAAATTGATCGAATTAACAAAAGGTTGGGTATGCAGGCATATTATTTAGTGTCCACGCCACTTCATTTATTCGTTGCGCTCGGGGTGGCATTAAGTCGCCAGTCTACCGAAACAGCCACACTTATCTTTATTGACCAATATCCTGGTCAATCCGATGTGTATATTCGTTGCTTAAAAGACCATCCACTCAGTCCGTTTAAAACATTGGTTGAGTTTGGTGGGCGTGATGTCGCCTTTAAGCAAAAACTCGCCTTCCGCAAACAGTTATTTGCAGACTTGCAAGCGATGATAGCGCAGGATTGCCCAGATAGAATGTATGTCGGTAATGATCGACGCGTCGAATTTCAATATCTTATGCAAGCGGGTCGAAAAATAAACCCCCAGTTAGAAGGCGTGTATTTAGATGAAGGTATGTTTACCTATGTTGGAAGAAAGGCTTCAAAGAGTTTTTCAGATGCCGTTGTCGATACTTTATTAAAAAAACTGGCGTATGGATTTTGGTGGAGTAATCCGCCTACGGTGGGTGCAGGTAAATGGATTTCTCAGGCTTATGTGGCTTTTCCTGATTTAGTGCATCCGGCGTTGACTAAAAAACACCTTATTCCACTTGAGCCGACTTACTTTACTCATCATCACTTTCAGCAACTGGCGGCCTGTTGGCTGGCGCAGTTTCATATTGACGCAGGGGCGTTAGCCGAATTAGATTTGATGATTACCTTACCTGAAAAAACCGATATGGATAAGGTGTCGGGCTATGTTGAGCATATTCAACGCCTAGTTTGGGGTTTAAAACACAATGCCGGTTTGATTGGCATTAAGTATCATCCCAGCGAGCGTTCGGAGGATCCGCTCAACCTGAAGAAAAACCCGTCGGTGAAGATTTTACCGGCTAAGTTACCTTTCGAAGCGATGTTGCCGTTTTTAAAATCCATTAAGCTACTTGGCGATATGAGTAGCACACTGCTTACAACGAAATTGTTCAGACCGGATATCGCGGTGGCCGTGATGCAAATTGGCCCTAGAACGGCGCACTTTGAGCAGTTTGTCGGTTTGTTTAATCGTTTAGCACTCCCGATTCTCGAAAAATCTGCGATAGAACACTATGCACGTCGTTAAACAGTCGAATGTCAAAAAAGTGCTGGTGATTAAGATGTCGTCAATAGGCGATATTATTCATACCTTTCCGGCACTGACCGATGCAATGAAAGCGCATCCGAATATACGCTTTGATTGGGTTGTGGAAGCGCCGTTTGTTGAGTTGCCGAGGCTGCACAAGGGCGTGGATAAGGTATTGGTTAGTCAGCGTAGAGCCTGGCAAAAACGCCGTTTCAGCCTAAAAACCTGGTCGGAAAAACGCGCCTTTAAACACTTAATACAGCAGCAGGAGTATGATTTCGTTATCGAAAATCAATACACCCGAAAAGGGGCAAAAGTGGCTAAAATCGCGCGGGGTATTCGTTGTGGTTTGGACAAACGCAGCGCCGATGATGCCGACATAAGCCGTCATTTCGATCACGCGTTTTATGTGTCCAAGTCGCTCCATGCGATTGAACGCACACGTAAGCTGTTTGCGTTAGCGCTAGACTACGAATACAACGAGGCTGAACTCGATTTCGGTATTGATTTAAGCAGGCTTAATACCGATTTTATGAAAGCCTTAGCCTTTGATTTTACGCAACCGTTTCAGGTTTTCTGTCAGGGCACAACCTGGCAAACAAAGCATTTACCGCCAGAAAAATGGGTGGCGTTATTAGGTAAAGCAAAACAAGATGCTGTGCCAGTGATATTACCTTGGACAGGTCAGGCAGAGAAAAAACAGGTTGAAAATATTGTGCGCGAGGCGGGTTACGGCGTGATGCTGCCGGAACAAAGTCTGACCAACTGGGCTGCAATCATCAACGCAAGCCAAGGGGTAATCGGTGTTGATACCGGGCTAACCCATCTCGCCGCCGCACTCGAAAAACCCACGCTGGCACTGTTCGGCCCTACTAACCCTTTTTTGACCGGGGTAAAAGGTATGAAAGCAAGAAATGAATACCTCAATCTAAAATGCTCACCCTGTATGAGTGAAGTGTGTAGTTTGAAAAAACAACAGAAATGCTTTATGCAAATGGATTTAGATAAAAACGGAACTTTATAGCATGATAAATGAAAAAGAAAAAATGCATGCTATTTCAATAGATGATAAGTATCTATTTTTTATGGTTACAACACCACGTCATTGGTGGGTTGCTCATACAATAGCACTGTTTTTGAATAAATCAGCAATTTTATGTATCTTTGATTCATTTAATGGTGCTAAAAAACTCTATGAAATATCTAAAGAGAATTCAATCGGTATTTTTTCAGAGGTATTTTTAGCGCCTGGAAGTTTAAGTGGCCTTGATAAAGGTTGGGCTGTAAATAAAGCTTATAAGAAATTTGAATGGTATTTAGTAAAAAAGTTTCTTAACCAAGTAATAGAGAAGTTTAAAATTTCAGATGTTTTTACAGGCAATTTGTCATCTAGTCAAACACAATATATTTATTTTAAATTAAAAATCAATGCTGAATACCATGTAATTGATGATGGTTTGGTCGCGTATAGAAGAGAGTATACAAAACCAAAAAGGGGGTTGTCATTATTACATGCACGAATCACTCACGGATTTAAAATACAGGATCCTGATATGGATACTATATTGCCTTTTTATAGATATGGATGGTTTTATTCACCCGAAATAGTCCATGAAAGGTTTAACAATCTAGTGTTAAAAAAAATTGAAAATAAATGGCTTGATGTGAGTGTTATCAATGATTTAAAAAATGAAATATACAATAAATTTGGTTTAAATAGGTTTGAGTGGAATAATCCTAAGATAGTATTTGTTTTTTCAAACTTATCTTATCTAGAGTCCGATTGCCCTGATTTTAATAAAAATCAATTTGAGCTTGATTTGGTTCGGTTTGTCAATGATTTGATAATTTCTAAGTCAATAACAAATCAGTATAAAATATGGGTTAAATACCACCCACGAGAACTAAGTGATGATGTTTTCAGAATGAGAAAGAAATTTGGAAACATTAATTTTGTTCCCAATGGATTGCCTTTTGAATTTTTGATTGATGAGTTTTTATCCGGTGATCATATTGTTGGTGAGTTATCAACAGTACTTTTTGATGCTGCAACAAGAAGAAAAGATATCAATGTTTGGTCTATAGGCTGTATAAGCAAACCAACAGTAGAGTCAAATCTTTTCAAGAGATCCGGTGTTAAAGAATATAAAGTGGAGAAATAGTGTGAAAATTCTTGGTACAAAATTTTTTGGGCATGATAACTCAGTTTTTTTTATCGATACAGAAAATAAAAAAGCTTTTGCTCTTTCAAATGAGAGAGTAACAAGAATAAAGCATGATAGATCTTCAATAAAGGCTACCGTTAATGAATACAGTTTTTTAAGAGATGTTGATTGCGTT
>Ga0172377_10009151_pt1 | contig 10156 bp, 9 predicted proteins | sample Pumphouse3metaG_FD_119749 | JGI IMG/M metagenome (GOLD analysis project Ga0172377, IMG submission 119749) | Leachate microbial communities from a municipal landfill in Southern Ontario, Canada - Pumphouse #3 metaG | ecosystem: Engineered > Solid waste > Landfill > Unclassified | place: Canada... | reverse complement strand
CGACTCGAAATTAGTACTTTTAATTATTATAAATATTTTTTATCTAAGTAATTCTTCTAATCTTACTATCTCTATTCCTTCAGCTCTCAAAACATTTTTCGCTTCATACAATACATCCACAGTATTACAATAAGGGTGTCCTATAGCAATTGCATTTCCATTCTTAATTGCATAATTTTTTAATAGCTGAAGCTGGCTTCTTATATACTCTATTTCCTGTTCATTATCCAGAAAAACCGAGCGATATGCAGTTTTTATGCCCATTTCTCTACTCAATTCATACCCCACTGTATATGGACTGGTCACACTATCAACATAGAATATATTTCTTTCTTTTATTTCACTTAAAACAATCTCCATTATTTCTCGATTCTCAGTAACTTTTGAACCCATATGATTGTTTATTCCATCTATGTCCGGTATTTCCAAAAAATTTGCAGTCATTTTGTTTCTTATTTCTTCTTCTTTCATGGTTGAAAATATCGCACCTTTTCCGGGATTCACATTAGAATTATGAGGTTCCATAGGCAAATGTAGCAAAACAGTCTTGTTTTTTTCTCTTGCCATTTGTGCCACTGTACTTGAATAAGGTAGAAAAGGTAAAATTGAAACAGTAATAGGATAATCCAAATTCATAATACGTTCAGCTATCTCCATTTGATATCCCAAATCATCTATAATTATTGCAACTTTTGGTCCATCCACAATATCCTTTTCCCTGTTTTTGATAAATTTATCATATAATAGGGCTTCATCCTCTTTATCATCAAATATTTCAAATAAAAAAGGTTTTTGTTTTTCTTGAACACTTTCTTGTTGCAAAGCTGTATCTTCAGATACAATTCCGGGTCCAATTGGTTTACCATTCACATTATTATCACTATTTAAATTTACAAAAATACCCACCAATAGCAAAAGTATTGCCGAAAGTAGTATTGAAAATGCATAATTCCAAAGTTTTTTATCCATCATTTTCACTATTATTCTTTAAAAATATCTTTTCCAAGCAATAAATCAATTGCAGTTTTTAGCTGAACATCCTCTTCGTCGTCTTTATCAATTTGGACAATAATATCCGGTTCAATTCCTATGCCATTAATCACTCTACCATTTGGGGTATAATACTCTGAAGTGGATACAATCACAGCGGAATCATCTGACAATGAATAAACCTGTTGAACCAAACCCTTCCCAAAGGTATTTTCTCCAATAATCGTACCTCTGTTCAGATCCTGTATTGCACCTGCTACGATTTCTGAAGCACTGGCACTTCCCATATTAACCAATACCACCAATGGTAATGATGGATTATTATTGCCATATGATTCATAAAATCTTATTATGTTATTTCCACTTTTTATTCTTACTATATCACCTTCTTTAATAAACTCACTGGCTACCTCGATAGCAGATTCCAGCAATCCACCAGGATTATTTCTTAAATCGACGATGATGCCTTCTAAAGACAATTTTTCATAATCATCTAATACTTTTTTTAATCCAGGCCCGGTATTAACATTAAACCTTGATATTCTAATGTACCCAATTTTATCATTTTCTATTAATTCCTCTTTTACAGCTTCAACGGTAATTGTGTCTCTTATTATTTCTATTTCAAGAAATTCCTCTTCATCTTCCCTTTCAATTGTAATAGTTACCGGTGTGCCCTTTTCTCCGCGCAGAATATTTAGAACTTCATCTAAAGTAATTCCCTTGGTAGTTTCTCCATCAATTTCAACAATAATATCTCCCGCTTTTATTCCTGCTTTATCTGCAGGGGTATCTTCTATGGGAGAAATAACAGTTAACTTTTCATTAACAATCGTAATCTCAATTCCTAAACCATCGAAATGTCCTATAAAAAAGTCTTCCTGTTCCCGTTGAAAACTCAATGGATCCACATATCTTGAATAAGGATCATCAAGCTCTGATATCATACCTTTTATAGCGCCCTGAACTAATTGGTCCACTTTAACATCTTTATTAATAAACTCGCTTCTAATAATGCTTATTGCTTCAAAAAATGGCTCTAATTCATTAAAAACACTGTCATTCTGGCTATTTACATCTTTATTATAAACTGGTGCTACAAGAAAAATACCTGCCAATAATAACACTACACACAAATAATACACTATTTTTAAATTTTTTTTCATATCGCTAAACCGCCTAATTTTTCTGTCTATAAACAATTATAAACTAATATTTTTAATCTACTTAAATCGTGATATTACTATAGCCATTCAAATGGATTCACTGGTTTCCCTTCAACCCTAACTTCAAAATGCAATCTAGGTGATGACACTCCACCGCTTGTACCAACTTGTCCAATAATTTGGCCCTTACTTACCTGTTCATTTAATCCTACCAATACTTTTGAAAGATGGGCATATAAGGTAACTACATTGCCACCATGATCTATAATTATAATATCCCCATATCCTTTGACATTTCCCGTATAAATAACTGTTCCAAAGGATGCAGCACGTACTGCTTCCCCTAAAGAGGCACTTATGTCTACTCCAGAATTAAATACATACGCATTTAACTCTTGTGTTTTTTGTTGACCATAATTTAATATAATTGTACCTCTTAATGGTAATTGAAAAATCCCTTTTTTTGCCTGCAATGTTGGTTCAGTTCTAACTGGAACATTGTTTGCCTGATTTTTCTTTGCCTGCTCCTCTTTTTCTTTTTCCCTATATGCTATTTCAATAATTTCTGATATCTGGGCTGATGATTTTTCCAATTCTTCTAAAGTGGCAATTTGTTTTTTTCTTTCTTCTTCAATCCTGGCAATATATTTATTTTTTGCATCAATCGACATTTCAATATTTTTCTTTTCGTTAATAATTTCCTGTTCCAGCAGTTTAGTTATCTCTTTTTTATTTTCCAGGCTATCTTTTTGTTTTTTTATAAAGTCAACTTGTTCTGAAACCTGTTGAATTATACCTGCGTCACTCTCTAATATGCATTCTAAATAACGGTATCTATTCAAAAATTGTGAAAAATCTTTACTGTCAAATAATACTGAAAGATAGCTTATTTCATTGTATTTATATATTTTCTTTAGTCTACTTTCTAAAATAGCTAATTGCAATTCCATCTTTGTTTGCTCAATATCAAGCTCTTCTTCCATTTTTTCTATCTGTTTAATAGTGTTCTCATAACTGGTCTTTGCCTCTTGTAGTTCTTTTTCTGATTCAGTTAATAAAATCTGTATTTTTTCCAGTGATTTTTGATAATCTGCCTCTTCCTGCTTCATCCTGCCTATTTCTTCTTGGATAGCTATTTTTCTTTGTTCAATCTGTTTTAGCTTTTCCTCTTGCTCTTTAATATTAATATTGTTTTCTGCTGCAATACATTTTTCAGTACCAAATAATTGAAACAATAAACAAAGAAAGGCTGCTAACACTAAAAAATGCAATATGGGTATTTTTTTATTTCTAAAACATTTATTTATCATAATTCCCCAAAACTTATTTTTCTCAAAGAAATAATGCTTCCAAAAATCCCAATAAATACTCCTAATAAAATTAGAATTACTGAAACCCTTAATAATATTTGATTATCTAATATAATATTAATAAAAGGAATGCTTAACTTTATTTTTTCCATATAATAAAGATAGCCCCTGCTTACAATAAATGAAGCTGCTAAAGACGATAATAGTCCTTTTAAAAAACCCTCTATTATAAAAGGCCATCTAATAAACCAGCTAGTAGCACCAACCAAAGCCATGATTTCAATTTCTTCATATCTTGAATGAACACTAATTTTAATCACACTCACCATGAGCAATATAGAAATAAACACCAATATATATATAATTGCTAATCCGCTTCTGCGAACAAGATTAAGAATCAATAATAAATTTTTTGTTAACTGACCACCATAATTTACTTCGTCAATTTTCTCAAACTGGTTAAGATTAAAAGATATTTCCTCCAGATAAGCAGTATCTGTAACTGTTATCTCTAAAGACGCCGGTAAAGGGTTTTCTGTTATGCCTGCTAATATTTCTTCATGCTCTGATAAATCACTTTTAAGTTTCTGAAAGGCATCCTCTTTAGAAATATATTTTACCTCCTTAACTCCTTCTGTCTCAATAGCATTTTGGATTATTTCATTAACCTCTTCTTCGGTAGCACTGTCGCTTAAGTATACTATTGCAACAAGTTGTGACTCAATATCACTTAGAATATTATCTATATTTAATGATATTATTAGAAATAATCCTACAATTAATAATGTTGCTATCAGGCTCACAATAGTAGCGAAACTCATTATTCCATTTTTCTTTGTACTTAGAAAAGCTTCTTTAATAAAAAAAAGTAAGTTTCTTAGCATTATAATGAATAGATTCCTTTCTTTGTGTCAGATGCAACTTTTCCACCTTCTATTCTAATAACTCTCTTTTGAGCTTTATCTACTATTAATTTATCATGGGATGCTACAATAACGGTTGTGCCCCATATATTTATTTTAAATAATAATTGCATTATATCCCAGGAAGTCTCGGGATCTAAATTACCAGTAGGTTCATCCGTTATTAATATTAAAGGGTGAGTTACCACCGCTCTTGCGATACACAGTTTTTGTTGCTCTCCACCGGAAAGCAAATGTGGATTTGTATTTCTTTTATGAAAAAGTCCAATAATATTAAGAATTTCATTTACTTTTTGTTTAATAACTGAATTTTTATTACCAACAACTCTAAGGCTAAAAGCAACATTCTCAAATACATTTCTATCATATAATAATTTAAAATCCTGGAATACAACTCCTATTTCTCTCCGTAAATAAGGAACCAGGGATTTCTTTAATCTCGCTAAATTAACACCATCTACAATCACTTGCCCTTTCGTTGGAAGTATACCACGATATATTAATTTTAAGAAAGTTGTTTTCCCTGCACCCGTTGGACCAACTAAAAACACAAATTCTCCTTTTTTTATGTGTATATTTATATCCGATAACGCATGGATTTTATTGGGAAAAACTTTAAACACATGAAACATTCGAATCAATTATTTTCTATTTCCTTTCTATCACATTTTCCTTAATAAATTTTTGCAATAAATGAACATTTGTAATAGCTTCTTGTTCAAACTGTTTACTTTTTAATTTTAACTTAGAGCAAATAGTTTTTTTGTGTATATTTATATATTTTAACTTATAATCGATATTATTAATAGTTAATTGATTTATTTTTACCAACAAATCAGGAAGATCTAACGAGTAAACATAATTTTTTACTTTGGGATCATAGTCAATTGCAATAAAAGGTACATTCACTATTGTAGCAAAAATAATTGAATGAAGTCGCATGCCTAACAAGATTGTCAATTTTGAAATAAGTGATAACATTTCATCCGGGGCTAATTCCTCCTCAATTATCTTAGCATTTGAATATTTCATTTTGCTTACAATGTCTTTGATTAATAATATATCTTTTTTGATTTGAAACGGTATAAAGACTATGTCAAAATTATATTTTTCTATTAAATGGTCTGCTATCTCTGCAAATTGCATTATTTTTTTATCATAATCCAGTTTTATAGCATTGCAATTCCTGATTACAATACCTATCAACGGATTATCAGGGAAAGGGAACCCAATTGAATTTACTTCCAATCCATATTTCTTTTTTATGTTCTCAGAAAGTTCTCTTTTCTTAATTAAAAAAGCGCTGTCTGCATTAACAACAATTTTCTTTTTTAGAATACTCAATTTTTCTAAAAATATTTTTGATTTCTCATCCCTTACTATAATTAAGTCTACATTCTTTAATACCAGCCTTATAAGATTTTTATTAATAGTTTTTTGTATTGGGCCAATTCCCTGTCCATATACTACAGTCTTGGTATTAAAAAATCTGGCAATCACAATAAGAGCAAGGTAATATAATACACTAAAACCTTTCCCGCTTACATCCTGTAATAACCCCCCGCCTCCACTAATAAATACATCTGCCTTTCTTAATCTTGTTAGTATTCTAAAAATATCAAGTCTATATATGGAATGAACTTTATATAAAGATTTTGTTTTTTCTGGCTCGTTTGAAAGTATAATAATTTTATCTTTTGATATAAATTTAGAAAACTCCTGAAGCATTGCCATTAAAATGGCTTCATCTCCGCAATTTCCAAAACCATAATATCCTGAGACTATAATAGATTTAATGCTACTCACCACTTTTGACATTTAATCGTTCCATAAAGTTTCTGCAGAGAATAAATAACAGAAAAGCCAGGAAAAAACTGATTATTAATCCTAACCAATAACCATGAAAGGTCCTCAATATTGAGAAGAATATAGAGGTATGAACATGACAAAATGTATTCACAATAGTAACAGGTGCTACTGTCCCCATTATAATAAATGGAATTTTTAAATAATGTAAATCTAAATAATTCATAGCAATTGCCAGGGAAATTAATGGGTACCCTATTAAGAATTCCTTATTTCTTGGTCTGGCAACCAAAATATTTTCAAGTAATAGTCTCATTTTTTCTTCAATACCAAGTACAGGTAAAAATGAAAAATTACCCGATCTTGCAATATAGATTACTCCAAAAACCAGGAATACAAACAGAAACAAAGCATGTTCAAATAATATTGGATTTTTGAGATCATCTATTAAAAGTCTTTTATCTTTTCGGCATACCCACCAAAAATAAAAAGCAACTATGGCTAATGGAAAAATATAGGCAACTTTAATTCCACTGAATAACTGAATAGCTAAAATAAATTTATAATGTGTCAGCAGTGCTCCGATTATCATTCCTCCCGTCACTGAAATCAGCATAATCCAACTAATTCCGAAAAAGATGTTTTTCAACATTCCCAACAAACCACTGCTTTTTTTTGTAAGTGTAATGGTAAAATATTTTTTATTTTTTATTATTGCTAGAGCCGGGAAGACTAAAGCGCTTGCCAGGGCAAGTATTTTCATTAAGAATATCTTTCCAATAAAGATATTCATAACTATTAAAAAAGCAAAAAGTATTACAAAAAGTAAAATTGAATATTTTTTTATACCTTGAAAAATTTCAATCAATAGCATTATGCCTGCAGATACAACTCCCAGGCCAATTAAATAAATAAAAATCCAGGGTATCTGATAAGGGGGAAACAAACTTGCCTTGTCAACTATAAATCCATTCTCAATAATATTGTTTTTTATTTTTTCAACATAATCTAAATTATACTGAATTAAATCTGGTACTCTTGTTTTCAAAAAAGGGTTTAAATAAAATATTCGTATGTTTCTTTCCTGTGCTGCCCGAACCCATCTTTCAATTGCTGTGTTAAGAGATATCTTTTCCATTTCCTCACTGGTTATACTATGTACTCGTATAGCTAATTCACTAATATTATCAGCAATATTTTGAATTCCTTTTTGTGAAGCAAATTCAATAATGCCAAAGGGGTAATTATTTTTTTGTAAAAACGTTGCAGCTTCAAATAGCATTGTTTCAGAGGGATATCCAAGTACTTCTTCTTCATCAAATATAATTGAAGAGACTTTATCAATTGTTTCTATTTCTGATAATTTTTTTGAAAGAAGACTGTTGTTTAATTTTGAAGAATTTTTTGGTCGTAATACAATATTAAATCCAAGTTTGTGTATTTTATCAATATCTCTTTCTGAAAATCCCAATCCTAATTTTAATATTTCCTCTTCATCAGCATTTCCAATTAAACAATAATCTCCTTCACTAAAAACATCCTGTAGAATTGTTGCTTCATCGTAATATTGGTTAAAGGTTTCATTTATTCTTTGAAACAGGGAATAATCGTTTGATATAATCATAAATTCCCCGGGGGAAGGTTGACTTGAATACAGAAACTGTAGATTATCAGTAAATTTTATCTTTGAAAGATCATTTGTACTTAAAAAAGCTATTTTACCTTGAAATATCAAGCTCTCAAGAGTATCTTCATGAATTGCAATTCCTGTAATTCCTTTAGATTTTAATTGTGTAAGTAGTTGATTTTCATCATATCTTTCTTTTAACGCTAATTCCCTCACATTATTTAAGCTGATAACCATTTCCACCTGTTTAAAACTATTCTCCAGGTTAAAACGCTGAATACCTACTATGACTGAGACAATAAGTGCAATTAGAATAAAAAAAATGAATACTTTCTTTGAATTTATTTTCACTATACTATTACCTCTAAGAGCTAGAAATATTTTTATAAAAATACAGATTACATTTTAACATAACAATATTTAATTGTAAAAATGCACCTTTATTAATATATCATAAAGGTGCATTCTATTTCTATTTATTTTAAAAATAATGCATTTTTAATACTGGAAAGTCCACTTCATCATAATTGTAACTACCCCGTAGACTATCTAAACCTAAATGATATCATTTGGCTTATTTTTTCTTTAAAAATTCTTTTTCGACAGAAGAAAAATGAATATATAATAATGAATTTCCAACCTTTTCAGTCAAACAACTATTTTCTTTTTTTTTGTATTTTGTATTAATAGTGCTAATTTATTTGCAGGTCTTTTTTAATGATTTCACCTAGTTTTTTCTTGTCTTTTTACGTTAATTTCTCAGATATTTTTACGGTGTCCATTCATAATATCCTTTCAGGTAACTCCTGAATCCTGTAGGGATATTCTATATCTTTTTTCTGGAATGACATAAAATACAGCTTGGGCATCAGCAATCTGACTTTTAGGAGTAACCAATGGTGGATATTCTAAACCTTTTCTTACTTTAGGAATTTTTTTATTGATTTGGTCATACTTCTCTTCCATTTTTTGTTGATGTAATTGATAAGACAGATTAGAAAGCATTCCATTAGCAATCTGGTAGATTAATACACATTTGTCTGTACAATCTATATTTAACTCCTTATCTTTAAGGTCTTTCTCTATATTCTTAAATCATTAAATACATCGAATATACAAATAATATAATTTTAATTAATAACTGCTCTCTTGATGAATTCAATTATAAAATCATCAAGGTAATGCTTCTAACAAATAATTATTTGGCCCTCTCAATAGCATCTTTAATTTTGTATCTGGCAGTTTTTTTAATAATCTGAGTCTTTCATATGGATATTATTCAGAATACCTAAAACAACTATTAAAAGTAGCTCCTCCTCATACTTACATAGAACAAAAACCTACCTGGTCAAGCTTTTCACAGCTTGGCAATATATCTTTTATTGTCATTCCGGACACTAACAAAGATTTATGAGAATCACGTAAAGTTTTATCGGTAATTTTTATTTTCTTTTTTATATTCATATCACTACTATTTTATACTTCTACTGCATGATCATTATTTTCCCCATTTTTCCATCCTTATTTTTGTTAAACGTTTCTCAAATATTTCGATTGATAATATTCTAACCAAGCAAGGCAATAATAACAGAAGCTGCTACAGTAGTACCTATTACTCCCGCTACATTAGGTCCCATAGCATGCATCAGGATAAAATTTCCAGGTTTTTCTTTCTGTGCAACCATTTGTGATACACGTGCTGCCATAGGAACAGCAGATAAACCGGCTGCTCCGATCAATGGATTTAATTTGTTTGGTAAAAATAAATTTAGAAATTTAGTAAATAATACTCCGGCAGCAGTACTAATTACAAAGGCAAACAAGCCTAAAAATACAATTAACAAGGTTTGCATTGTTAAGAATGTTCCTGCTTCCATCGTTGAACCAACACAAACTCCCAGAAAAATTGTTAAAATATTTATTAAAGCATTTTGGGCAGTATCAGACAATCTTGGTGTAACCAGGCATTCCCTGAAAAGATTTCCCAGCATTAGCATTCCTATAATAGGCACCGAGGGAGGTAACACTAATCCTACAAAGATAGTAGCTATTATTGGAAAAAGTATTTTTTCTGTTCTTGAAACGTTTCTCAATTGTTTCATAGTTATCTTTCTTTCCTCTACTGTTGTTAGTAATTTTGAAACTGGTGGTTGAATTACTGGAACTAATGACATGTAAGAATAAGAAACAACTGCAATTGCCCCTAATATCCTGGGGGCTGTTTTTGCCGCTATATATATCGCTATTGGTCCATCTGCCCCTCCAATAACACCAATTGCTCCAGCTTCTGGCAAACTAAATCCCAAATATACAGACAGTACCATTGAGAAAAAT
>Ga0172377_10009147_pt1 | contig 10159 bp, 10 predicted proteins | sample Pumphouse3metaG_FD_119749 | JGI IMG/M metagenome (GOLD analysis project Ga0172377, IMG submission 119749) | Leachate microbial communities from a municipal landfill in Southern Ontario, Canada - Pumphouse #3 metaG | ecosystem: Engineered > Solid waste > Landfill > Unclassified | place: Canada... | reverse complement strand
CTATATTTTTGGCTTTCTATATAGTTTATCAGCAGATTGAAGCTAATTATATTTCACCAAAAATTCAATCAAAACGACTTGATTTGTCTGCTTTGGCTATTTTGATAGCTGTAACTATCGGATTATATTTGTTTGGTATTGCTGGTGGTATAATTTCAATTCCAATTGCCGGTTGTATAAAAGTCTTAACTGAAGAATATTTTAAGCGAGCAAAAAATAATCGTGTTAAAAACGAAAAACCTATAAATAAGTTTATTAAAAAAATTCAGTCTAAATAATAGTTTTTATCGGTCTTTGTGTTGGGCATATTCCCAAATACTTTCGCTATTGTTATCGCGGATTACAATATCTAGTTTTGTCAATTGATTGCGTAGCTTATCTGATTTTGACCAATCTTTTTGGATACGGGCTTGGTTTCGTGCTAATATGATTTGCTTGGCTTCGTCTGATATGTCAGGCGTTTTTTCGACTAGCTGTAATCCCAATAGATTATCAATAGTTTCTAATAAATGAATAAATGCATTCCTGTTTATATTTTCTAATCGAGAGTTGGAAATTCTTGAAAAAGCATCGTCAATTATTTTTAAAGCTTGCGGAGTTCCTATGTCGTTATTAATGGCTTCGATTATTGCTTGTGATGTAGCGAAGAGTGAGACTGTTTTGTTTTCACCTATCTTTTCACTGTCGTTCTTTAAGGTGTCATGAATTTGATGACGAATCGTTGCTATGTTATACCAGTTATTTAATCGATTTTTGGCAGCTTGTAGATTCTCGAAAGTGAAGTTACCTTCGTTTCTGTAATTACCTTGCAGAATGAAAATTCGAAAATCAAGTGGTGTAAATCCTCTTTTTTTTAAATCATCTAGCGTATACCCATTATGTTTGGACTTGCTTATTTTGGTTCCGTTAACTTTTAGGTGGTTGTTGTGTAGCCAATAATTGCTGAATTTAGCACCTGTAGCTGCTTCGGATTGAGCAATTTCATTGCTATGATGCACCGGTATGTGATCTATGCCACCAGTATGAATATCAATAGTTCGACCAAGCAACGACATTGCTATAGTTGAACATTCTAGGTGCCAACCCGGAAATCCCATAGTTGGGGCGCTATAAACTTTATCTTTATCTAGCAATATAACGGGTGTTTCCCACTCCATATCTCGTTTTTCGTTAAGTGGGGTAAATTTCCAAAGAGCAAAATCGCTGTTATTTCGTTTTTCGGGATTGAATGCTACACGAGCGCCAGCTTTTAATTCGTCTAGATTTAGATGGGCGAAATTAGCATATGTTGGAAATTTTGATACATCGAAATATATACCGTCATTAATTTGATAAGTAAATCCTTTCTGCTTTAGTCTAAGAACTAGATCTAATTGTTGAGGTATGTAATCCGTCGCTCTTGCTAGGTGTTGCGGTGGAATCATATTAAATAGCTTCATGCCTTGTATAAAATTATCTGTATAGAAGTTAGCTATTTCCCACGCAGTTTTATTTTCGCGACGAGCACCTTTTTCAAGTTTATCTTGTCCTTCGTCAGCGTCACTAGTCAAGTGACCAACATCTGTAATGTTCATTACACGATTAACCTTATAACCATTTGCGATTAATATCCTGACTAATGTATCCCAATATATATAAGCTGCCCAGTTACCAATATGGGGATAATCATAAACAGTTGGGCCGCAAGTATAAAGCAAGACATTATCCTTTGTCTGAGATATAAATTCATCTAAATTACCTGTTAATGTATTATGAAATTTTAGAGTCATCGTTATAATCTTTTATTGCTTTGTCTGTGGCTGTTAATAGTTCTGGAACAATTATATCAATAGATTCATATACACGAAAGCCGGCAGCGTATTCATGGCCACCACCGCCAAAGAATCCAGCTACAGCTGTCGATATTGGAGAATTGCTTCTTAGTTTACCAGTAAGTTTGCCATCAGGATATGTTTTAATAGCAATGCCTATTTCGACGCCTTTTACTAACCTCATCTCGTCAAGAACTAAGACGCTTGGGTTATACTGGTCGCTATAAGCTTGTATTTCTTCCCATGGTATCCGTATTAATGCTAATTTTCCATCCAAATAATACTCAATTCTTTCTAGTAAAGCGCCTTTGTATTTTAATATTTCTGCTGATTTTTTCATATGTTCTCTGCGACGTTTTTCTATATTAGAATTGCTTGCACCTAATTCGGTTAATTTTCCAGCTGTATAAAATGTTCGTGGAGTTACATTTTGAACCGTTAAGCCTAAACTATCACTCATTATTGCAACCATCATGTTTTCTGCAGCTTGTTGGCTAATTGCCCATTTAGCATCAATAGCTAAGCTATAGATGATTTCGCTAGTGGCAACCGCATCTTCAATCAGCAAATTATGTTTAAAACTAAGGTTTGAATTTGTTGTGTGATGATCTATTGCTAGTATCTCGTGAGTTTCTAGAAAATGGCGTACACCAGGAGTCTCTAAAACTTTAGTTAAGAGTATGTCAGCGGTAGTGTCGACTATAATAGCTAAATCGGCATTAGTGTCGAATTTACTGATCACTCTATCCCAGCCTGTTATATACTTCATGTATTTTGGAATTTCGACTGGACAGTATAGAATGATTTCTTTGCCTAAATCGCCTAATATTTCCTCAAGTGCAAGCGCGCTGCCTAGTGAATCGCCATCAGGATTTTCGGCTTGAATAATGATAATTTTTTGGGATGAGTTAATTAGTTCCTTGGCTTTGTTGTACATTAAAATGTCCTTCTGCCTTCTAGGGCGTGAGCTAGTGTAATTTGACCAGCATATTCTAAATCAACTCCAACGGGTATGCCTCGGGCTAATCGGGTGAGCTTTATATTAATACCGGCGTCGATTATATGGCGTTGCAAAAATAATGCAGTTGATTCACCTTCTACGCTGGCATTAGTGGCAATAATGATTTCCTGAACGTCATCTTTGGTTAATCTGTCTATTAACTCGGGTATATGGAGCTGCTCTGGTCCAATACCGTCAATAGGGCTAATTGCACCACCTAGAACGTGGTAGGTCCCGTTAAACTGCCCTGTGCGCTCTAGGGCTATAATATCTAGAGGCTCTTCGACAACTGCTACCACTTTTTTATCGCGCGTTGGATCGCTATATAGTTGCGATACATTTTCGTTAATATCAATTAATGCAAATGTAATAGGGCAGCTTTTGACCTTGCTCTGAAGTTCGGATATGGATTTTGCTAGCTTGTTGCTTATGTGCGAGTCAGCTCGCAATAAGAAATAGGCATATCTTTCAGCTGTACGTATACCAACGCCCGGTAAGTGCCCGAGTTCATCGATCGCGGCAATTAATGCCGATGGAAGCAATTGTGGCAAACTAATAACCTTATAACCCAAGGCTGCCTAGGCTACCCATTAAAGGTTTCATTTTTGCAGCAGCAACTTCTTGAGCTTTAGCTAAGCCGTCACGAATGGCAATTTCAATCCAATGTTCGAGTTCTGAAATATCATCAAGATCAACTTGTTTTGGGTCGATGTTAATCTTTTTAATTTTAAGTTCTCCCGTAACTTGGATTATAACTGCGCCATCGCCTGCTTCTACTTCAATAATCTCTTTTTTTAGCTCATTTTGTGCTTTGCGTAGATTGTTCATCATCTTTACTTGATCAAATGCCATATGCTTGTGCTCCTTTGTCTAATATACTTATCTATTAATTATACTTTAGTGTGGCAATTTTGTGTACAGATAAAATCTATCACTTCTGTCAAAATTGGGCGCAGTGATTATTTGATTAATATTATAGTCTTTAATTTGTTGTTTTGCTCCGCGGGTTGCTAGGAATGTATCGCTTATTGGTGCTGTTGAAACAGTAAAATCTTTATTATGCGTAGCAACGACGTTATAAAAGGCTAATTCGTTTTTTGCTACTACTAAGTTTTTAGTTTCGGGTGGTATTAGATTTAGATCATGCGAAAAGTTAGGCGCGATGCTTGGGTCATATATATAACCAAACGCATAACGATCAGCACCTGAAAATATTAAAACTGATGCTAGGATTGTCAGCGGTATTAAACCTCCAATGCGCGCATAAGGATTTCGAGGAAATAGCTTATACCAATTGCTAATTAATTTATTTAACCCCGAAGCTAATAATAGTACTAGTGGCAGAAAAGTAATACTGGTTTGATCTGAGTTAAATATAATTATTGGAACTAATAAAATTGTCCATAGGGTTATAATATAATTTTTTCCAGTTGCGTGGTTTTGTATAACGCTATATATGCCAAGAGCTATAATTAGCATTGAACCTAGCTCAAAGAATGGCGTCATTAAGGTTGACCCTCCTGGATTAGCGAAGCCAAAATATTGCGCACTAAGTGATGCTAAATTGGCTCCAAAATTAGGCCATTGTGTCGGTATTCCAAGCAGTGTAAGCCCTAGCTCTGGCGACTTAACGATGGTTAGTATTAACGGTGATATTAATACTAAGGCAACTATTGTACCAATAATTATCTCTAGGCGTGGTATTTGTTTAACTAGAAATCGTAAATGAGGGTGTATTATGGCTGAACTTGCCAGGGCGATTATTAAATAGATACTAAGTGGCGTGTATAGGCTTAATATAGCTAGAATGGCAAAAGATATAATTAGTATTCTTCTTAATTTTTTTTGTTGTGCTATAAGACTAGCTATTAATATTAACCAAACTGACCAGAATAAGTACAGTATGCCTGGAGTACCGTCTTGGGCTATAAATATAAATTGGCCAGTTGATATGGCTATTAATGAGGCTAGCACACCAACACTAGGCTTAAACCAATTCCTAAGTAATAAAACTATGCCAATAATTGATAAAAACGCTAATATGGTTGAGGTTAATTTAATGCTTATAATGCTAACGCCAAATATAGCTAGGCTAGCGTTTTGTAACATATGATAAGGCAAATTTGTAGTGGCTAAAGAGCTAAAATCGGTATAATTGATTGAATTGCTTCTAATAGTAGACTGTATCTCGTTATAAGAAATACCTCCTGGCGAATAAAGTATTGCGAATACTAACACTGCAACTAATCCGGTAGCGATTAAACCGTAGCCAATCCAATAACGCCAGCGGTATATCTTTAGGTCAGTAATATTTATTTTACCCATATTTAATATAATTATAGCACGTAGTTATAAAGTGCTATCTTTTGTCGTTATCTAATTACCGTGTTTGTGGTCAAGTGACATAAAGCGCAAGCGTTCTGGATGGAAGTATAGCTCTACTTTACCGGTTGGCCCATTACGATGTTTAGCAATAATTAAATCAGTTATATTTTCACGTTCGGTTTCGGGGTTGTAGTAGGCTTCGCGATAAATAAACATAACAATATCTGCATCTTGCTCGATTGATCCAGATTCACGCAAGTCTGCTAGCTGTGGAATCTGTGGACTACGAGATTCGACTGATCGAGATAATTGACTTAGCGCAACAACGGGTACATTAAGCTCGCGAGCGATTAATTTTAAGCCTCTGGATATTTCGCTTACCTCTTGAACGCGATTTCCGTGATCACGGCCACTTCCTTGCATTAGCTGCAGGTAATCTATGATAATCAATCCAAGCGGCTGTTCGTGGTTGGCGCGCCTAGCTTTTGTGCGCATTTCGAGTATGGTCATTCCAGGTGTGTCATCTATAAAGATTGGTGCTTCGGCTAATTCGCCCATTGCTTCCGACAATTTGCCGAAATCATCATCAGACAGATTTCCGGTACGAATATTCCAGGCATCAACACCAGATGCATCGGCTAGCATACGGTCAACTAGTTGTTCTTTACTCATTTCTAGACTAAAGAACAGGACTGACTGTTTAGCCATGGTCGCTATGTTGTAAGCTAAATTAGTAACAAGTGTAGTTTTACCCATGGCAGGTCGGGCGGCAAGAATAATTAAATCACTTCGTTGTAGTCCCGCGGTCATATTATCGAGGTCTTGGTAGCCAGTACGAACGCCGCGTAAGGCACCTTTGTTACGATGAAGTTCTTCCATACGGTCAAAGCTTTCTGTCAATATACTTTCGATACTAGCTAAATCTTGTTTTAATGATTGATCGCTAACAGAAAATAATTCAGCTTCGGCTCTTTCTAGCAATTCTTGGGTTGTTGTGTCTTCATTAAAGCCAAGCTCGGATATTTCGCCACTAGCTTTAATTAAACGACGACGAATAGCTTTTTGGGCAACTAATTCTGCATAAGCCTCTGCATGAGCGGATGTTGGTACGTAATTTGTTAATTCAGTTAAATAAGCTGAACCGCCAATAGTGTCAAGCTCTTTTTTACGCTTAAGCTCGTCTGTTAGGGTTAATAAGTCGACAGGATTATTTTTCTCGTACAGGCGCATCATACCGCCATAGATGATTGAATGACGTTTTTCATAGAAATCTTTTGTAGTGACATGCTCTGATATGTCAGCTAGGGTTTCTTCGTCAATTAAAACAGCGCCAAGCAAACTTTTCTCGGCATCGATATTTTGTGGCGGGATTTTCCCTATTGCTATCTCTTTACTCACTGTATAATTTTACGCGGACTCTAATGAGACCTCTTCTCCTCCACCCATAATAGCAGCAATTGCAGCAGCTTGGCTATCTTTTGGTGGAGGGGCTGTGGGTACTATGTTTATATCCAGTCCATAAACCCCAATATCTTGTAGGCATTTATTGAGTAGTGGGCTGTATTTAGTGTCATTTAGCTTTTTCTTATAAAAGTTGCTGTTAGTGTATATTGTTAAATTGGTTCCGTCTAGCTCATATTTACATTTTGACAATACACTATGAAGTGCTATGTAATTTTGGTGTGTATGGTCTATTAGTTTTTTCCAATCAAACTTATCAATGTCTATCTTTGCATGATCTACGGGATGGCTCGTCTTTGCTTTTATTTTTGATCCATCTTTATTAATGTCGAGTTTAGATTTGATTGGTTTTTTGCTATGACTAGGCATAGTTAGTTTTTCTGCAGCAGCTTGTTTTTCTAGTTCGGCAACCGAAGCTTTAACCTCTAAAACGGATGCTGATAAAGGCAGTGACTTACTAGTTTGTTTTGGTGTCGCAGCTAAACCTAATACGCTAAGTAACTTTAATTGTGGCTGAGGGCTTTTTATAACGTCAATTAATGAATCTAATAATGGTAATAGTTGAGGTTTTGAGGTTATTTGATTGCGGATGTTCGCGGTTAGTTGTGTAACTAAAATGGCGTTATCTACACCTTCGTTAAATGTACAATTAAGTATTTCAACTACTAATTTAAGGTTATGTTTTTCGACAGCCTCGAGTAGCTGATCTATCCTATCGTTAGGAGCTAGCCCTAATGTTTCTTCTATTAATTTAGCAGTAATTTTGTTTTTATCATCCGTTGCCAACAAGCTAGATAATTGATCTAGCAGGCTGATGCTATCACGGAAACTGCCGTCACTACGTTGAGCTATCAAGCGTAATGCTTCGTCGGTTATTTTGATATCTTCTTGTTTTGCTATGTAAGAAAGGTGTTTTATTGCATCGTCTATGTTGATTGGACGAAAGCCAAAACGTTGTGTGCGACTAATTATTGTGGCTGGTAACTTTTCGGCATTAGTTGTTGCTAGTATAAATACGACATGCTCTGGAGGTTCTTCAAGCGTTTTAAGCAATGCGTTAAAAGCTGCTTTAGATAACATGTGAACTTCGTCAATTATATAGATTTTCTTTTTTGCCGAAACTGGAGCAATTTGGACTTTTTCGCGTAAATCACGAACATCTTCTACTCCGTTATTACTAGCTGCATCGATCTCGATAATGTCTAGATTTATGCTATCTTCGTTGTATGGTAGTCCATTAATTTCATATGCTAATATTCGGGCAACTGAAGTCTTGCCAACGCCGCGAGGTCCAGTTAAAAGATAAGCATGTGATACGCGCCCTTGCGAGATAGCGCGTGATAATATGTCTGTTATGTGCTTTTGACCGATTACTTCATCTAGTGATTTACTGCGATATTTTCGATACAATGCTTTTGACATTGTTTACTCCCCTATTCTCTTATACTACCTTTAATTATACGCATGTTTGTCGGCGTATAATGCCGTATTTTTTACGATTAGAAAGAATTATCTATTTTATAATGCAGTTTCGACGGCAGCCCAAATTGCATTTGGGTTATCTGCTGGTACGATAATGGCAACTTGACCGCCGATATTAATACGGAAATAAGTTACACTAGCAAGTAGTATCCGGTATTCTCGGCCATTAGCTTCGACATAATAAGCTCCATCGTGCTGAACAAGTGTTCCTATGATTTGCTTGCGGTCTATTGGGCCAATCTGCTTGTATATAAAACCACCATCGTCGGTAATGGTTAACTTTAATATATCGCCTTCTACTAATTTTGATTTACTTGCGTAATTTGTAGGGACTGGATATTCTTTGCCGTCAGGTCCAGCCATTTTTTGGCCATCAAAGATGCCTTCGATGACTTTTCCTCTTACATCTTCTGTATTGTTGGTGTGTGGAGTAATAATACTTCCATTATCGCCAACAATGCTAACAAGCAGTTCTTTGGCTGCTGCTAGGTTTGTTTCTGCCTCTTGTATTAAAGAATGCAGACGTTTTACTTGTTTTTCTGGTAATTCAGACATGGTAACTCGCAATTTCCTTCTGTCTATTTTTGTAATTATATCATCTCTATATATACCAAAAAATGCTAGTCTTGTCAATAACTGTTTCTATGGCAGGTTGACAATATTGATTTTTGGTGATATGATTGTACTATCTTTTGCTGCTTGGGTGTTTTTAATTAATAACAAAAAGCCGAAAGACGATGTTTAATAAATTAAGTTTTTTGCATCCTGAAAAATGAAGATTTGGGATATTGGTTGATTTTAATTAGTACAGTCAATCAATGTTCCAAATCTTATTTTAAGGAGAAAAAAATGAAGGTTTTATATGCAACTGTACAAGAAATACCTGGTTGGGTGAAGGTGCAAACAACTTTATACTTTAAGGGGAATAGGTTTATTAATAGACCTATTCAAGAAGAAATTAAAGCTAGTCTGCTTTTTTTACTTGAAGGGACTGGGTTGGCCGAGGTTATCGATATGAGTTCAGAAAATAGTGTTAGCATATTTCAATCTAAACTAACCTTTAAAGTTAGTAAAGCTAATGGAAATAGTTCTGAGACAGAGGGGCTTATAATAGAAATACTTTCCTCCTATGAGGAGAGCATGAATAAACTACAATACACGGGGTTGAGATTAATGCAATAACCTTACTTAATTTATTACATTGCTGTACTCCTTTTGACGATTAATCGTCAAAAGGAGTACTTTTCATTTTTATCTGTAAATAGAAAGAAAGAGAATATTTTATAGCTGTTCTTACTAAAGAGCATATATTGATGGTATATTATTTTGGGACAGAAACCGATGAATGTTTATTAACTACCATTCTCAGTTTTGTTACTTGAGACTCAAAATCAGCACAAAGTTTTTTGTTATCACTTCGTTTCGCGATAATAGCAAGGACTGATTCATACCACCATAGTTGATCTGCTGCACTTTTAGTATAAAAACGTTGCCATATATTATTACCGCAAGCTTTATGGTCGATTAGCGTTGATTGCAAATTATGCATTTTGTCAGCTGCACAAACAATTAGAGTTTGGTTGTTCGCATTATTTTTTATATTATTTAAATATGCAATTGATTGATCGCGCCAACCTTTAACGTCTTTATCCTTGGTTACGTTTTTTACTATCGATACAACAACATCGCCAAATTCTAAGCTCATGTCAAATTCATTGTAGATACTATTATCAACATCTTCCAATACGTCGTGTAGCAAGCAAGCAATTAAAACTTCCTCGTCTTCGGTATAATTACTCGCTATTAGCATTACACCGAAAGGATGAATGATATAAGGAATATCAGAGTTTTTTCTATGTTGTTTTTGTTGTTCATGGGCCCAAGCTGCTCGACGGACTGCACTATCTAGTCGATTAGTATAATTTATCATATAACTCCTTTTTTATAGCTTAAAAGGGTTAAATATCTAGTTAACGATCGCAATAGATGCCTTTTTTGTCGCTGTATTATAAGATAATTATAGCATAAATATTTATTACTGGGGTCTTGCGTCCTACTAACTTAATGTAAACATGTTTAG
>Ga0172377_10009145_pt1 | contig 10162 bp, 9 predicted proteins | sample Pumphouse3metaG_FD_119749 | JGI IMG/M metagenome (GOLD analysis project Ga0172377, IMG submission 119749) | Leachate microbial communities from a municipal landfill in Southern Ontario, Canada - Pumphouse #3 metaG | ecosystem: Engineered > Solid waste > Landfill > Unclassified | place: Canada... | reverse complement strand
CCTTGCAGCGAATTGAACCTTGTTGCAGTCTGTTTTCTAATTAGACGCTTCATCCGCCCAGCCGAGGCATTCAACCCCCCATGTCGTGGATTTATCTGGCGATAGCCATTATCTCTGAGGTCATTGCAACCTCTGCGCTCAAGGCGGCTGAAGGTTTTACCCGCTGGTGGCCTTCATTAATCGTTGTCCTCGGCTATGCGGCATCGTTTTATTTTCTTGCGCTCACCCTGCGCAGCCTACCCATCGGTATTGCCTATGCCGTTTGGTCTGGCGTTGGAATTGCCCTAATCACGCTAACAGGGTGGATCGTCTACCATCAACAGCTCACCTCCGCCTCGCTAATCGGCATCGCCCTGATTATTTCTGGGGTGATAGTATTGGCGCTCTTTTCAAAATCACCGATGCACTAAGCGGCTCATATCTATCCTGGCCGATCTATCCGCGCTGCCGCAAAGTCACCCAATGCAGCCGCACCTTCTAACCCCGTCACTAAAAATCGAGGAAACACCATGCAACTTGCCGCCATCTCCTTTGAACGACACGGACAACAGGCGCTGCGCAAAAATGACGCCCGCTATCTGTTTGCAAGTCAAGAGACCTTGATTCCCGTTGTGGCCGCTGAACTTTCGCACCTGTTGCCCTCCATGGCGCTCACCTTTGTTCCCAAGGAGCAAAGCTACCTGCTGATGGCGCTGACCTCGCTGCAACCAAACCACAATTTGTACGTTGCACCGAATACGGGCAAATGGTTGGCCGAATACATTCCCGCAAGCCTGCGTGCCTGGCCTTACCATATGGCCACGCCGCCCGGCGCAGATGCACCGATATTGTGTATTGATGAAGACTGCGGTCTGCTGGCGCCCAAGGGCGAGGGCAGCGATTTTTTTGAGGCACCGGGCAAACTCACTGAAGCAACGCAGAAAATGCTGAGCTTTCTCTCCCATATTGAGACCAACCGCCGCCTAACGCAGGATGCGGTGGACGCTCTTGGCGCGGCCGGGCTGATTCAACCCTGGGCTCTGCAGGCCAAAAAAGACGATGCCACCGTACCGATAAACGGTCTGTTCAGAATCAATGAGCAGGCGCTCAACGCGCTGGACGCAAATCAGCTGCACGAATTACACGGCAAGGGCGCCCTGGCAATTGCCTATGCCCAGCTTTACTCAATACAGCAGCTTTCCATGCTGGAAAAGCTTGCCGGGGCGCACGCGCAGCTGCGCCAAAAGGCCGCCTCAGCCACGGTCGATGCGGGTTTTCTAAAAGATCGGGAAACGATTGATTTTGGCGGCCTGAAATAAAGGCCGTACGACGATAAACGCCCGCGGGCGGGGGCCGCCGCCGCCAAGGAGGGGAGGCGCCTGCGGGCGGCCAGGATTTGCTGTCCCTGGCGAGGTTTAAACGTCCAGATTACTGACGTACAGCGCGTTGCTTTCAATAAAGTCACGGCGCGGTTCAACGTGATCGCCCATGAGGGTGGAAAAAACCTCGTCAGCGGCAATGGCGTCTTCAATGCGCACCTGCAGCAGGCGTCGCGTTTCCGGATTCAAGGTGGTTTCCCACAGCTGATCGGGGTTCATCTCGCCTAGGCCCTTGTAGCGCTGGATGCTCTGGCCGCGGCGGGCGTCGTCCAGCAGCCAGTCCAGCGCTTCCCGGAAGCTGTTGATCGCGGCCTTGCGCTCCCCGCGCTGGATATAAGCGCCTTCGCCTATCAGTCCCTGCAGCTCCAGCGCCAGGCGGGCGATCTCCTGGTACTCCGGGCCGGAAAAAAACGACGCCTCATAGCGGTATTCAGTCGCCAGACCGTGTCGATATTCGCTCACGACAGCCGTCTTGCGCCTATCCTCGCCCGCGGTTTCCAGGCGCATTTCGTAGCGTCGTTCGCCGGCATCGTCGCCGTTGAGGCGGGCGATGAGCTCGTTAAACCACTCCTGGGTTTGCCCATCATCCGGCCAGTCCGCTTCCTGCAAGGGCATCAGGGTGAGCATTTTTTCCAATATACGGCCGTTATAGCGGCGCGCCAGACGGCTGATAATCTGCATGACCGCCTGATATTGGTAGACGAGTTTTTCCAGCGCTACGCCGCCCAGCGGAGGCGCCCCTGTTGTTACAAAAAGACTTGCATTATCAATCGCTTGCTGGGTTAGGTAGGTGTTTAATTCGAGGTCGTCCTTAACATAGCGCTCCTGCTTTCCTTTCTTTACCTTATAAAGCGGCGGCTGGGCAATATAGATGTGACCACGCTCAATGAGTTCGGGCATCTGACGGTAGAAAAAAGTCAGCAAGAGGGTGCGGATATGAGATCCGTCCACGTCGGCGTCGGTCATGATAATGATGCGGTGATAGCGCAGCTTGTCGGGATTGTATTCATCGCGGCCGATGCCGCAGCCCAGTGCGGTAATCAGCGTGCCAACCTCGGCGGAGGAGAGCATCTTGTCAAAACGCGCTTTTTCAACGTTGAGAATCTTGCCTTTGAGCGGCAAAATCGCTTGCGTACGGCGATCGCGGCCCTGTTTTGCTGAACCACCCGCAGAATCGCCCTCAACTAAAAAAAGTTCAGAGAGGGCGGGATCCTTCTCTTGGCAATCAGCCAGCTTGCCCGGCAGCCCGGCAATATCGAGCGCACCTTTACGGCGGGTCATTTCGCGCGCTTTGCGCGCGGCTTCGCGGGCACGCGCCGCCTCTATAACCTTGCCTGCAATAATTTTGGCGTCTTGCGGATGCTCCAAAAGAAATTCCTGCAGTTTTTCACCAAGCAGGGATTCAACGGCTGATTTCACCTCGGAAGACACCAATTTATCTTTGGTTTGCGAAGAAAATTTGGGATCGCTGACTTTAACCGAGAGCACGGCAGTCAAGCCTTCGCGGGCATCATCGCCGCTGGTATTGAGCTTGGCCTTTTTGGCCAGACCTTCCTTATCGATGTACTGATTTATCATGCGGGTGAGCGCACCGCGCAGACCCGCCAAATGGGTGCCGCCATCGCGCTGCGGGATATTGTTGGTGAAGCAGAAAATATTTTCCTGGTAGGAATCATTCCACTGCATGGCCACCTCAATACCGACCTGATCGCGATCGCCGCTGAAATAAAATACGGTGCCGTGCAGCGGGGTTTTGTTACGACTTAGATGCTCAACAAAGGCGCGTATGCCCCCCTCATATTCAAAGATATCCTCGCGCCCGCTGACTTCTTCCAGCAAGTGGATACGCACGCCTGAGTTGAGAAAAGAAAGCTCACGTAGACGTTTGGCGAGTATGTCGTAGTGAAATTCAGTGCGTGAAAAAATTTCTGACGATGGCTTAAAGCGCAGCTCGGTTCCTGAACCCGCGCTTTCTCCGATCGCGCTCAGTGGCGCCAGAGGGTTGCCTAAATTATATTCCTGCTGATACAGCGTGCCACCGCGGCGTATGGTAAGAATAAGCTGTTCCGAAAGGGCGTTGACTACCGAAACGCCCACGCCGTGGAGACCGCCTGAGACCTTGTACGAGTTGTCGTCAAATTTTCCGCCCGCGTGCAGGACGGTCATAATAACTTCAGCCGCCGAGCGGTTTTCTTCCGGGTGTATATCGACAGGTATTCCGCGCCCGTTATCGCGGACGGTGACTGAAGCATCGGTGTGGATAATGACATCAATTTGATCGCAATAGCCGGCCAGCGCCTCGTCTATGGCATTATCGACCACCTCGAACACCATATGGTGCAGCCCCGTGCCGTCGTCGGTATCGCCGATATACATACCCGGGCGCTTGCGCACGGCATCCAGGCCCTTGAGAACCTTGATGCTGCCAGAATCATATGTCGTGTTGCTCATGAACTTACTCCAGTCAATCCGCCGATTATATCACTTCCTTGATTGACCCATGTTCCACGTGAAACGTGCTGACCTCTTTCCATTCTGACATATCAAAACCGCTGCGCTCGGTGGCGGTTATCAAGCATTGTGCGCTTAAACTGGCAATTTGGGAAAAAACCAGCTGCCTTCTTTCACCATCCAGTTCAGCCGCAAGATCATCTATCAATAGCGTGCAGCGTCGCTGCCGAACCCGGTCAAGATGGTGCATTTGGGCCAGGCGTAGGGCATAGGCCGCCAGTTTTTGCTGACCACGAGAAAAACTGTCTACGGCATCCAGTCCATCCGCATTCATGAAACGAAAATCTCCACGGTGCGGTCCTGCCATGGTGTAACCCCCGGTCCGCTCCGTCGCGCGATTGCGCTGCATGACCTCCAGTAAACCCAACTCTTTACTCCAGCCCTGACGGTACATAAGCCTGGGTGCAGACTGCTGCAAAAGCTCTGCATAAATTTGTTGAAATAACGGTTCAATATCCATCAGGTAGCGCTTGCGCAAGAGGGATAATTCTTCGCCACTTTCAGATAAAGCCGTTTCCCAGGCAGCAATTTCTCGATCGCTTCGCTGGTTGCGCAGCGCCGCATTTCTTTGCTCAAGCAAACGCTTAAAGGTTTTGCTTAAATCTAAAAAATGATGTTCCACGTGAAACAGACCCCAGTCCAGGTAGGATCGACGTTCGCGAGGTTCACCGCTAAGTAAGTTATGAGATTCAGGGGTAATAAGCTGTAAAGGAAGGATATTGGCGAGTATCGACGCTGATTCTTGGCGCTGCCCGTTACACTGAATCAAGGTGATATCGCCGGGCTGCTTTTGTAAGCCAATTGAATGCAAGCCCGAACTGTTTTCGACGCGACCAAAAATTGTAAGGGATGGTGCGCCGTGTTGGAGGTATTTTCGTAGCTGCGGACTGCGAAATGAACGGCCCATGCCGAGCAGATAAATGGCCTCAAGCAGACTGGTTTTCCCGCTGCCGTTCGCGCCATACAGAAGATTCAATCCCCGTGAGGGGGTAAATGAGACCAAGCTCAGGTTACGAAGCCCCCTGACTTCCAGCTGTAGCAGCGCCATTTGAGCTATTTACAAGCGCATCGGCATAACAACGTAGCGCGAGGCGGTATTTTCGTATCCATGCAGCAGACAGCTACTGCTGCTGCCGGTCAGATTGAGTACAACCTGATCTTCTTTAATGGTGCCCAGAACATCGAGCAGGTACGCAACGTTAAAGCCAATCTCAAACTCACTCCCCACATAGTCAACGATGATTTCTTCCTCGGCCGTTTCCTGCTCGGGGTTGTTAACCGTTGCTCTCAAGAGGTTATTTGAAAATTGCAGGCGTATAACGCGGTATTTTTCGTTCGACAGGATGGCGGTGCGCTGCAGTGCGTGAAGCAGATCGCTGCGATTGGCGCTTATATGCTGTTCGGTGGAGGAGGGTATAACGCGCTCATAGTCAGGGTAGCGTGCGTCAATGAGTTTACTGGTTAGCACCATGCTATCCATTTGAATTTGCACCTGGTTTGAGCTTAAAACCAGCTCGCAAAGAGCGGTTTCACTGTCATCCAGCAGGCGCATCAGCTCGGAGACGCTCTTGCGTGGAATAATAACCTGACGATCTTCAGCAGCAAGCTCAGAAAATTCAAGTTCGCTAAGAGCAAGTCTGTGCCCATCGGTGCTGACCGTGCGCAGCTGGCCTTGCTTCATTTCCAGCAGCAGACCGTTGAGATAATAGCGAACGTCCTGGATCGCCATGCAAAACGCCGTGCGTTCCAGCAGATCTTTTAATTTACCTTGGGCGAGCTGGAGCTGAAATGAGCCCGCCAGGTCGTCAGTCAAGGGAAATTCTGTAGCGGGCAGCGTAGCAAGAGTAAAGCGACTTTTGCCTGAACGAAGCACGGCTTTACCGTCTTGAATGCTGATCTCAAGCTGGGAGCCTTCGGGCAGGCTGCGGCAAATATCGTTAAATTTACGTGCAGGTAGGGTGATATCCGCTTCCTCTTCAGACTCGATGTTCAGGTTTGCTCTGAGCTCGACTTCAAGGTCGGTTCCAACCAGGACAAGCTTGTCACGTCGAATTTGCAGCAAGAGATGGGATAGAACGGGCAGCGTTGGACGTTTCTCGACTACGCCGCTAATGAATTGCAGCGGCTTGAGCAGATCTTCACGAGAAAGCTTGAATTTCATGTCGTTTCCCTATGGACTATCAATAAATGGTTTATATGTATTTACTGCTATTGATTGATATTAGGCGAGAAAATTCTGTTGATAACTTAAAATTTTAATTAAATATCAAAAAGATAGCTCAACACAAAGGATCGGGGCAAAGGCGGGGTAAATGCGTATAAGCTGTGGATTATTTAGGTCTTTATCCACAGAACAAAAAATTATAATTTTACTCACAGCATGCCCCCATCAGTTGGATAGAGTTCTCAACAGGTTGTTGTAATCTTCAGCGATGCGTGGCTCGGTGTCTCTGAGCTCTTTGATCTTGCGGCAGGCATGAATGACGGTCGTATGGTCTCGTCCACCGAAAGCATCGCCGATTTCTGGCAGGCTGTGACTGGTGAGCTCTTTGGTCAAGGCCATGGCAAGCTGCCGGGGTCGGGCGATCGAACGATTTCTCCGCTTGGAGAGCAGGTCGGCGATGCGTATTTTGTAGTATTCGGCGATGGTCTTCTGGATATTCTCGATCGTCACCAGCTTTTCCTGCAGCGCCAGCAGATCGCTGAGCGCTTCCTTGGCAAAATCCAGGGTAATTGAGCGTTTGGTGAAGTGAGCGGTTGCTATAACGCGGCGCATTGCGCCTTCCAGCTCGCGGATATTGGAGCGGATGCGTTTGGCGATAAAAAAGGCAACTTCGGCGGGCAATTCTGCCTCGTCTTGCTGAGCTTTATTCATTAGGATAGCAACGCGGGTTTCCAAATCGGGAGGCTCGATAACCACCGTCAAACCCCAGCCAAAACGTGATTTGAGCCGTTCTTCCAGGCCATTGATTTCTTTGGGGTAGCGATCGCAGCTCAGAATAATTTGCTGCTGGCCTTCGAACAAGGCGTTGAAGGTATGGAAAAACTCTTCCTGTGAACGATCCTTACCGGCGAAAAACTGGATGTCATCAATAAGCAGGGCATCCACCGAACGGTAGTGGCGTTTGAATTCGTTGATGGTGTTGTGCTGAAAGGCCTTCACCATGTCAGCGACGAAGCGTTCGGAGTGCAGATAGAGCACCTTGGCCCTGGGCTGCTGTTCGAGGATCTGATTGCCTATGGCGTGCATCAGATGAGTTTTTCCAAGGCCCACGCCGCCGTAGATAAACAGCGGGTTGTAGGCGGTGCCGGGATTGAGCGCCACCTGCAGCGAGGCTGCCCGCGCAAGCTGGTTAGATTTGCCCTCGACGAAGCGTGCGAACGTAAACGTGGGGTTAATATTGCTTTTATAGGGTGTTTGTACGGCCGACGTTTCTTCACTCATGGTGTAGACGGGCGTCGGCAGGCTTTCCGAGGCTGTCTGGACGGGCGCAGGGGAGGGCGCTTTTCGACTGCCAATTTCCAGATTCAAATTGAGCGTGGGATTGTCGCTGATCTGGCGTGCAAGTCCGGTTATCTGCTCGCCGTAGTTTTTTTTGACCCAGTCAAGCACGAATCGGTTGGGCGCGAGCAGACGCAGCGTATCCTGTGCGTGCTCAGCGTGCAGCGGTCGTATCCAGGTATTGAAGTGTTGTGCAGACAGTTCGTCTTCCAGGTTTACAAGACAGCGCTGCCACAGAGAATCAGTCACAAAAGCTCTCGATATGCCGTACAACGAAGGCAAATTCTATACTGCTCCAAAGAAGTTATCCACACGGGGTTTGGGCCGGCGGTCGTTTAATGGATGATTTAGAGCAGAGTTTGCGCTGGCGGGGTGAAAAGTGGCTTAAACGGGTATTTGAAGGCGATACGCAGTTGACAAAGGGCATGCGTATAACGTATTTTTCGGCTCTTTTCCGCGGCCACTTAAAGGCGGCTGTTCACCGGCTCATGCGGACCGTTCCTGCCAAACCGAGTTTACGTCATGAAAAGAACCTACCAACCCAGTGAGCTGAAGAAGAAGCGTACCCACGGCTTTCGCGCACGCATGGCGACCAAGGGCGGCCGCAGGGTGCTTGCTGCCCGTCGCGCCAAGGGCCGTGCACGCCTGACCGTCTGATTGCGCCAGTTTTTGTGCGCTGCAAGGGCTTCCCGCGCAGCCACAGGCTGCTTAGCCCGGCGCAGTTTCAGCGGCTGTTCAAGGGCGCTGTCTGGCGCCTTAAGCTGCCGGGTTTGACGGTGCTGGCCGCACCAAATGATCTGGATCATCCCCGACTCGGCATTGCACTGGCCAAGCGCTACGCAAAAAAAGCCGTAGAGCGCAACCGCATTCGCCGCCAGCTGCGCGAGAGTTTTCGCCTGCATCAACGCCACTTGCCCGGCGTTGACGTCGTTATTCTAGGCGGGTTCGGTGTAGACAGGCTGCCGCTAAACGCCTTGCGCGGGGCGGTCGATAAACTTTGGATCGAGCTGGCGAAGCGATGCAAAAATTCCTGACCCTACTTATCCGCGCCTATCAGTATTTTATTAGCCCGTTTCTGGGCAGTAACTGCCGCTTTTATCCTACCTGCTCCTGCTACGCCCATCAGGCCATTGAACGTTTTGGTCCCTGGCGCGGTGGCTGGATGGCATTGCGCCGTATAGGACGCTGCCATCCCTGGAATGAAGGCGGCTTCGATCCTGTACCTGAGAAATAAGATAGCTGACTATGGATTTTCAACGCCTGCTGCTGATTGCCGCTCTGTCCTTCGTGCTGTTGATGCTGTATCAGGCATGGCAAAAAGATTACGGCCCGCAGCCGCCTGCGCTCGAAGCAAGCCAGCAGGAGGCAGGAATGCCGGCCGCACAGCCGGATATCCCGTCACGTCCCGTCAACGCAGCTACCGCCAGCCCATCGTCATCAGCAAACGAGGCTAAAACTGAAGATCTGGCGCGTCGAATCAGCGTGCAGACCGATACCTACAGTATTGAAATTACAACTCAGGGTGGCGACGTGCGCCGCGCCTACCTGCTGAAATATCCCGTCTCTCTGCAGGAAAAAGATGTCCCTACGCGACTGCTCGACGACAGCCCCAGCCCGCTTTACATCGCGCAGTCGGGGCTGCAGGCAGGTGGCAACACGCAGGCCGGGCAGGCGCCCGATCACTACGCCATCTATACAGCCGACCGCGACACCTACCAGATGAAAGATGGGGAAGATACCCTGCAGGTGCCGCTGCGCTGGCAGAATGAGCAGGGCGTGCAGGTGGAAAAAATCTTCACTTTCCACCGCGGCCAGTACGTCATCGACGTGGACTACCGCATCACGAACCAGAGCGAGCAAGACTGGTCAGCGCACGCTTACTATCAGCTTCAACGCGAGCGCCCCGCGAGTACGCGCAGCGCCTTTGGGATTTACACCTACACCGGCGGCGTGGTGCACGGCGATGAGCTGAAGTATGAAAAAATTGCCTTTGACGACATGGATAAGGCGGCGTTCAGCCAGAGCCTGACGGGCGGCTGGGCGGCGATGATCCAGCACTATTTCGTCAGCGCCTGGATTCCACCGCAGCAAACGCGCAATGAATATTACGGTCGCGCGCTGGATAACAATCGCTACCTGCTCGGCATGATAGACAAAGGTCTGAAGCTGGCGCCGGGCGAAGAGGGTCAGCTCCAGGGACGGCTCTATATCGGCCCCAAGCTGCAGGACAAAATGGGCGAGATCGCCGACGGCCTGTCGCTGACCGTAGACTACGGCAAGCTGACCCTGCTCTCCGATCCAATTTTCTGGCTGCTCAAGAAAATCCAGAAATTCATCGGCAACTGGGGCTGGTCGATTATTCTGCTCACCCTGCTCATCAAACTGGCCTTCTACAAGCTCTCGGCGACCAGCTATAAATCCATGGCGCACATGCGCAAGATGAGCCCGCGCATGCAGGCGCTCAAAGAGCGCTACAGCGACGATCGCGCCAAGCTCAACGAAGCCATGATGAAGCTGTACAAGGAAGAGAAGATCAACCCGCTCGGCGGCTGCCTGCCCATCCTGGTACAAATTCCCGTTTTCATCGCGCTCTACTGGGTGCTGCTGGAGAGCGTCGAGCTGCGCCAGGCGCCGTGGATCTTCTGGATCAAGGATCTCTCCGCGATGGATCCCTACTACATCCTGCCCATCATCATGGGGCTGAGCATGCTGATTCAGCAAAAGCTCAACCCGGCGCCGATGGATCCCATACAGGCCAAGGTGATGATGGCACTGCCCATCGTCTTTACCT
>Ga0172377_10009144_pt1 | contig 10162 bp, 12 predicted proteins | sample Pumphouse3metaG_FD_119749 | JGI IMG/M metagenome (GOLD analysis project Ga0172377, IMG submission 119749) | Leachate microbial communities from a municipal landfill in Southern Ontario, Canada - Pumphouse #3 metaG | ecosystem: Engineered > Solid waste > Landfill > Unclassified | place: Canada... | reverse complement strand
GTAATAAATTCAGTAATAATGTTATATCAAAAATCATGTTAATATTAAGATTTCAAAAACAAGGAAAAAAGAAAGATTTTGTTTTTCGGATTATAGCGGTTGATTCTAGGGTGGCAGTAAATAGTGGAAAAGCAAAAGAGATTTTAGGTTGGTATAATCCTAAGACAAAACAAACAGAATTAAAAAAAGAAAGAATTCTTTATTGGCTTAATCAAGGAGCCCAGGTTTCAGATACCTGTTATAATTTTTTAATCCAAAACAAAGTTATTCAAGGCAAGAAACGGCCAATTAAAATTAGTAAAAAGAAAGTTAAGAAAGAAGAACCTATTGAAAAAACAGAGCAGGCAAAACAAGAGCAAGTAACAGAAGACATAAAAGAAGAAATTAAATCAGAAACAGAATCTCAAGAAAAGGTTTTTGAAAAAGAAGAAACTGATTTAGAAACAAAAGAAGAAACAAAAGAAAAATTACCCGAGAAAGAAATAGAAATTAAAACAGAAAAACAAAGAGAAGAAAAAACAGAAGAGAAAGAAGAAGAGAAAGAAGAAGAGAAAGACTCGTGAAATTAAAATACCTTATAATTTTTTAAATTTTTTCTATTAGATTGTCCTTTATTAATTTATTCTTCGATTGAAACTATAGCTAAAATTATTGCTTTCATATTTTTTAAATTTTTAATTTAACGTATCTACAAAAAATACTCGTTGGCAAAAGGCACTAATCCCTATGCCATTAGTAGCATTAGTTTGTATTCTGTAAGTTGGTACGTTGTTTATATAAATAGTGTATCCTACACCTGAATCTTTTTTAGCCTCGATTAGATGAGCGATTTTTACTTCTTTTTCTATGGGTTTATAAACAACTGTGCCTTTTGAATTAGCGATAATTACATAAAGATCTTCGTCTTGAGCATCTAAGATAAAATTTAAAAACTTAGATTTATCTTCTATTGGCAAGTTATTAAAAGCCTTTAAGCATAACTTATTAAGTTTTAATTGGTATTGCTGGCCATTATTTGTTGCCCATTTTAGTAATTTCTTATTTTCTAGAATCTTTTTCTTTAATTCACTTTGTGATATTTGAGGTTTATCTATATATTTTTTTAGTTTCTGCCACATTTCTTTATACTCAGGTTCAAAATTTATACCTAAATATTTTTTTAAACTTCTCATTCCTAGATTTTTTATTGTTCCAGTTCCGCTTTGAGCAATGGATTTTATTGAGAATCTTGTAAATTTATGAGTTATGTGTTCAGTGTCCACGTCCGATGTTGTTTTTATGGTGAGTTTTCTGCCTACCCATAATACCTCAATAATTTTTCCTTTTTTTGATATTTCAAAATCCAAAATATCTTTTAGAATTTTAATTAATTTTAATAAATTATCGTTTTGTAATTTTAATCGTTCTTCCCCGTTCGGTAATTCAAGAACCTGATTAGATAATAAAGCTAAATTTTTACTATAAACAAATCTAATATTGTAAAGATGGCAAATATACTGAACAATTAATAATTCAAAATAATCTGCTTGGGCTCTATTTGATTTAACTTTTCTGTTTTTCATATTTTTTTATATACTTTATGATTATTTTATTAATACTATTTTGATATTTTTTAAAGTCAAAGGCATAATTTTTCTTTAAATTATCAATAATAAATTTCGAAGTTTGGGAAATTTGCTTTAAATCCTTTTTAGAAAATTTTAGCATTGGTAATTTCCTAATATCTCTTATTTGAATAGAATTAGTATGGTTTATTATTTTGATTAATTCATTATATGGTTTACTGTTTAATAACCCTATAAAGAAGTAAACAGGATATTTTCTTGGATTTTTTGGGAAAAAGCACATTGCTTTATTACTTTCCCACATTGCTCCTTTATAGGCTAAACGAGCTGAAAGGCTAGAGCATACTCCTGATATAATGAACCCCTGTTTTTCTTTATATTGTTCCAACCCATTTAGCATTTTATATTTTTTTATTACTTCTTTGTTCCATTTAATAGCATATTTGGGTTTTTTATAATACTTGTTATTTCCACCGGTTTTGTGATATATTTTCCAACCATTTCCTTGTTTTATATTTTGGAACAATACAATATTCTTATTTTTTTTATTCAATTGAATATTTTCGTCTTTGTAATCTATTAGTGCTAAATATTGCTTATTATTAGTTGTATGCATACCAAGTCCTCCTTCTAAGAAATCTACTAATTTTTCATTAGCTGAAGTTAGAACATTTAAGAGGTTAATATTATTTTTAAAGTAGAAAACATAATCTGGGTATTTTAAAATATCTAATTGAGAAACCATCCAGATTTTTCCTTTATAGTCACCTAATTCGTTTTTTCTACAATCATTAAATTTAATTTTATGATTTTTAGGAAATTTATTTTTAACCAAATGAATAATACTGGTTTGGATCATAGTGCCACTATCTTTAAATAAGGATGGGGGACAAAGGGTAATTTCCTTAATAGTGAAATTATTTAGAATCCAATATCTTAATTTTTTATGAATTCCAAGAGTTCTATAGGTATCACTTATTATGAAAACAAGTTCACCATTTTGAGATAAAAGATTGCCACATAAGTAAATAAACATAGCATATGTATCGTTAACTCCTATTTCCTTATAGATTTTTTTAAGTTTATTTTTATTGTTTTTAATATATAAGCTTTGTTTATTTAAATAGGGTGGATTTCCAATAACATGGGTAAAGATAGGTTGAAATGATGATTTTAGATTTGTTTCTAAAAGTGTGTCTTTTACTGTAAATTTTACGCCTAAGTTTTTAATGTTTTTCTCTACTTGTAGATTTATGTCCCATACTTCAATTTGCTTAGGTTTTAAGAGTTTTTTATTTAATATAGATTTAATAAAAATTCCATCGCCACCACATGGCTCAAGAAGTTTAGCTTTTTCATTTAATTTATTAAATAAGCTAATCATATAACTTGCTGTGTGGGCAGGAGTATAAAATGCACCCAAATCTTTTTTTAATTGTTTATTCATAAATACCTGCTATTTTATTTCTAATTTGTTTAAAAATTTATTAAATTCTTTTTTACCTATTCTAAATTCCTTACTCATTTTATAAGCCTTTAATTTTCTTGCTTTAATATAGCGGTAAATAGTCATTATATTTACCCTTAACTTATCGGCTAATTCTTGGGCCGTATAATATTCTTGTTGTTGCATACAGTTGTATTATACTTTACAATTCTTTACATAGCAAAGTAGATAATTCTATACAGATATGTTTTAAAACATTGCCTAGGCCTTAATCCAGATGTAACATTTCTTTTAACTAATAAAGTTTTATTTAATATTTAACATTGACTTTATCTTAATTTAGTGATATAGTATACACATTGAGTTGTGAGTTTTTTTGTTCTTTGAAATTTAATAAATAAGAAAGGAGAGGTAATCATGTTAATTAAGAAAAGACTAATAAAAAGCAATGGAATAAGGTTTTCAGCCCAAATCAACGGGAAGGAAGTGGGTAGAGCCTATCTCTATGTTCTCTTTAATGATTTACACCCTAAGCCTTTTGGGTTGTTAGAAGATGTGTTTGTTGAAGAAGAGTTTAGAGGTAAAGGAATAGGAACATCTTTAACCAAGGCTGTAATAGAAGAAGCTAAGCCTTTGTGTTATAAACTAATTGCTACTAGCAGGTATTATAGGCCTGCAGTGCATCAGTTGTATCAAGGGCTAGGGTTTATGCATTGGGGGAAAGAATTTAGAATAGATTTTTAAAAACAAAAGGAGGTGGCAGTGGTGAGAACAAGAAGACAAAAGTTTTTAATAGTTTTGTTTGCAGTATTGCTATTTATAGTTTTGCAAGCAGAAGCCAAAGGGATAGAAGAATACAAGATAAGCTTTACATTTTGCGCCAATGACAATAATTGCGTAGTAAGGCTTAAGGATCCTTTTGGAGAATTGTCTTATAATGAAACACTAGAGGTAGCTCCTTTATTAATAGATGGAACAGACTGGGATATTTTTCTTCCTTTAAAAGACTTGGTAAGAATGATGGGGGGATTTATTCGTTGGTATCCTAGGAATAAACAGGTTGAGGTAATTTTTCAAGGAGACCAAGTGTTTTGGGTTTTTTCTTTAATTGATAATCCTAAAATTCTTGTTTTTCATGGGAAAATAATGATTTCTACAAAATTTGTTGTTGAAAACTTAATTCCAAGCGAGGTGTTCAGGAACAAGGCTTTAAAGACTATAATTTTAACCTGGCCTCTTTCTCTAGATTAAAAGAAAGGAGAGAAAGAAATGGAAAAGAAAACAAAAGATAAATGTGTAATTTGTGGAATTGAAACCAGATATAAAAACAATGTACATATTCAGCTAAGAGAAAATTATATCGAAGGTGGAGGACAATTATGTCAGGATTGTTGGGAGGATTTATATAAAAAGAAAAAATATAAAAAAGAAAGGAGGTAAAAGAATGGACACAAAAGTTAAATGTTCTGCCTGTGGCGGTAAAACAGCTTATAATTCATTGAATAGAAAAAGGTTCGTTGAAGGATGGGGGCAACTATGTGTAAGTTGTTGGAGGGACTTGGGAGAGAGTTACCCTTTCCCAATGTTTCTTGAAAGAAAGAACTTCTCCAAAAAAAAGAAAATTTTCTGGGGGAGGAAAAATAAAAGGAGGTAAAGATAAAACAACAAGGAGGATAAAAATATCCTCCTTTTTATTTAATTTGTTTTTATTATATCGGTGTAGTAATATAATGAAAAGATGGATATTTTAGATGATTTACAATACAGAGGATTAATCTATCAGGTTAGTAATTTAGAAGGATTAAAGAAAGAGCTTAAAAAAAGGCGACTTGTTTTGTATTGTGGATTTGATCCAACAGCAGATAGTCTTCAGGTTGGGAATTTGGTGCCTTTATTGACTTTAAAAAGGTTTCAAGAAGCAGGGCATCAAATAATTGTTTTGATAGGCGGTGGAACTGGTTTGATTGGTGATCCAAGTGGGAAAAAAGATGAAAGAATTTTAAATCCTGAAAAAACAGTTAAAAAATGGGGTTCTTTGTTTAAAAAACAAATAGAAGGATTAATAGATTTTAAGAGAAAAGATAATCCGGCTTTAATAGATGACAATTACAATTGGTTAGCTAAGATAAAAACCATAGATTTCTTAAGAGATATTGGTAAACATTTTACTATCCCTTATATGTTAGCTAAAGATGCAGTAAAGATGCGATTAGAAAGCGGAATTTCTTTTACAGAATTCAATTACATGGTTTTACAGGCTTATGATTTTTTGTGTTTGTTTAAAAAATACAATTGTCAGATGCAGATAGGAGGCAGTGATCAATGGGGTAATATTACTGCAGGAATAGATTTGATACGGAAAAAAGAAGAAAAAGAGGTTTTTGGATTAACCGTGCCCTTGGTTTCTAAAGCCAGTGGAGAAAAATTTGGGAAAACAGAAACAGGCACTATTTGGTTAGATGGTCAAAAAACTTCTCCTTATCAGTTTTATCAATTTTGGGTAAATACTGATGATAGAGATGTGATACAGTTTTTGAAATATTTTACCTTTTTGTCTAAAGAAGAAATTAATAATTTAGAAAAAAGTTTTCAAAAAAATCCAGAAAAAAGAGAACCGCAAAAAGCTTTGGCCAAAGAAGTTACCGCTTTGGTTCATGGAAAAGAAATGTCTTTAATGGCAGAAATGATTTCTCAAAAATTATTTTACAATGATTTTAAGAGTTTTTCTCAAAAAGAATTAGAAATGATTTTTAAGAATATTCCCTTAACTGTAATTGAAAAAATCAAGAACATTGATTTAATTGAACTTTTAGTTAAAGCCAAGGTTTGTTCTTCAAAAAGACAGGCGAGGGAAGATATTAAAAATGGAATAATATTTATTAATGACAAGGCTTTTAAAGATAGTGAGATGCTAATTAGGCAAGGAGATTGTTTTTATGGTAAATATTTAATAGTTAAGAAAGGTAAGAAAAATTATTACTTTGTCTTGTGGAAGTAAGAAAAATTTGTTAAGCTCTTTTCATTGACTTCAGCTTTAATAAGTTGAATAAAATAAACAACAAATAAATAATAAAAATATGAAGAAAATAAATATTTCTTTTCTCTTGATTATTCTAATGGTGGTTGCTTTTTTAATTGGCTATGGCAGTAAAAATGGAATTTCAGCCAAATTATTTAATAATAAAAAGGCAGAAACCTTGGCGCAAAAAGCTGTTGATTATATCAACTTTAATTTTTTTGGCTTAACAGAAGAAGAAGGCGGAGCAGTTTTAGTTTCTGTTGTTGAAGAAAGCGGAGTTTATAAATTCAAAATGAAGATTGATGATATAGAATATGATTCTTTTGTGACTAAAGATGGGAAAATTCTTTTTCCTGAAGGAATCACAATGCAAGAAGAAGAACAAAAAGTAGCTCAAACTTGTGAAGATTTAAATAAAAAAGAACAACCAGTTTTAGAAGCCTTTGTTGTTAGCTATTGCCCCTTTGGCACTCAAATGTTGAGAATTTTAAATGAAATAGTGAAAAATATTCCTGAATTAAGCAATTATATTAAGGTTGCCTATATGGGAGAAATTCAAAATGGGCAAATAGTAGCCATGCATGGAGATGAAGAAGCTGAAGAAAATTTAAGGCAGATTTGTATTAGAGATGAACAAAAAGACAAATATTGGCAATATGTTGATTGTTTTCTTAAAGAAGGCGAAACAGGAGAATGCTTGGCATTAGCTTCTGTAGATACCAATGTTTTAGAACAATGTATGCAAGACGAACTTAAAGGAATAAAATATGCTCAAGGAGATTTTAACAATCAAGATAAATATGAAGTGACTGGTTCACCAACATTGATTCTTAATGAAGAGAATGTTAGTGAATTTGATTTTGGTGGCCGAACAGCAGAAGCGGTAAAAACAGTAATCTGTTGTGGTTTTAATAAGGCGCCAGAATTTTGTTCTCAAGTATTAACAGAAGAACAAGCAGCAGCAGGGTTTTCTCCTTCTTATGAAGATCCAGATTTAATAGGGGGTAATGCTAATTGTGAATAAAAAACATGACAATTAAAATTTATTCAACTCCAAATTGTCCCTGGTGTGTTGCGGCTAAAGATTTTTTTAAATCAATAGATATGCCTTTTGAAGATATAGATGTTAGTCTTGATGAAAAAGCTGCTCAGTTAATGATAGAGAAAAGCGGTCAAACAGGGGTTCCAGTGATAGAAATAGGAGATAAGATTATTATTGGTTTTAATAAGCCATTAATAGAAGAAATACTGGCACTTAATGAATCATAAAATTAAGAAAACAGCGCTGGGTAAAGCGCTGTTTTTTGAAGGTTAACTTGTTTATGTTATAATTAGGTAGATGATAAGAAAATCTTATTACCCTCTAATTTTAATTTTTGTGATCATGGGATTGCTTATGTGGAGTCTTCCTTTAACTCTTATAGCGCCTAAGAAAAATTCAGAAAATCTTTTAGATGAAGAATCTTTTAAAAAAAATTTATTAGAAACAATGGAAGAAAAAAAGAAAATTTTAATGGTAGTTTCTTTTGATGATTTTCGGGACGAAGAATATTTTATTCCCAAAGAGATATTTGAACAAGCGGGTTTTGAAGTGGAAACAACCAGTTTGCAAAAAGGAATAGCCAAGGGTATTTTAGGCGGTGAGGCTGTTATTGATTTGATAGTTGAAGATGTTCAAGTAATAAAATATGAAGCAGTGGTTTTTTGCGGAGGTTCTGGAATGGCTGAAAAATTAGATAATGAAGTGTTTCAAAACTTAGCAAAAGATTTTAATAAAGAAAATAAATTAATAACAGCAATTTGCGTGGCTCCAGCTCTTTTAGCTAAGGCAGGGATTCTTAAAGATAAAGAGGCAACAGTTTGGTCATCAGCTTTAAACAAAGATTACATTGAAATTTTAAAAGAAAAGGGGACGACTTATAAAGATGAATCAGTGGTAATTAGCGGACAAGTTGTTACGGCTAATGGACCTGAAGCAGCTAAAAAGTTTGGAGAAACAATTATTAGATTATTAAAAAATTAATTTTCATTTTAAAAATATGCGTATTGCAATTAATGGTTTTGGTAGGATTGGAAGATCTTTTTTTCGTTTAGCTTTTGAAGACCCAATGATAGAAATTGTTGCCATTAATGATTTGGCAGAAATAGAAAACCTAACTTATCTTTTAAAACATGATACTGTTTATGGAAGATATGATAAAGAAGTGATACCTGTTTTTGAAGGAACAAAAGGGAAATTAAAAGTAGAAGATAAAAACATTGCATTTTTTCAGGAAAAAGATCCTAAGAATCTTCCTTGGAAAGAGTTAAGAATAGATGTGGTAATAGAGGCAACTGGTGTCTTTACTGATTATTCTAAAGCCCAAGCTCATATTAAGGCTGGAGCTAAAAAAGTTATTATTACCGCTCCAGCTGGACAAGGAGAAGAACAAGAAGGCAGAACAGTGCTTTTAGGCATTAATGATGAAGATTTTAAAAAATTTGCTGTAATTTCTAATGGTTCTTGCACTACTAATGCGGTTGCGCCAGCTATTCAGATATTAGAAGAAACCATTGGTGTTAAAAAAGCTGTTTTGAATACTATTCATGCTTATACTTCTTCTCAGCGCTCTGTTGATGGTCCTGATTTAAAAGATTGGCGTCGGGGAAGAGCAGCAAGCCAGAATATAATACCTTCCACTACAGGGGCAGCTAAATGCGTAACCAAGGTTATAAAAAATCTTAAAGATAAGTTTGATGGCATTGCCTTAAGAGTGCCTGTGGTTTGTGGCTCAATTGCTGATATTACTTTTGTTTCTAAAAAACCAACCTCAGTGGAAGAAATCAATGAAATTTTTAAACAAGCAATAAAAGAAAAAAAATGGCAGGGAATTGTTGAGATAACAGAATCCTCAATAGTTTCTTCTGATATAATTGGGACTTTGGCGCCGGCGATTATAGATTTGAGTTTTACCAAAGTGATTGATAAAGATTTAGTGAAAATTCTTGTTTGGTATGATAATGAATGGGCCTATTCTTCAACTTTATTGCAGCAGATTAAAAAATCATAACATGCTATATCTAGGAGCAGATCATCGAGGCTTTCATCTCAAAGAAGAAATTAAAAACTTTTTAAACAAAGAGAAAATAGAGTTTGTTGATTTGGGTAATTCAAAATATGATTTAGAAGATGATTATCCTGATTTTGCTATTAAAGTTGCTTTAAAAGTTTCTGAGAGTAAAAAGAATCAAGGAATTTTAATTTGTGGTTCTGGGATTGGAATGAGTATTGTGGCTAATAAGTTTAAAGGCATTAGAGCAGGTCTTTGTCTTACTGATTCAATGGCAAAAGAAGCTAAAAAAGCCATAGATATTAATATTTTATGTTTGGCTGCTGATTCTACAGAGCCTACTAAGGCTAAATTAATTGTTGCTCAGTGGTTAAAGGCTGATTTTAAACAAGAGCCTCGTTATTTAAGAAGAATTAAAAAAATCAATCAATTACCTAAATAAAATAAATTTATTGTTTTATTATTGTGGCTAATCTTATTCCAGTTATTAATACAAAAACAATTCAAAAATTAAAAGAAAGAATTCGCTTACTTCAAGATTTTGATGGTTTGTTTCAGATTGATATTGCTGATGGTAAATTTACAGCTTGGAAAACATGGAATAGTCCAGAGGTTTTAAAAAAAATCAAGAAAATAGAAAAGAAATTTGAATTACATCTGATGATTCATAATCCAGAATTAATGCTTCCCTATTGGTTAGAAGTAGTTCCTAAAAGAGTGATAATTCATCTTGAAACAATAAAAAACTTTGATTTGCTTTTAAGTCTTTGCAAAGAAAAAGAAATTGAATTAGGGATAGCTATTAATCCAGAAACTCCTTTTGAGGATCTTAATCAGTATTTGAGTAAGATTAATTTTGTAACCATTCTAGGGGTTTCACCTGGACCTTCAGGGCAAAAGTTTCAGTGGTTTGTATTAGATAGAATAAAAAAAATTAAATCTAATTTTCCTCAGATTAGGTGCGAGATAGATGGAGGCATTAATGAAGAGAATATAAGAGAGGTGAAAAAATCTGGAGTGGATTTTGTAGCCATTGGGTCAGCTATTTTTGAAAACAAAGATCCTTTAGAAAGAATTATGT
>Ga0172377_10009142_pt1 | contig 10163 bp, 5 predicted proteins | sample Pumphouse3metaG_FD_119749 | JGI IMG/M metagenome (GOLD analysis project Ga0172377, IMG submission 119749) | Leachate microbial communities from a municipal landfill in Southern Ontario, Canada - Pumphouse #3 metaG | ecosystem: Engineered > Solid waste > Landfill > Unclassified | place: Canada... | reverse complement strand
GCTGGCTTCCTTCAGATTCCACCTCACAATGGACACCCTTGCCTTAAGCTAACACTTCCTGCTATCACGGCGTGTTCGGGACTTTCACCCTATAGAAAATAGTTCGTGCCAGGCGAACAAAAATAAACGCCCGGAATAATAATTCCGGGCGTTTATTTAAATTGTAATTATACTACAGACAGACGCTATAATCGCAATCCATACATTTTACACAACCGGCTTCACGAATAAGCCTTCCGCCACATTTAGGACAAACCTCTCCGCTAAGTTCCTTTTTAGGAACATATTTCGAAAGCACCCTGCACATAGCAGAAGAAAACGAACCTATATTTTCATTGACCTTTTTGGCAGTCTTAATAATAAAATCAATAGGTGCACCATGTCTCAGCAACATGGAAGAATAAAGAGTACAGGCCTTTTCTTCGATAGTTTTGGTAGATAACTGTAAATCGGAAATAGTAATAAATTCCGACTCATAACTATACTGACCCTTTTTAACTTTTGTAATCACACCCCTGTGCGGTTTCAAATGCAAATTAACATTTCCCGGAGCAAAAGTAAACACCTCATAAGGCTTATTATCAAGTATACCTACAAGAACAATATATTGCACTCCCTGGGACTTAATCTCAAAATAATCCGCCTCAAGGGTTTTAGGTCTCTTTTTTACCAGACTATTCTGCTGATGTTCCTGCTGCTTAATTTCATTAAGAATTCCGTCCCGGCACTTATCACGATAAACTGTAATTCCCTTAAGATTGTGTTTCCATGCCTCCATATATATATCACTGATTTCCTCAGGGGATACTTCTGTAGGAAGATTGACCGTAGAACTTATAGAATGAGTAATATATTTTTGAATAATGCCCTGTAATTTTACACGCTTTCCCCAATTAATCTCTGAGGCAGTAGATCCAAACCACGGACTCTTATTATAAGCCTTTTCCCATTCGCTTATAGGCCACTGATCAATTATGTCATTCGATATATTTTTATACTTCAATTCTGCCCATCGTTTCATAGAAGGATGAACAACTACAAAATTACTGAATTTTACGCCTGTTTTATCCACAAAATCCACACGATCCCTTTCAGTCATACATTTTCTTCTTCTCTGATAAAATGGCATAAACAAGGGTTCAATACCCGAAGAAGTACCCGTCATCATACTAACAGTACCGGTAGGTGCCACCGTTGAAAAACTTATATTACGTCTGCCAAGTTTTTTCATCCTCTTATACAGTTCCGGCATGTTAACTTTTACAAACTTATACCAGTCATTACCTTTTTCTTCAACAGCATGATCTATCTTTTCAAAAGCGCCACGTGTTACGGCCATATCAACAGAACTGTCTAGTTCCCCTTCCATCATAACCTTCATAACTTTATCAGTCAAAGACAAAGAATCTTCAGAGTCATATGAAAGATTCATCATTGCAAACATATCAGCAAGTCCGGTAAAACCTACCCCTGTTCTTCTTGCAGCAGTTGCATTTCCCTGTATCTTCTTCCATAGTTCAAGCTCGGAATAATCCTCATCATGTCTGGCCTTTGCCATGATTTTATCAACAGCCTTTATTTCAAGATCTACCAGATCATCAGCCAGTCGCATAGTCTCATAGGAGACTTCATAAAAATGATCAAAATCGAATTTAGCATCTTTTGAAAAAGGCTTTTTAACAAATGAAGCAAGATTCATATGAATCAGACGACACGAATCATAAGGTTCCAGAGGAATTTCACCGCAAGGATTTGTACTTACAGCTTTAAATTGTTCATAAACACCATCAGGAGAATAGTCATGAATTCTGTCAATAAATAAAATACCCGGTTCGGCCGTATTCCACGCACATCTCATAATAAGATTCCACAGATTTTTTGCTTTAACCTTTTTAATATATCCGTGCTTTTCTTTTTCATCTTTTTTATAAGTCCATGCTTTTAATTCATGATAATCACCATTAAGACAATCAGAAGGAACTTTATTTATATCAAAATCTAAAGGAAATCTTAAATAATAATCATCGTCATGATTTACAGCCTTCATAAATCTGTCAGTTATCTTTACAGAAATATTTGCACCTGTTACACGTGTAAGATCCTGCTTCTTTCTGATAAAATCTTCTACATCAGGATGATCAATTGAAATACTCAGCATAAGGGCTCCTCTTCTGCCGGACTGTCCAATTGTATTGGTTACCTGACTAAACAAATCCATAAAGGAACTGGAACCGGTACTTGTTTTTGCAGAGTTATGAACCATCGCTCCGGCCGGTCTTAAGGTAGATAAGTCGAAACCTACCCCGCCTCTCCTTTTCATAAGTTGTGCCTGTTCGTTACAATTTTCCATAACAGAAGACAGAGAATCACCCGGAGATCCAATTACAAAACAGTTACTTAAACTCGCCAGCATATCGGTTCCCAGAGAAGCCATTACCGAACCTCCGGGAATTACATATTTAAAATCTTTAAACAGATTATATATTTTATCTTCAACATATTCCTGAACTTTATTATCAGGAATGGCTTTATCATCAGAATACAACAACTTTTTACCTAAAGGAGATAAAAGATTTTCCTTATCTTTTACATCATGTTTTCTCTGTTCGATGATATACCCGGCTTCGATTTTTGCGAACTCTTCTGCAAGTCTGTGATGCATGTCATCAGGAGTATTTTCTCCTTTGGCAGCATACTTGTTTTCCCAGGTAGAAGAGGCAAGCTCATCTCCTTTAAAATATTCTGATAATGTCATATTTATTTATCTAAAATGTTTTTTCTTTTTTTACTCATATACCTGATAAACTAAATTCCTTTTAATATCATAATAAAAATTATGGATAAAAAAGATTCAAATAATAATCTTCTTTACCAATAACTTTTATTATTCTACTTTCTGAAGGTATCAAGACAAAAATCAATACACAACAATATATAATTAACAACTCATAAAACAACTTTTCTAAATATCACTGTTTTCAGCAGTAAAGTAAATATTCAGTTGTTCATAACATTTTAAATAATAACAACACCTAAAATAAGCAAGAACTTATCTATTATGCATTCTACGAACTTCAAATCAGTCGTTATACTATGTAATCCTATATCACCACAGCTATTGCTATGCTTCAATCGGGTTACTTCCTGATTTATTATTATTTAAATGCTTACCACAAAACCTCTTTGCAGAATTTAGGTAATATAAGGCAGAAAAGTTATAATGTAACAACTCTTACTCCTCTAGGAGCCTTAAATGTAGTTTTTACTGTTCCATCAGATCGTTTTTTATGTTCAATTTCAACAACACCATAAGGAGTTGGAAAGGTACCTTTAACCCATTGTAAATCTCCAAGATGAGGTTCTATACTTATTTCCCTGCAACCCGGTTTCAATACATTTACACCAAGCACATACTGACTTAACCAGGAAGTCGGGCCGGAAGCCCATCCATGACAAAAACTATGTCTGAATCCTTTATAGCAATAATTACCGTAAGTAGAATGCACATCCACTTTACCTTTAGGGACGATCTCATCAATACGCGCTGCATTTTTCATCCAGTCTATATCAAAATCTTCCCAGAAAGTAGTTGCCCCAAGATCAAGCATTCCTCCCCAGTATTCCCGTATATCGTTAAGTGCTTCTTCATAATCTCCACCCTTTGCCAGTGCTTTAAGCATATAATAGCCATAAAAAGTAGACATTCTGTGAACACCATCTTTTTTTATCTCCTTACATGCCTGCTCAGAAGGAATCAGTCCGGCCAGAGAAAGAAGAGAGGCTGCCTGTTTAGAGCCAGCTATATCCGGTACATGCTTTATTAATTTCTTAACACATAACTGACACAAATCAGCAGTCTCACGGTCACCAAGTATATTGCATAACTCATTCCCTGACTGAAAAGCCATAATCATTAAAGATTGTAGTCCTGCATGAACAGCTTCCCTGTTTGATTTGGAAGGCCAGTCGAGGAAACGACCCCCTCCCAAAATTTCTTTTCCATCAGAATCTATTTCTTTAGATAGTTGTTTCAATAATCCCGTCAGATAACTTTTCTGTTCCTTAAGATATTTCAAATTACCCTGGTAATAATACCAGTCACGCTGAATTAGTATCCACCACATCGAATATGAGCTGATTCCGTTCATCCAATTAGGCAGCGGAGTTAAATCCCGGGCAAAATCCAGACTTTTGGGAACTACTTCATTATATCCAAAAACAGTATTAACAGTCATAATTTCCGGATGCATATCTCCAAGCCATACCAGGCGATCCCTTTTTATTCCATCCCAAAGATAATCCTGCATATTCAAATGAACCGTATAGGCTCCTGTAAGCCAGATTTTATTTAGCCGATCATCATTGCAGGTAAATGATCCCAGATAAGGAATATCCTGATAGATAGAAATTGCACTGATTTCCTTTATTTCCAGACAGGCATCCGGATCCATTAAATCAATACGTACAAACCTAAATCCTGAATTTCCAATTTCAAGTCGTCCCAGCCATGGAAGAGTTATTTCGAAATCACGCATGGCATGATCATTGGTAGCTCCTTTTTCACCGGCAGTGCTCATAGTCTCGCTGACAGATTCTCCGAAACGAACACGTACTTTTCCTGCAGGATTTTTATTTTTAATAGTAGTTATAATCTCAAGTCCACCCTGTATCTCTCTGCCAAAATCCAGAACAATACCCGGAAAAGAATTCTTTGTACTGTTCAATTTTAAATATTCCCCCTGATTCAGGTCAGCCTGACCCACCCCTGGTTTTAATATAGATTCAGGGTGCTGTACTTCTTTTCCGGTCGAATCTGACATCCATACAATACGTTCGGCTGTAATGTATTTACGGGTTAATAAGGTAGAACGTACTTTCGATGAATCATTTGCACAAAAAGCCGGTGAAGACTGGGCTGATGCAGAAGACAATATTCCGTATAAACCAAAAACAAGAAGAACTCGTGAAAAAATTTTCATTTTTATTTTTGTTAAAATTTGTATTTAAAAAAATATTGGGTTAAATATGAACGACAATTTTACTTTTAAACTTATAAATTATAATAAATATGCTTTTGCATAATTTTCTATTGACTTTGCTTAAATAGTATCTGCTTATGGTATCCTGACTTCAGACAAACCTGAGCATCCATCAAATGGTAAACCGGGGACAAATTAATGTCGGTTCCTTTAATAAAGAAATGACTTTTATCCTGTTTCCATATAACCACTTTCTGAGGAATTGTGATTTCTTTTTCTCCTTCACTTCCCAGCAACAAAGGACCATAATGCAAACGAACGAGTGAAGAATCTGTAAACATTGAATTGGCAATGGGTTCGATTCCTGATTCCATGTCAAATGAATAATTTATTACATCACCATTTTTAAAATTTTCTGAAATCTGTATAAATCCATTTTTCTGATTAAAGCTAACCGGTTTCTGATTAACAGAAACTTTCGGATTCCGGAACCAGGAAGGTACAAAAAATTGAAGGTTTAAACAACAGACTTTACTCTTATGATGAATAGTTAACTGTACATTGGAGCCAAATGGATAATTGGTTTTCTGTTCAATTGAAACAGGATTGCCTTTTAAATTAAAGTTTAATGAACTTTCATAAAATGCAGGGATAAAGAGGGTATCCCCTTTTATAAAATAACTATACTGAATGGCTCTGGATAACCCTTCGCCGCCCCTCATTGTGCAACACCACCAGGCTTCATTACAAACAACAGACAAGAATTTATCAACAGGTCCCGGACAATTATCGGTACCAAAGCCACCGTTTGACCTTTGTGTATGACAGATAGCATTATAATAAATCAGCTGGGCATATTCTAAATACTGAGGCAATTGTGTGTACTGCCACAATTGAACCGCCACCATATATGAATCGATAATAGCACATGGTTCTGTCCATTCCGGACGTCCGAACCAGTTAAAATTTTCGTAATTTTCAGTAATGCCCTGATTTAAATATAACTTATACCTTTTTTCTGCCCCCTCCAGTAAATATTTCTCTCCGGTAATATCATAATAACGTAAAACTGCCCTTAACCCGGTAAGCGTAGCATGGGTTTGTGCTTTAATTTTAACCAGATCCATTTCAAAAAAACGGGAAACAATTTCATCAATCAAATTTTTTAAAGAATCTGAAGGGAACAGAGAATAAGCCTGAACAACTCCGTCCATAAAAATAAGATCACATCCTATATCAGTCGACAATTTCCAGTTATTAATTACATTGACTGAAGAACCGGCCATTTCACCAACATTCTTAATTCTTTCTTCAGGATCAATCGGATAGTTTTTGTGGTGACCGGTGGTAGGTAACACAAGATTTTTTATAATTCTATCAATATATGTTTTTACTTTTGGATCTTTCTTACAGATATAATATTCGCACAAACTACGTAACAACCATCCATGTCCGGCAAGTTGCTGTTCTATTAAGGTATCTCCCTGAACCACACCCAAATAACTCTCACTATTCACTTTCTCAGGGAATATACGGATCATCTCATCAAGATATTTAGGAGTTCTGTGAGTAGCCTGAGACTCCATTACCAGACCCAGCATCGTTCGTCCTTCTTTATCCCCCGGCCAACCTGCAGAACTAGGATGATGTTTTTTGGGAAAAACATTCTCCGGATGATATATATCTGTTTCCAGCCGGTCAAAATTTTTCATCGCCCGCTGATAAAGTTCTCCCTTAATGTTAATCTGACTAAAAGCAACAGGGGATGGAAATTTTTCTTCAATTTCATTTTTTGTCTTACATGAAAAAAAACTAAAAAGAATCATTCCAATTATTATTAAAAAAGCAAATAGTTTTTCTATGCTTTTAATTTTTATTACAACTGAAATGACTTTTTTCATAATATATTTCCTATACCTATTGACAATTCATTACTTATTATATACCTGAATACTAAAATTTCCTGACGGAAACCGGTACAAATCTTTCCCGTTGTCACTGCAAACAAGTGGATATTTTTCCACATTCAGCTTTATACCATTTACTGTTATATTTTTATATCCGGATAAAGCCACAAGACCTGATGAGTTTGACGGAATTTCTATCTGCCATTTAAGATTATTACCCTCTTTCTTCCAGCTACTTGAAACTCTTCCATAAGGAGATTCAATACTTGACTTCGCCCATGATAAATAATCCGAAAACAAAGGCTCAAACCGAATAACTTTAAAACCATATCCTGAAGCATCAGGACGAATTCCTGCTATATCTTCATAAAAACATACATCATATCCGGCCTGCATAGGATGATCATAAGAACCTGACAACGCCCCTTTTTCACTTTCATCGCTAACAGGAAGTGTTTCCCATAGAGATGTAGCATCTGCCTTTTCCCACATCCTTGCAAAACTGTTTTCACCTTTCTTTGTAAACATATTCCAGGCAGCTTCTGCTTCTCCGTTCCTGGCCAGCATACTTCCTATCCTGCCAATTCCAAAAATTCCGCAATGCATAAAGCCTTTGCCTTTTTCCTTAATATTTCTAACAACTGACTTAGCAACCGCTTGTTCATCTCCATAAGGCACCAGTCCAAAATCAAGAGCCATAACATCGGCTGTCTGACTTCCGAAAGTTTTAGCGCTATCATTATACATTACGGCAATCATTTCATTTGATATAGCTTTCTTTTCCTCTTTATATTTTTCAACATCATCCGTCTTTTCCAACAGGCGCGCAGTCTTCTCCATAATACAAACATCCTGATAATGAAAAGCCGTAGATGTAAACTCTACAGGAGTATCAATACTACTATTTCCACCGGGAGGACACCAGTCTCCCAATCCCTGATAAACAATATGTTTGGTATTTATATTATATTTCCCGGTTCTGGCAGTATCCATTGCCATAGCAGAAACATGATCAGTCCATTGCTTCATTGCAGAATAATAATCTTTCAGTATTTCCATGTTACCGCAATAGACATACAGCCACCAGGGAAGCTGAACCAATGCTGTTCCCCAGTCGGGAGAAGCCACACCACATAACCGTTTCCCCGGAGCAATCATATATGGCAATCCGGAAGGCTTGGAAGTAAAATAAAATGTACTATTATATCTTTCATGAAAAAGCGTTTTATCTTCCTTTAAACGCGATCCGGAACGTATATCATCCAAAAATTGAGTCCAGAAATTATTCATACGAAAATTGAGATCAGCCATTTTCACATAGGCATGACTATCTCCCAGCCATCCGCCTTTCTCACGATTAGGACAATCAGTAGGAATTCCATGAACATTGTTAAGAACCGTACGGACGGCGAGTTCATGGAGATGATTTATCTGCTGATCGGAACATTCAAAAAAACCGGTATTATCCAAAGCACTGTGTACCATTATCAAACCCACAGTGGAAAGGTTTGGTTTTCCTTTAAATCCGGAAAGTTCTGCATAACGAAATCCGTGATAAGAAAAACGGGGATACCAACTTTCCTTTCCCTGACCTTTACAAATATATTCATTGGCAAAAATTCTTCCGTGATGAATCCACCCCATAGAAGTAAAATCCAGACTTCCGTCATGTTTTTTTTCTTCTGACATCCGAATGGTAAGTTTTGTTCCGGCAGGCTGAGTAATTTGTAAACAGGAAACACCTGCAACATTTTTTCCAAAATCAAAAATCCATTTTCCCGAAGGATCCTGCCACATTTTCACTGCCTTTAATCTCTTAAAAGTACGGATAGGATTAATCATTTGCGGTACTAAACATGGCGGTACTCCTTTTTTTGCAAAAAGAGCTTTTTCCCATCCATTATCATCAAAGCCGTGAAGATCCCATCCGGGAATTTCATTACGGGCATCATATATCTCCCCCAGATACAAATTGGACATAAGAATGGGTCCTTCTTTCCATTTCCATGTTTCATCACTTCCTATTTCTGTCCTAGAACCATCACTATACCGAAGAACCAGATGAAGTCTGAACATAGGAGAACCATACCACCCAACACCACCTTTCCATCCCTTGTCCTGAGCAAACCAGCCATTTCCCAGCATTACTCCGATACAATTATCTTTTTTCAACATCTCTGTTACATCAAATGTACTATACAGAGCATAACTGTCGTAATTTGTTTCTGCCGGATCCAAAAAACGTGTGGGATCTGCCTTCTTACCGTTAATATAAAGTTCTCCTGCTCCTAGGCCACAGAAATAAACAGTCGCACCTGATAAGGTAACATCTTTTTTTAACTGAAATTCTTTTCTAAAATATGGCAATGCACGGTCTTTTGTATAAGGATAAGTCATCCACTTTCCTTTCCATGACTGTTCTTTTAGTATTCCAATAGAAAAAAAAGCCGGATGGCTCCAGCTACTAACATTTCCCTGATTATCCCAGATTCTGACCCGCCAAAAATATCCTGTGGTTTCTGCAAAATCAACGCCATATGGCTTTATATCAAATTGCTTATCAGAAATTTGTTTCCCTGATTCCCATATATCTGCTTTTCCCTTTTTTAGATTTTTTTCAGAAGAAGCTATTTCTACTTCCCATGCAGACTGGGAAAATCCCTGTTCTGTAGCTTTTATCTTCCAGCTCAGTTCCGGAAAAATGATTCCTTCCGGATTAACAAACCGACAACACCGCAAATCTGTTGCATCCGCTTTATTTACAGTTCGTCCAAAACCGGGTATAAAAATTAGTAGTCCAACAACCAATAAAAAAAATTTTTTATATGTATTCATCATCTAAACTATTTAAAATAAACAATATTCCTTCATCAATATTTATAGAGCCCTAAATCATATTATAGTCAGACTTAAACATGACATTTTTTATATTTAAAAAATATTCATGAACCCACTCTAAAAAGTTGAATAGACAAATATATATAATTTTTTGTTAAAATAATTGTCGATCTAACTTTTCAAAAAAGTCCTGCTATATCTTCATAAAAACATACATCATATCCGGCCTGCGTAGAATGATCATAAGAACCTGACGATACCTTTTTCTAAATTTCCTCGCTAACAGGAAGTGTTTCCCTAAAGATGTAGCATATGCCTTTTATTACTCTGAATACACAAAATTAAAACGTCCTCCCGGGGCAGTATCTCCGTTTACATAGAAATCCATTATATTCCCGTTCTCCTGCATATTATCATTCCATTTAAATTCAAAATTCAG
>Ga0172377_10009138_pt1 | contig 10164 bp, 7 predicted proteins | sample Pumphouse3metaG_FD_119749 | JGI IMG/M metagenome (GOLD analysis project Ga0172377, IMG submission 119749) | Leachate microbial communities from a municipal landfill in Southern Ontario, Canada - Pumphouse #3 metaG | ecosystem: Engineered > Solid waste > Landfill > Unclassified | place: Canada... | reverse complement strand
GTTAATACATTATCGGCCATAGCAAAGGCTTCGGATATTTTGAAATCGCCATACATTTCACGAATACGTTCATTGTTAATGATTAGCAGGGAATCTACATGACTTTCCATTTCATGTATCCCATTTATGGCCTGGCAGATTCTTTTTCTTCCTTCATTCCTAAATGGAATAGTTACTATACCTACGGTCAGAAGGTTCATTTCCTTACAGGCTTTAGCAATTATAGGAGCGGCTCCGGTTCCGGTTCCTCCGCCCATTCCGGCGGTAATAAAAACCATTTTGGTATTCGGATCTATAGCTTTTTTTACATCTTCTATATTTTCTAATGCTGCTTTTTCCCCAACTTCAGGTTTATTTCCGGCACCCCTTCCTTCTGTCAGGGATGCTCCCAATTGCACCTTAACTCCAATGGGGCTGTCATATAAAGCCTGAGCATCAGTATTACAGATTAAGAAATCGACATCTTTAATTCCCTGAGAATGCATATGATTAACCGCATTGCCACCACCTCCGCCAACGCCTATAACCTGAATTATAAAACCCACTGCCCTTTCCATATCAAAATTAATAATATCACCTGCCATATCTGTTTTTTATTTAATTATTCCATACTTCCATCCTGATCGTCAAACAGACGATTAAACTGTCGCTGAAACCAGGTTTCTGTCTCTTCTGTTTCTTTTTTTATTTTTGGAACCGGATTCCGTTCCTCTTTCCCTTTTTTATTTTGTTCCTGTTCTTTTTCCTCTAAATCGCTAGTTTTCTCTTTATATATAACAGAATTGGGGTTTTCTCCTTCGTCTTCAAGATTGATATTCATCCATTCATACTGTGGTTCCAGTTTAAATTTTTTAGCTTTTGGCTTTTTCTGTAAAAGATGATTAGGATTTTTTGCAAAACGGGTAACAATGATAGTCACACGAATTTTATCTCCAAGAGATCTATCTACTCCATTTCCCCAGATTATATTAGCATCCTGACCTGCTTTATCCTGAAGACGTTCTATAATATCTCCTATTTCACCCATTTTTACTTCTTCTTCACCCGAAATGATATTCAGAAGGATGTCTTTGGCTCCGTTTATATCACTGCTGTCAAGCAATGGATGTTCCAGTGCCTGGGTTACAGCTTCCATAGCTCTGTTTTCGCCTTCGGCTATTCCTGTTCCCATTACAAATACCTTACTGCCGGACATGACTGTTTGTACATCAGCAAAGTCAATGTTGATATTTCCGTGAAGAGTAATAATTTCAGAAACACCTTTTACTGCTGTACCTATAATATCGTCTGCCTTTTTAAAAGCCTGTGAAGCAGGGAGATTACCATATATTTTATGCAGGTTTTCATTGTTTATCACCAAAAGGCTGTCTATATATTCCTTAATTTTATCCACACCCGCAAGAGCCTGGTCAAACCTGCGTTTTCCTTCTGACGGTGATGGAATTGTAACTACGGCAATGGTAAGAATACCGAGCTCTTTTGATAATTTTGCGATAACAGGTGCTGCTCCCGTTCCTGTTCCACCTCCCATTCCGGCGGTAATAAACAGCATTTTTGTTTTTCCTTCAAGAATTTTTCGAAGATCCTCAAGATTCTCTATAGCTGCCTGTTCTCCCTGTTCAGGCTGATTCCCTGCTCCTCTACCCCCGGTAAGGGTAACTCCAAGCTGAACTTTCAAAGGTACAGGGCTGGTTTTCAGCACCTGTGCATCAGTATTACATTGAAGAAATGTTACTCCCTGAATTCCTTCACTGAACATATGATTGACAGCATTGCAGCCTGCACCACCTACGCCTGCAACTTTTATGATAGAAGTCTCCGTGGAATCAAAATCAAAATTTATAATTTCGCCCATAAAAAAAAATTTTAATTTATTTCCAGATCATTCCCGTCCGAAAAAAATGTAAGAACCTGTTGTGTCACCTGATTCTTAACATGTGTCAATATTCCCGGAGATGATTTTTTTGCAGCAACCTTTTCCCGGCTTTTTCTCTTAACCGGTAATTCTTCGTTCAGAATCATTTCAAGGAGTCCCATTACTGTCGCATTTCGTGGATCTTCAAGCTTTTCACATCTTTTGCTGAGTTTCATACGGGGAATTCCTTTTTTAACATCCAAACCTGTATGAAATTGTATAAGCTGCCCTACATTCTTTAAAAGTGATCCTCCTCCTGTAATAACAATCCCGGCACCCATTTTTTCCAGAGAACCTGATTTTTGCAGATAAGAAAAGGAGGCATCAACAATTTCTTCCATTCTAGCCTGAATAATCATTGCCAGACTCTTAAAAGAAATCTCTTTGGGCTCCCATCCTGAAATTCCAGGAACGGTTACTACTCCATTTTCCGGAGCAAACTCGCCCAATGCGCAGCCAAACTGGACTTTCAGCGCCTCTGCCTGGCGTAGAAGAATAGAGCAGCCTGATTTAATATCGCTGGTTACGACATTACCTCCAAAAGGTATCAGAGACGAATAACAAAGAACTCCGTCATGATATACAGCTATTTTTGTTGTACCTCCTCCGATATCCAGCAATGCCACTCCTGCCTCTTTTTCGTCATCAGAGAGTAACAATTCTGATGACGCCAGAGTATCTACTACTATTTTACGAACTTTTATTCCTGCTTTCTCAAGACAACGTTTTAAATTTTTCTCATAAATTTCCGGGGCAGCCAATAATTTATATTCTACCTGAATATCTTTCCCTGTACTGTCAACCGGATCTAATATCCCGGGTTCATCATCAATCTGATACAGTTGGGGCTCTATATGATAAACTTTATATCCTTCGGGAATATTTATTTCTTCGGTCTGAAGGAATAGATCTTTTATATCTTCTTTTGTAATCAGACGATCTTCTTCAAGATGTTTTTCTGCTTTCTTTGTATAAGTTTTAAGTTCTCTTCCTATTACATTCACATATGCCTCATTAATTTTTATTCCAGCCATTTTTTCTAACTGTTCCACTGCTTCCCTCACTGATTCTCCGGCTTCTCTTATATTAAACACAACGCCCCTTTTTATACCCCGGGCACATGCTATACCATAACCGAGAATTTCAAAAGTCCCATCTTCTTCTTTTTTCCCGGCAACTGCTACAATTTTTGTAGTACCCACATCAATTGCCGTTATTATTTTATTGCCTCTTATCATAATTTTATCTTTTAGTACAAACAACCTGATCTCTAAATTTCAAATTTATTTTACTATATTTCTGCCAACCAATAGTTGAAAACCCCTGTTCATAAAGAGCTTTCAGGTTTCTCAGTTTTTCCCTGTAATTTTCGGTCCCTCCGAATTCAATTAGTTGATTCCCTATTAGTGGTATAATTTTTATTTCTCCATTTTCTGAACGGTATATTTGTTGTATCTGTGACTTCCAGAAATCATCTTCGCTAAGATACTGAATAAACGGAAGCATTTTTTCAATATCTTCACTGTTTTTCAGAAAACCTGTGACCGCTATCATTTTTTTAGCTTTTTCGGGCTTCATTCCTATTTTTTTTCCCGAAGAATCCACATAGAAATCTCCTGATTCACCTAGAACCCTGAAAACTGGAGTCCTTTGCAGAACACGAACTATCAGTCTTCCCTGAAAGTTACAGGGACTTCCAAAAATTCCGTCATAGACCTCAGCATTTTCTATTACACTTATTTTTTTAAGTCCGGTCTCTATAGCTTCGGCATTTATTTCTCCCATGGTTTTTTTAAGTATCAGGGAATCTATATTCATTACCTGTTCCCTGATATTATCCTCATTGACAAACCGGTATGAACCATTTACCATCACAACCTTAATTTCCTGACATTTTGTATCCGATAGTTTTTTGTAAGAAAAAACTGCCGAAATAATCAGCAAAGCCATTATTACCAAAATCAACCCTATTTCCAAAAATTTAATCATTAGTTTTTCTGCATAATATTTTTTCTACCGGTTCTACCAGAAGATCTATATTCCCGGCTCCCATCATTAGTATAATCCCAGGTTTAAGAGTTTCTGCCCTCTTTAAAAGTTCTTCTTTTTTAATAAGTGTCTTTTCTTTACAGGTCAGCCTGTCAAGTATGATTTTTGAGCTGACTCCAGGAATTGGTTTTTCGCGTGCCGGATAGATGTCGAGTAAAATCACCTCATCAAGTTTGCTCAGTTCTTCGGCAAACCCTTCGGCAAAATCAGCTGTACGGCTATACAAATGTGGTTGAAATATTCCGGTAATTCGTTGCCCGGGATACATTTTCCTTACTGAAATTAATGTAGCTCTAATTTCACCGGGATGATGTGCATAATCGTCAATTAAAATATAGTCAGAATTATGCAGTCTTATATCAAAACGTCTGTTAACTCCTTTATATGTATCCAGTGCCCTTACAATTGAAGATTCATCTATTCCGGCCAGCAATGCCATAGATGAGGCAGCAACAGCATTTTCTACATATATAAGTCCCGGATAATTTAAATGTATCCCTTTAATTTTCCCACCGGGATAAACAAGATCGAAAATATAGGATTCCTTTTGAGGAATAATATTATCAGCATAAAAATCGGCATTTTTATCTTCCAGAGCATAACGGTACAGAGTACCCTGACTACATGATGATTCACGCACAGGAAGACCTTTCTTAACTATCATTTTCCCGTCTGGTTTTACCTGTGAGAGAAATTGATTAAAGGCATCTATAAGCGCACTCTTTGTACCGTATATATCAAGATGATCGGCATCCATAGCTGTAACAACAGCAATTTCAGGCGAAAGATGCAAAAATGAACGATCAAACTCATCGGCCTCTGCTACCATCCATTTACTGGTTGAAGATGTCAAAAAATTTGTTCCGTAGTTTTTTGATACTCCTCCTAGAAAAGCCGTACAGTCTATTTTAGAATTTTTAAATATGTGTGCCAGCATAGTTGAAACAGTAGTTTTCCCATGCGTTCCGGATACTGCACAAGTTTTTAATCTTTCACTTATCATTCCAAGTACTTCGGAACGTTTTTTTAGATTAAATCCATTTTCTTCCAGGTATATTCGTTCATTCAAATCTTTAGGAATTGCAGGTGTATAAACGACTAATGTCCTATCTTTATTTAGCTGTTTTAGAAATTCGGGGTAATCGTTATAATGTATACTTATTCCTTCTTTCGTAAGTCGACTGGTAAGAACAGATTCTACACTGTCATATCCTGATACCGATAATCCTGTATGATTAAAATATCGCGCCAGAGCGCTCATACCTATTCCGCCTATGCCTAAAAAGTATACCCTATCAATATTTTTAAATGGTGTCATTATATTATCTTCTTTCTTCTCTTTATCCTAATTCTATTTATCTTAATGCTCTTAAGTTTTTTTCTTAAGTTATCTTTATCTTAGTTCTATCTTTAAATCTTCTTTACCCTCGATTGATACAATAAATCATTGAGAACAAGGCTTGCTATATTTTAAAATCAAGGAGTTTACTTTAGTAAATGACTGTTTTAAAATATAGCATAACGCAGTTACCGATGTTTTATTGTTTCAAGAATTACGTCTACAATTTCTGCAGCAGCGTAAGGCTTAGCTAACTTTTTACTATTTTCAGACATAATTTTCAATTTTTCTCTGTCTTTTATAAGCTTTAATGCTTCAGGAATAAGTATTCCTATGGCTTCTGAATCTTTTACCATGATTGAGGCATGCTTCTCTGCTAGAGCCATTGCATTTTTTGTTTGATGATTCTCTGCCACATTAGGTGAAGGAACAAGTATTGATGATTTTCCAAGCAGACATAACTCAGAAATAGTTCCTGCCCCTGAACGTGAGATAACCAAATCAGCTGTTTTATACGCCAGCTCCATATGAGTAAAAAATTCATATGGTTTCAGCAATTTGGGACATTTACCTTCAAGACGATGCATCATTTCTTTATAATAAAAAGATCCGGTCTGCCATATTATCTGAACCCCTTCGTTATCAATTTTATCAAGATGTGCCATAACACTTTCGTTAATGGTACGTGCGCCCTGACTACCTCCCAAAATAAGCAATACTGGTTTCTCTTCATCAAGTCCGTAATTTTTCAATGCTTCTTTTTTATCGATATTGTCAAGCAGTTGTTTACGTACCGGATTCCCGGTAAGTACAAGCTTTTCTTTTGGAAAATATTTTTCCATGCCGGAATAGGCTACGCAGATCTTTTTAACTTTACGGGCCAGAAGTTTATTGGTTACACCGGCATAAGAATTTTGTTCCTGAAGTACTGTTGGTATATTTTTCTTTTCTGCCATCTTTAATACAGGACCGCTGGCAAATCCACCTACCCCAACTACAATATCAGGACGAAAAGTTTTTATTACTTTTCCGGCTTTTCTCATACTTTTAAAAAGTTTCAGAATAAAAATTATCATATTCAGAGAAATCTTACGTGGCATTCCAATGACCGGCAAACCAACTATTTTATATCCGGCCGCAGGAACACGTTGCATTTCCATTTTACCAAGTGCGCCGACAAAAAGAATTTCTGTTTCAGGCATTCGATCCTTTATTTCACCGGCAATTGATAATGCAGGGAAAATATGTCCTCCTGTTCCGCCTCCGCTGATGATTATTTTTAATTTTTTCATTCTAATAATTTTATCCTTCAATTTTCTTTTTTGTTTCAACTACTTTTCCCTTCTCTTTTTCATCATTTTGCTGATTCTGATAACTAACGGATAAGAGTATTCCAAGAGATACTGACGTAAATAATATGGAAGTCCCTCCCATACTTACCCATGGCAGAGGTTGTCCGGTTACAGGACCAAGTCCTACATTAACAGCCATGTGAATCATGGCCTGAAAGACCAGTATTAAGATTAGTCCGGTGGCCATAAATGCCGGGAATGTCCGATTGGATCGCCGCACTATTACCACTCCTCTGTAAAATAAAACGAGGTATAGAAAGAGTAAAAAAAAGCCACCTATCAATCCATATTCTTCTACAATAATAGAAAAAATAAAATCGTTATAATTGTCTTCCATATAATTGCTTACTTCACTTGACCCGGGACCGTTTCCTGTAAATCCTCCTTCATATATTGCCAGTTTAGCATATTCAAGCTGAGTGGTTCCATTTTTTGAATCATCATCACCATGTACAAAATTATCTATTCTCTCTTTCACCGTATGAACTCTGCCAAATCCTGCAGGGAAATAATCTGCTGTTAAGTATACAGAGCCAATAAGAAGAACTCCGAAAAGGACAGTTAATCCCAGAAATTTTAAAGGGACACGACCAATGTACATTAATACCCATATGCATCCAAAAATCATAATAGCAGTTGAGGCATTACCTATCATAATAATTCCACATATTATAAAGCTTGCTATTATTATTTTAAAAAAAGCATTCTTTAATTCCTCACGGCTTTCCTGTCTTTCTGACAAAATTTTGGCCGAGAATATTACGATTACAATTTTGGCCATTTCTCCAGGTTGAAAACTAAAAGGCCCAATATCTAAAGATCGTGAGGTTACTTTTTCTACAGAAAAAATATTTTGAAAGACAGCCAGTACCATGAATATTATTACAATTATCAATAACAGATTGGCAATGGATGCATAAAGCTTTACAGGGACAACATTTACAAGAATTATCATAATTCCGAAACCCATAAGAATAAATATTGCCTGACGTATAACATAGTGAGCCGTATTACCTCCTACATTTCGATAGGCAAGACGTCCGGTTGCACTATATACAACCAGCATGGAAATCAGTGTTAAAAAAAATAACACTATCCATATTATACGATCTCCTTTTAATAATTTTCTTATAGAAAAATTCATTTCTTTTTTCTTCTTAAATATTTACTTGTTCGAAATATCTTTTTCTGATTTTATTTTTTTAAAGTTCTCTGACAGCATCTTTAAACTGAAGGCCTCGGTCTTCATAATTTTCGAACAGATCAAAACTTGCACATGCAGGCGACAACAAAACAATATCATCGTCTGTTGCCATATAATAAGCTGAATGAACTGCCTCTTTCATAGATGTGGTTTCGACAATCTCCGACACCACATTTTTATATGCTTTTATAATTTTCCTGTTGTCTACTCCCAGACAGACAATCGCCTTAACTTTTTTGGATACAAGATCCATAAGTTCACTGTAATCATTCCCTTTGTCTTTCCCTCCTACTATCCAGACAACAGGATGATGCATACTTTCAAGTGCATACCATGTGGCATTGATATTAGTAGCCTTTGAGTCATTTATAAATTCTATCCCATGAACTTTCAGATATCGTTCAAGACGATGTTCTACTCCTTTAAAATCGGTAAGGCTTTCTCTGATTTTTTCGTTCCTGATATTTAGTACCATTCCTGAAAGACCGGCTGCCATAGAATTGTAACAATTATGTTTCCCCTGAATCGCTATATCAAAAATAGACATTGTAAATATGTTTTTATTCCAGTTAATAGTTATATTATTTCCTTTTATTCCAGCCCCTTTTCCAATGGGTTCTGACCATCCAAAAGGTAAACAGACAGAATTTATTTTTCTTTTTTTTATTTCTTTACAAATAACAAAATCATCTTTATCGTAAATAAAATATTCCTTATCTGTCTGATTCTGAATAATCCTAAATTTTGAGTTGATATAATTCTGCATTTTGTATTCATACCGGTCGAGATGATCGGGTGTAATATTTAAAAGTATGGCAATATCCGCCCTAAAGTCGTACATCCCGTCCAGCTGAAAGCTGCTGAGCTCAATTACATACCAGTCGAAATTTTCTTCGGCTACCTGACGGGAAAAACTTCTTCCTACATTTCCGGCAAGTCCTACATTATATCCTGCTCTTTGCAACATGAAATAAATAAGCATGGTAGTAGTAGTTTTACCGTTACTTCCTGTTATACAAATTGTTTTTGCCTTGTTGTAACGACCTGCAAACTCTATTTCAGAAATAACAGGAGTGCCTCTTGTTCTTAATTTTTTTACCACAGAAGCTGACTCGGGAATACCCGGACTTTTAACCACAATATCTGCTTCTAAGATTTTACTTTCAGTATGCATTCCTTCTTCATAGGGGATACCATAACTTTCCAGCTCCTTCCTGTATTTATCCTTTATCTTCCCGTTATCTGTAAGAAAGACTTCAAATCCTTTTTTCTGAGCGAGAACAGCGGTTCCTGTTCCGCTTTCTCCTGCTCCCATTATGACAATTTTCTCTGACATATTATCTCGTCTTTAAAGTCATAAGTGTAATAATAGCCAATGCTATACCTATAATCCAGAATCTTGTAATAATCTTGGGTTCCGGTATTCCTTTTTTCTGATAATGATGATGAATTGGTGTCATTAAAAAGACCCTGCGTCCCTGCCCGTATTTCTTTTTTGTATATTTAAAATATGAAACCTGTATAATTACTGACAAACTCTCAATAAGAAAAATTCCACATAACAGAGGAATAAGTATTTCTTTTTTTATTATTACTGCGAATACCGCCAAAATTCCCCCAAGTGCAAGACTTCCGGTATCTCCCATAAATACCTGTGCCGGATACGAATTATACCACAAAAAACCGACCGTTGCCCCGATAAATGCAGATATAAAAACAGTAAGCTCTCCTATATTCGGAAGATACATAATATTAAGATAATCGGAATAAATAACATTTCCGCTTACGTAGGCCAAAATGGCAAGCGTTGCCCCGCTTATTGCCGAAAGTCCGGTCGCAAGTCCATCTATTCCATCTGTAAGGTTTGAGGAATTTGAAACAGCTGTAATAATAAGAATAATGGCAAAAGCATAAATAACCCAGCTCCATCTCGTACTATGTTTACCAGTCCAGCTAACAAGACTTTTATAATCAAATTCATGTGATTTAACAAATGGTATAGTCGTTTTTGTAGTTTTCACTCTTTGCATTACAAAATGTACTTCTTTTTTATGGGTATAGGGGTTAATGGTTTTTTCTGTTTTAAATCCGCCATTAGCATCCTTTACCTTTTCCTGAACAACTACATCATCAGATAATAATAAAGTTCCGGCAACAATAATTCCAAGAGATACCTGCCCCAGAATTTTAAATTTACCGGCAAGACCCTGTTTTTCTTTTCTGAAGACCTTTATATAATCATCTGTAAATCCTACTACTCCAAGCCAGATAGTAGTAATAAGCATAAGTATAATGTATATATTAT
>Ga0172377_10009137_pt1 | contig 10165 bp, 7 predicted proteins | sample Pumphouse3metaG_FD_119749 | JGI IMG/M metagenome (GOLD analysis project Ga0172377, IMG submission 119749) | Leachate microbial communities from a municipal landfill in Southern Ontario, Canada - Pumphouse #3 metaG | ecosystem: Engineered > Solid waste > Landfill > Unclassified | place: Canada... | reverse complement strand
TTCTTCAAGGGTTATCCCAGAATAGATCTCGCTCAATTTCTCATTGGGGATAACAATTAGAGTATCTACATACTCCCGCAAATTACGGATACCTTGATCTGCATTCTCCGCACGTTTTTTCCCTTCAAAAGGAAAAGGTGAGGTTACAATACCAAGCGTAAGAATGCCCATTTCACGGGCTATCTTGGCAATCACAGGAGCAGCACCGGTACCAGTTCCGCCGCCCATTCCGGCAGCGATAAACACCATGTCTGCACCGTCTAAATGCGATTTGATCTCATCTTTGGATTCTTCAGCACTGCGAGAACCGACATCCGGATTTGCACCAGTTCCCAAACCACGAGTTAGTTTTTTACCAATTTGAAGCTTCATATTGGCGCAACTCTTGGTAAGATCACTGCCATCGGTATTGGCTGCGATAAATTCTACACCATATAAATTGTTGCGAATCATGGCATTAATAGCGTTTCCGCCAGCTCCGCCGACACCGATAATTTTGATGTTTGTGCCTAGTTGTGCAGCTTTGTCATCGAATTCAATCATTTTTCCCCCTTAGGTAAAGTCCTTTAATATTTTTTTAAACATATCTGCGATTTTGCTAGTTTTTAGATTGGATAAATTGAAGCTTTTCCCGCTGGGTTCTGTGTCCTGACCAGCAGCGTGGTACAGGATACCAATGGCAGTGGCATAAGCGGGATCTTCCAAACGGCTGATCATCCCATTCAAACGCGAAAGATCAGGAGTGGCAATTTTTACATGTAGGTTAAACGCTTCTGAGAGAATAGATCCTATGTTATTAAGGTTTGCAGTTCCGCCACAAAGCACGATACCCGCAGTAACCAATTCAGGAGTGTAAAAGTCTTTTGCCTTGCTATAACAAGTAGAGAGCATTTCTTGCACCCTGTGCTGGATAACGTTGCTTACCAAAAATTGGGTTTTCCTGCTTCCTGCACGGCCGCTGATGCCTTCCACATCTATCTCCAGAGATTGATCGACACTACTGGAAAGTGCGTTTCCATATTCGAGCTTTATATATTCGGCATTGTCTATGGTAGTTTTCAATCCGATGGCGAGGTCTTCGGTAATGTTTTTCCCTGCCATGGGGATTACCACAGTCTTCTCCAGAGAACCACGGCTATAAATAGCCAGATCACAGGTTCCACCACCAATATCCAAAACAATGGCGCCAAGACGCCGTTCGTCTTCGTTTAAAACCGCTTCTGACACAGCAATGTGATTCAAAATAAAGTTTTCAGGCTCGATAGTATAACCTGCAAGCTCAATGCATTTGCTAAGATTGCGCAAGGGAGTAAGCTCCGATAAAATGGCATACACTTTGGCGATAAGATGAAAACCGCTCATATTAATGGGATTGTGAATATCATCCTGATTATCAATCACAAAGTTATGTGGGATGCCATGCAGAATCCGATAGCGTTCGAAACCTTTCTGAATCTTAACACTATTTTTAGCGTCGTTTATCACTTGCTCCACATGATCCAGGGTTATCTCCCCAGGTTCATTGGGTGTTTCTGTAGGGATGGATATCCTGCCATCACCGATATGGGTTTTAATGTGCTCACCGGTGATATTAGTGTGGATATTCTGAGCAGTTGTATTAGCTGCTTTCTCGGCATCATTTAACGCTTTGGCGACGGTAATTGAAAGAGCTTGAATATCTTTAACGATGCCACGTTCAATACCTTCAGATGTGGTTTCGCCTATACCCATAATCTCTAAACGGCCACCACCAACTTCTTTGGCAATTATCGCCCTAACAAAGGAAGAACCTATATCCAATGCCGTTATAATATTGTTTTTCATTTGTTCCCTGCCTTTACAACTACTTGATTTTTGAAACGCAGGTCAACGACGCTGCGGCGATCTATATTGCCATTATCCTGAACGAAAAGATAGCGTCCAAGTTGGCTGGCGAGATCTTCATCAGAAGGAATAATTCTGGTTCCGTGCTTTGCATCTACGATGTTTATCGTGCTATCTATAAGATAGTATTCCGAAATAAATGGAAGGAAATCCGGAACCTCTTTGGCAATGCGTTGGTGAAGAGTGAGTACCCGGGTTAAATCCGCTTTTTTAAGCTTTAATCCCGCTTTTAATTGTGCCCCATTATAATAGGTGCTAAATATCGGAATATCTTCTGTATATACTGAGGAATATTTCGCTAATATTATACCTTCTGCATCCACAGGGTATAAATCGCCTTCATAGCTCTTAACATAGATAATCCCTTTCCTTTCGGTAATCTGGATATCAAGGGTGTGTGGCAGTTTCTTACGCAATTTGACGTCTTTAACTCGGGAAAAACGCCTGATTTCCCGCTTCACGTCTGAAGATGGGACAGAGAATAGATTCATGCCTGTGTATCTACTGCTTGCCTTCAAAAGTAAACTATCAGGGATGGCAGTATTCCCCGAAACGCTGATTTTGGTTAGTTGGAATACATTTAGATTAGTTAGAGCTATCCACGCACCAAAGCCCAAGCTCACCACACCAAGTAGTGAGACGAAAAAGAACAGGTAATACCTGCTATTGCCACGGCGTTTACGTGTTTTGCTACTAGTTTCCATAGTTCCTTGCTATCACATCTTTTAGTAGTGTGATCATTACTTATCCAAAATAGCTGCTAAGCCTTTAAGTTACTAAGATTTTTGACGTTATGCTTTGTGTCAACGTTTATTTTCAATTGTGCCAATATTTCTGCACCATATTGCCAAATATTACCAGCTCCCATCGTAACCAAGATATCTCCTTCCTTTAGCAAAGCTAAAGTTTGAGGTATTATTTGTGCATTATCTTCGATAAGATGTACGTTGTTATGCCCAGATTGAATTGCAGCATCGGTAATCATTTTAGCATTCACACCGGGAATGGGCAGCTCCCTTGCAGGATAGATGGGAGCCATAATAAGGCAATCACAAGAAAAGAATGCTTTGCCAAATTGAAGGTACATATCACGGGTTCTGGAATACAGATGAGGTTGAAACAAAGTTACGATTCTACGCTTTGCACTATCTTTAAATCCTTCCAGGGTAGCTTTTATCTCTGTAGGATGGTGTGCATAATCATCATACACAGTTATCCCGGCTGCTTCGCCTTTCAATTCAAAACGTCTATATACACCGCTGTATTTTGCAAGACCTTCCTGAATTGCTTTGAAGGGAATATCTAACTCAAGACCGATGGTAGCTGCCAGCAAAGAATTCTGAATATTATGCTTTCCGGTTACATTCATAGTTATGCGCCCTAGTTTATAGGTTCTGAAGCTTAGATCATAAGATGCTACGAAATCTTTCATTTTAATGTCTCGAGCTTGCACATCTGCTTGTCTGGAGAAACCATAAGTGACCACTTTTTTGTTGATAGAAGGCAGTATTGCCTGTACGCCAGGATCATCAAGACACGCTATTACACTCCCAAAGAACGGTACTTTATTGGCATACTCAATAAAAGAACTCTTAATATCATCCAAATTGCGATAACAATCGAGATGGTCTTCATCCACATTTGTAATGCCAGCAATGCAAGGCGTTAATGTAAGGAAAGAATGGTCATATTCATCCGCTTCCACCACAATATACTTCCCACTTCCCATCACGTTATTGCTGCCAAAATTCTTAATCTTACCACCCACAATAATGGTTGGATCCAACCCTGCACTCTCTAAAACTAAGCCAGCCATGGATGTAGTTGTGGTTTTACCATGTGTCCCTGAAATACCGATACTAAAGCTCATACGTGTAATCTCTGCCAGCATCTCAGCCCGCCTGATAACGGGTACCCGTAAGGATTTTGCAGCTACGATTTCGGGATTATCATCCTTTACTGCGCTGGATTTTACTACCACATCAGCTTCACCGATAAATAAGGGGTTATGCCCTTCATCAATCCTGATTCCTAAGCTTTCCAAATGGGCGGTAATATCGGTCTTTTTCATATCTGAGCCGGTGATTTCCAAGCCCTGATTATGTAAAAATTCGGCAATGCCGCTCATTCCGATTCCACCGATACCGATGAAGTGTATCTTTTTTGTTCTACCGAGCATTTAATACTCCTATTGATGGTAAAGTTATATTCATCATGTTGCTAATTTCTCCTGCTTTGCTGTATTTGCATGAGTAAATCATTCGTAATTTTCTGGGTAGCCTGGTTTTGAGGCAAGCCTGCGAGCTTACCCTTATATTCGCTTAAATGGCCAATAACTGTATCAATGGCTTCAAGAAGGGCTATGTGGTTTAGCTGGGATTGTTCCATCAGTAATGCCACACCTTTCTCCTGCTGTTCCAAAGCGTTATAGTACTGATGGTTTTCAGCAGCACTGGGAAGAGGAATGAGGATTGATGCAAGCTTGTTTTCCTCAAGCTCTGCAATAGTCATCGCTCCAGCCCTAGTGATAGCCAACTTTGCAATACAAAGCATGTTTACATAATCTGGTGAGAAATCGAACATAAAAAGACCTGGGACTTTTTTGAATTTATCTGCAAACCTGCTATAGCTTGTCTTGCCGGTTTGCCAAATAAGCTGATACCCTTTGTTTAGCAAATCTGGGATAATTTTTTCTATTACATTGTTAATTGCCAGGGAGCCTTGGCTTCCTCCACTTACAAGGATTACAGGTTTGTCAGATACTAAACCAATGGCATCTACCGAAAATGGAGTTGGTGAAGCACATTTCAGCGGTATCCCGAAATTAGTTATTTCGCCTTGCGGGAGATACTTTCTGCTTGATTCGAATGAAATGTAGATACGCTTGAAGTATTTAGCTAAATATCTGGTAACTAAACCGGGGTAACTGTTGCTTTCATGACAAAACACAGGAATGTGCAGAATGATTGCAGCAAGCGCAACAGGGCCTGCTACAAATCCACCTGTAACAAAAACAGCATCGGGTTTTTCTTGTTTTAGTATTCTACAAGAACTGACAACGCTACCGATAAGATAGAATGGGAAAAGAAGATTACTAAGGCTGAAGCTGCGATACAGCTTTTGAACTTTAATAACCCTAAACGGATAATTAGCTGAGCGAACTAAACGCTCTTCAATGCTATTGTGGTTTCCAATAAAAAATGCTTCGTGTTGCAACTGCTTCACACACTCTGCTATAGCTAGTGCTGGGACAATATGTCCACCGGTTCCTCCCCCTCCAAAAGCTATCTTCACACTATCCTCCGTACCGCGCTAATATTGAGAAGTACTCCCAATGAGGCAGAGTCTATTAGCAACGCAGACCCTCCATAGCTGATGAAAGGCAGTGTGTTTCCCGTTGGCGGTAGAATGGACATTGAAACACCTGTGTTCACCAATACATTGCAGAAAATGTTCATTGCCAAACCAACACCCAAAAACCTTAGATACCTGCTTTCCTGCGCATTAGCCATCCGGAAAGATCTAAAAAAGAGTAAGCAATGTAAGCCGAAAACTAGCAAGGCACCCAGAAAACCGTATTCCTCCGCAATAATTGTGAAGATATAATCTGTTCTAGCCTCTGGCAAATAATAATGCTTTGCCCTTCCTCTAGCAATACCGGTTCCTATCAAGCCACCACTGGTTAAAGCCGTAAGACTTTCTCTCACTTGGTAATCTGCATCATTAGCTTTTGTGGAATCTCTATTCTTAAAGAAGAGACTATACTTTTTATATGTGGTAAGCCTCGCCTTGCGATAATCTGCACCATGATTTAAAAAAGCTACCCCACCTAAAATACCAATCACTGCAATTAGTAACAACAGCCGTTTTCTTGTGCCTGCATAGATTAGCATGCCATAGAGTGTGGCACCACCTATAATTAAAGTACTGAGGTGACGTTCAAGAATAATCAGCAAGAAAGTGACGCCCGTGAGAATTATCAAAGCCAAAAATTCTAAAAAGAACTTTAGTGGAGTGTTTGCTGCCAGCAACTCAGCGTGTTTTTTATCAAGGATATGCGCAAAATAGAATACCAGAACAACTCGTGCAAGGAAACTTGGCTGAAAACTAATGAAACCGAAACTAATTTGTCGCGTTGCTCCCTTTACGGTACTCCCCTTAAATAAGACATAAATGAGTAAGAGCAAAGTCGCATACACTAAATATGGTGCTGCTCCACGTATTTTCTCCAGATCAAACGCATATAGAATTACCACTGCCACAATCGCTGATACGACTAAAAAGAGAATTTGCCTGTAAAAGTACATCATTGAGCTTTGTACAGATGAAATATCCAGCATAAGCACAAGACCAACAAGGCACAGAAGTACATACGAAAGTAGGATTACTTTATCGAAACTTACAATATACCGTTGAGTTCTATTTCTTTTCATTCTCTGCGATGATAGATTCAACTATTTGTTTAAATACGTCGCCACGATGTTCGAAATTATGGAAATGATCGAAGCTGGCACATGCCGGTGAAAGCACTATCACATCTCCTGCAAGCGCTTCTTCAAAAGCTGTTCTTACACAGGTTTCAAAATCATCAATACAAACGAGCGGCACTTTCCCCAACCATGCTTGTCGCATCTGATCTTGCGTATCCCCGGTTATATAAACCTTTTGAGCTTTGCGTTGTAGATCATCGGTAAGAACACTAAAATCCTCACCTTTATCAGATCCGCCCACTATAATTCTGATAGGGCGCTCAAAACTGAAAAGCGCACTACGGACAGAATCCGTATTTGTCGCTTTGGAATCGTTGTAAAATGACACACCCCTAACGCTTCCAGCATATTCGAGCCTGTGTGTTAAAGGTTTAAAGCCCTTAACCGCATTCCCGATCGCTTCAGAATCCGGAACAAGCGTATGTACTGCCAACATCGCTGCCATTGTATTCGCGTAATTGTGAGGCCCCTTGATGCCAAGATCATAGATAGACACCATCGTAGATAAGCCAAAGTGAATAAACTTCCCGCTAAGACAAGCATAGGCTTTGGGTTGAAGCTCGTGTAAGGAAAACATAAGCTTACGGGCTTTGATATTTGCCGTAGATTTAACAACATTGGGTGCATCCAGGAAAAGTACCGCACAATCATTCTCATCCTGATATTTGAATATTCTCGTCTTACTGGCTGAATAATCTTCAAAAGAAGCATAGCGATTCATATGGTCAGGAGTAATATTTAGCAACACTGCTACATCTGGTTTAAAACTAGTGATCAGGTCAAGTTGGAAGCTACTAATCTCCAATACTATGAATTCTATGCCTGGTTTATGAATGGGATAGCTACAAAAGGCATCCCCGATATTACCTGCAAGAATTGATTTGCTTCCCATTTGTACAAGGATATGGTGAATCAAGCTTGCCGTAGTACTCTTCCCATTTGATCCGGTTACCGCGATTATCTTCGAATCTGGTGCTTTTATCTGATAACCAAATTCTATTTCGCTTATCAGCTCAATACCCTTGGCTTTGGCAGTGCTTAAAATAGGTACATCTAATGGAATCCCAGGGCTAACGATAAGACAATCGCAATCTAACAGCTTGTTTGTATGCCCACCGAATTCACACGGAAAATCTTCCATCAATTGATTTGCCGATGGAATCTTATCTTTCCATTGAAGTTCACTGAGAAAGGCGCTGCCTCCCAATTCCTTGATCTTGTACGCAGCAGCAATTCCGCTGCGTGCCATACCTAGTATACCATATTTCTTGTTCGTATCAAACATCGCTTATCCTTAATTTACCTTAATTTCAAAGTAGATAGACCCATAGCAACCAATAGAATAGCCACAATGTAAAAGCGGGTTACAATCTTCGTTTCATGTATCCCTTTCAGCTCATAGTGGTGGTGAAGGGGAGCACAAAGAAAAACTCTGCGTCCTTGTCCATATTTACGTTTTGTCCATTTGTACCAACTTCTCTGAATAATAACACTTCCCGTTTCTGCAACAAATATCAGCCCAATGATCATAAAGAATATCTGTTCTTTAAGTAAAACCGATATCACCGCAAGAATACCGCCCAAAGTGAGCGATCCTGTATCACCCATAAACACTTGAGCAGGATAGCTGTTAAACCACAGGAAACCTATCAATGTCCCAATTAGTGCGCTAATAAATACCGTTAATTCGCCTGCATTATATATGTACTCTAAGTTTAGATAATCAGCAGCAATAAAATTACCTTTTAGATAACACATCACTCCCAAGCCAAGAGCTGCAAAAGCAAGTGTACCAGCTGCCAAACCATCTAAGCCATCAGTTAAGTTAACGGCGTTTGATGTCCCGGTTATAAGGAAAACCACAAAAGGAATAAACACCCATCCCAATTCGATATAAGTGCTTTTCATGAAAGGTATTTGTAATGCCGTAATATGATCGGAAACGGAACTACTATAATAAATAGCAAGGGTGAGTAATAGACCCACCGAGATTTGCCCAAGCAGTTTGTATTTGGGAATTAAGCCTTTCTTAGATTTTACGAAGTTTTTCAAGTAATCATCTACGAATCCCACTATCCCCAACCACACAATGGTTAAATACATCATTATTATCGCCGGGTTAGTTAATATATTCCAGAGCAGAGAAGATATTAGCAGAGAAACCAGAATAATAATCCCACCCATGGTAGGAGTACCTTGTTTTAGACGATGTTTTTCAGGTAAATCTTCGTCGATAGTTTCTACTGCTGCTTTTCGTTTCAACATCCGAATGAAAGCTGGGCCAACAAGTAAGGCTATCACCAACGAAGTAATAAATGCGCCAATGGAGCGAAAGGTAACGTATCTAAAAACGTTAAATAAAATGCTGTATTTGGCAAGGGGAAACAATAGATGATATAACACTATAATCCTCCTTGAAAGATAGATAGAAGCCTTTCCAAATGGATTCCATGGGATGCTTTAATTAGAATCACGGCATCTTCGGCTAAGGTAGTTAGTTTTTCGGTGGCTTTTAGTTCTTCAACCGTTGCATAATTCATGGGTGCTAAATCGCTGCTATCATGGTAATGCTTGGCATATTCTCCCACGGTATAAAGCTCACTAACCTTCATTTCAGTAAGCATGGCACCAATCATTAGATGGTACATGGCCGTATTTTCACCAAGTTCCAGCATATCTCCCAAAATCGCTATGTGGGGATATCCTGGTTGCACTTGTTGCCAAAACTCCAGAGCTTTCTGCATTGAACAAGGATTCGCATTATAACAATCGACGATCAAAGTACCCTTGCCCCGAGGAAATAATTGCAACCTCATGTCTATGTTTATCGGCTTTTGCAGCGATTTCTGAATTTCTTCCTGGGTTAATCCAAGCTTTAATGCAAGGACAATAGCAAACGCAGCATTTATCGCATAGTGAGGTGCAGGATATGGTATCTGCCAAGTAAGGCCGGCTAGAACGAAACTTTGTGATCCAGAAGATAATGTTACCTTAGAAACCTGGTAATCACAAACTTCACCATAACCAATGCTTACACCCTCAGATTTAAAACCATAAAACCGATGATCATCGCCAGGGTACAATCTTAAAGCTAAAGGCCGTTTAAACAAAGCACTCTTTTCGAGATACACCCCATCTTCATCTTTTAGATATTCAAGATGCGAAGGGCCAATATTTAGTATTATGGCTATATCAGGGCATACGATATCTGCAAGCTTGGCTATCTCACCAAAGTGATTTGTTCCAAGCTCGAAGACGGCAAACTTGTGAGCAGGGGTAACCCTAAGAATGGTTTTACACAAGCCGATGAGATTGTTCTCATTATGCATGGTTTTCAGGCAAGGAAGGTGATCATTTAAGACCTGAGCAATTAGTTCTTTGCTAGTGGTTTTACCGGTACTCCCAGTTATCGCTATCTTTTGTGGAGCAAACATCTGTAAATATTTCTGGCATAATAGCCCCAAGCTGTAAATACTGTTTTCCACAGTGTAGTAATTGGCAGAAGATATAGTGCTAGAAGGTGCTTCCTCACACAAAACAAAGTTTTTTGCATTCGCAAGTACCTCTGGAACATAGCTATGCCCGTCGTATCTTTCACCAACAATGGCAAAGAAGAGGCTTCCGTCTTTTATCTGGCGAGAGTCTGTTGATATATACGAAAAGTGCTTCGGTGGCTTGTAGCCATCAGTATTATCTGGTTTCTCTATTTGGTAGAGAAGCTCAAGCATGGTGATATCCACCGGCAATACCAGCTCATCATCGCTTTTCTCTATTCTATATTTCCAATCTCC
>Ga0172377_10009134_pt1 | contig 10167 bp, 10 predicted proteins | sample Pumphouse3metaG_FD_119749 | JGI IMG/M metagenome (GOLD analysis project Ga0172377, IMG submission 119749) | Leachate microbial communities from a municipal landfill in Southern Ontario, Canada - Pumphouse #3 metaG | ecosystem: Engineered > Solid waste > Landfill > Unclassified | place: Canada... | reverse complement strand
TGTAAAAAATAACACAATTCTCCAAACTACAAGTGCAGCCAAAGCGTACCCAAGCCAAATATGCCAATCCCACATAGGTGATCTGATGGCTTTTGCAATAGAAACTGCTTGATCTTTGGCTATCGTGATGTTTATATCACTAAGTTTGTCCATAATAGTCTCACTATTTGTTCTATAGCTTAGAAATGTTTTACGCAAAAAAACAGTACCTAGCAATCCTGTAATTACTATTGCATTTATCCAATGCCACAATCTAAAATTTAATGACCATTGTTTCATTATAAATCCTTTTTGAGATATTAGGTATTATACATCTTAATATATTAATGATATTTAATAAAGAAAAATTTCATTTGAAATTTTTATTCCTAATAATATCAAAATATTATATATTAGTCTTAGTCGAGTTCGGTCAATTGTGCATCATACTCGGCGCTGATCTCATCAAATTTCTCAGTAGCGATTTCTAGTTTTTCAAAATATTCTTCTATCTCATTATTTATTTTTGATATGATCTGTGAAAACTCTATGATCTGCAAATTATTTCCGTTGTTGGTTGCATTGATAAGAGTTTGATTGTGTTCTTCAAGCTGCTTTTCCAGTTTGATTATCTTTACTTCGCAAGAATCCATCTCTTTTTTGTACGGAGCAATCTCTCTACTCTTAGCTTGCACCAGATTGGCTCTAAGCAATTTACGCTCTTTTTTATCTATCTTTGGTTTGGATTTTTGCGATTTGCATGCTCCTTCCTCTTCTTCCCAGCCAATTTTCTCCAAGAATTCATCATAGCCTCCGTCAAAATACTCAGCTCTTCCTTCATGAAAGATAATGAGTGAGTCAGCCAAACGGCGCAAAAGCATCTCTGAGTGAGTTACCATGATTACTGCACCTTCAAAAGATTCTACAGCATTGCAAAGCGCATCAATCGATTGCATATCAAGGTGATTTGTAGGTTCATCTAGTAACAGCAAGTTTGCAGGAGTAGCGATAATTTTTCCAAGCATTACACGGCTTCGTTCACCACCAGAGAGTACTTCTATCTTTTTTTCTGCCAGATCGCCGCTAAACATCATTGTTCCGCAAATTGCTCGCACTTGTGCAATGCCTAATTTTTTATCTACAGAGCTAATTTCGTCAATGATAGTGTTTTGGGTATTGAGTCTTTCGATATTAGTCTGCCCAAAGTGTGCGATAGTCGTTGATGGATGAAATGTGATCTCGCCTTGCTGCTTGGGAAGTTCACCAGCTATATAATTAAGAAGTGTAGATTTGCCTTTTCCGTTTTTTCCTATTATTGCCAGACATTTACCATTTTCAAGTGTAAAATTCAAATGCTCAAAAAGAGGAGTATAGAGATCATACCCAAATCCTATATTCTCAGCCCGCAATACAACTTTTGCCGGAGTTTCTTTGTAATTAAAGTTAAAGACAAGCGAGTTTTCATTCTCCAAACTTTCCATCTCTTCCATTTTTTCCAAAGCCTTGACTTTAGATTGGGCTAAGGCAGCAGTAGATGCTCGGGCTTTGTTTCTGGCTATAAATTCTTCAAGTTCTTTTCGTTTTTTCTCTTGATTTTGGCGAGTCTTTTCGTATGTTTCATCTTGTAGAGCCAAAGTCTCATAGTATTTTTTTGTATCCCCTTGTACGATAAATAGACCTTTACGCTGAATACCCATAGTATGGGTAGTGACACTATCCATAAAATCACGATCATGCGTAATAAGTATCACTTCACCGTCAAATTCGCGGATAAATTGCCTAAGCCAGCGCAAAGAAAGAATGTCGAGGTAGTTTGTCGGTTCATCAAGCAATAGCATATTCGGCTCAGTTGCTAATAGTTTAGCTAGGTTAATTCGTATCTGATACCCACCTGAAAAACTCATAGGATCTTTATCTAGGTCTTCTGCGCTAAATCCAAGCCCAAAGAGTATTTTTTCTATTTTGTAAAAGTTATACTGCTCATCTTCGCTGAGTACTTGTGCACACTCTTCGTGTACAGTAGGCTTGGTAAATTCCAAATGCTGGCGCAAAGTGCCTATACGGTAGTTTTTTGGGATACTTACTTCTCCTTCGTCATAACTTTCTTCGCCTAATATGATCTTGAAAAGTGTTGATTTGCCGGTACCATTGCGGCCTATTAATCCTATCTTTTGTCCTTTTGACATTTGTAGGTTTAGGCCGTTAAATAAAATTTGGCCGCCAAAGCTTTTGGTTATATTAGTTAGCTGTATCATAATTTATCCGTCTTATTAAATTGTTTCTTATCCATGATACCAATGAGCAGCCATTATTGCATTTGCCATATTTTTTGCATTTTACTTTTTGGATGTTTTGAATAAGTAAAATTAGAAATCCAAATCCGATAGAAAGCTCAAATCCGCCAAGTAGCCAATTTTGTTCTAATATATTGCTTATACCAAGCGCCAGCATAATAAATGTTATTATTAGGCACATATTGGATTCCTTTTTTTGCGAATTATATTATAATGCGTTAAAAAAAGAGTTATGATGTTAAGAATTATAGAGTATTTTAAAACTATCGCTAAAATTCCTCATTGCAGCGGGCAAGCTCATGCTTTGCGAGATTTTTTAGCGGATTTTGGTAAACAACATGGATATAATGTGGAAATAGACAATGTGGATAATATCCTCATATGCAAAGGAAAGCCACATCTTGCATTGCAAGCTCATTATGATATGGTATGCATGGGTGACGCACCAAACATTGAGATTTATGAAGAAGAAAGGTGGTTAAAAGCTAAAAATTCATCACTAGGAGCTGATAATGGAATTGCTATAGCCATGATGATGGTACTCATAGAAGAAGGATATGAACTTGAGTTTTTGTTTACTTCTGATGAAGAGATAGGGCTTATAGGGGCAAATGCAGTTGAATTTGAACTCCAAAGCAAATATATGCTCAATCTTGATAGCGAAACAGAAGGCGAAGTTTATATAGGATGTGCGGGTGGCATAGATATCAAAGCTACAAAGAGTATCAAAATGATCTCAAATGATCTTGATTGCTATGAAGTAAGCATATCCGATCTGCCTGGAGGACATTCCGGGGTAGATATAGATAAAAATATTCCGAATGCTATCATACAATTGGCCAAATTTTTACACGAATACGATATAAGCTTAGTGTCGCTAGTTGGAGGTGAGAGGATCAATTCAATTCCTGCAAACGCAAAAGCTATCATTTCCGGCAATAATATCGAACTTTTAAAAAGCAATAATGTGACAATCACAAAAATTGAAAATAGATCATATAAATTTGAAGAATCCATAATTGCACATATCGCAGCTTTTGAACATGGAGTATTGAAGTTTAATCATGAACTTGGTATACCTCAGATCAGTCAAAATCTTGCTATTGTTCATAGCAACGAAGACATTTTGACAATCGAAGTCAGCATACGGGCTATGAGCATGGATGAACTTGATCTTCAAGCCAAAGTCACGGCAGATTATTTTAGATATGCCGGATTTGAAGTTGAAAAAAAAGATAAATATCCGGCATGGAATCCCGAAAAAAATGAATTTACGACAATGACAACACAAAAAATAGGTGAAGTTTTTGGCAAAAGTACATATAAAGCCATCCATGCTGGACTTGAGTGTGGTGTGTTGAAGCAAAAATATCCGCATATGCTGTTTGCATCTATTGGTCCTACCATTATATACCCTCACTCTACAAGAGAAGCGGCTAATTTACAATCAGTAGAACAAACCTTTGAAGTGTTAAAAAAAATAATTAAAGAAATTACACCTTAAATCGTCCCTTGCTTTTGCAATATGATTTTAAAAAACAATCTTCGCACAAAGGATTGATTGCCTTGCAGCGATATCTTCCAAAAAGTACCATGGCTTGATGAAGCCTATGCAAGTCTATTTTGAACTTTTTACTTAGCTCCTCTTCTGTTTTAAGCGCAGTCTTGGCATCGCTAAGACCTAGCCTATGTGCAACGCGGAATACATGCGTATCAACCGCCATCAGATTAGCGCCGGTATATTCCAACATTACTACATTAGCCGTTTTTTGCCCTACTCCTGCCAATTTTACCAATTCTTTTTGTGTAAGCGGTATTTTACCGTCATAATTATCTACAATCTGATTTGCCATAGTTATTAAATTTTTGGCTTTATTGTTAAAAAAAGAGCATGTATTTATGAGTAATTTTATATCATCTAGATTCGCCTTTGCCAAGTCAAATACGGTTGGATATGCAGCAAAAAGCGCAGGAGTGATGAGGTTTACTCTCTTGTCTGTACATTGTGCTGAAAGCATTACGGCGATGAGTAGCTCATAGGCATTAGTGTAGGCTAATTCAGTCACGCTGTCGGGATAATTTTCTAAAAAAAGCTTTTTAATAGCTTCTATTTCTAATTTTGTTGCTTTTTTTGCCATGATAATCTTTCATATAAAATAATATATCATTTTACATTCGGTATTATTAATGAACGATTTACAATGATAAGGTAATATATCATAAATGATGTAAAGGAAAATGGTATATGCATAGTTTATTTAAACAGGCAATAGTTTTTATATGTATTTTTGCCCATGTTAATGCAAATGATATAATTGCAACCGTGAATGGAAAGTCTATTACTTCTGAAGATGCCAAACAATTTTTGGCATCTTCAAATACAAATTTAAAATATTCTTCTTTGACTGAAGAGCAAAAACTTGCTGTTATTGAAAGATTGATAGAGAGAGAACTTTTTGCAGAGGCGGCCGCAAAGGCAAAAATTGAACAAACACCTCAGTTTGCAAGCGAGCTGGAAAAGCTAAAAAAAGAATTGATGATCAATTTATGGATCAAAACACAAGTCGATTCTATGATAGTAAGCGATGGAGAGGCTAGAGAAATTTATAATAACAATAAATCCAAGTTTATAGAACCGTCACGTATAAAAGTAAGACATATAGTTGTCCGCACCAAAGACGAAGCAAATAGTATCATAGCTGCATTAAAACCTCTTAAAGGAGATATGCTAAAACGCACCTTTGTGGCTATCGCTGCTAATAACTCTATTGATGTTAGTCGTGAAAGGGGAGGAGATTTGGGCGAATTGTCCAAGGAGCAACTAGGCCCAGATGTTGCGCAAATAGCATGGAACCTTAATGCGGGCACTATATCTATGCAGCCAATCCAAACATCAGTAGGTTATCACGTTATTTATGTCGAACAAAAACTAAAACCTCGAACAATTCCTTATGAAAAAGCAAAAAAAGACATCATAGCTTCTTTGAAACAAAAACAATTCAATCTTTATTTGACACAACTAGCTAAAGAGTTTAAAAGAACGGCAAAAATAACTATACCTGGGAAAACAAATCAAAATCAATAATGATTTTTTATATTAATGATTGATTTACCAAGATTGTGTATAATTACAACATATTTTTTAAAAGAGGAATAAATGAAAAAAGTTTTATTAGTAACAAGTATAAGTGCATTATTGGCTACATCTATTTTTGCAGATAGCGTTGTGGGAACAGTTGATGGTATGCCTATTTATAAATCTGAGGCCGAAAATGCTGTTAAAGTTATAACTAAAGGGAAAACTACATATGATAAATTAAAACCCGAAGAAAAAAAGCAACTTGTAACTATGATGGCTCCAGGCAAACTTGTAGAAAAAGCAGCCAAAAAAGAGCTTAGCGAAAAAGAGAAAAATGCTGCAATCTCAGCAATGTGGATGCAAAAAAAGATGGCTGCCGTGAATGTATCTGACAGCGAAGCAAAAACTGTTTATGAAAAAATAAAAGCAGCTAGTAAAGATAAAAGCAAAGTGCCTGCATTTGACAAAGTAAAAGAGACTATTAAAATGCAAATTAAACAAGATAAGGTGATCAAATCGCTAATGAGCGGTGCAAAAATTGTAGCTAAGTAATTGGGGGAGTTTTGATGTCGTTGCTTAGCAAAATTAAAGCCGGTGTTGTTACCGGTGATGATTTACAAACTCTATTTAATATAGCAAAACAAGAAGGTTTTGCAATTCCTGCTGTAAATGTAGTAGGAACAGATCCCGTAAATGCAGCTCTTGAAGCAGCTGCAAAAGCAAAATCTCCTATTATCATACAATTTTCAAATGGTGGTGCTGCATTTTGGGGCGGCAAAGGCCTGGCATCAGAGAAGTCTGCTATCCTTGGCGCGATAGCTGGAGCATTGCATGTGCATGTACTTGCGCAAGCATACGGGATCCCTGTAGTGCTTCATACTGACCATGCGGCTAAAAAACTGCTTCCTTGGATAGATGCATTACTCAGTGCCAGCGAAAACCATTTTGCCACACATGGCAAACCACTCTTTTCATCCCATATGCTTGATCTTTCAGAAGAGCCGTTGGAAGAAAATATCGCAATATGTAAAAAATATTTAGCTAGAATGGACAAAATAGGTATGACGCTTGAAATTGAGCTTGGCGTTACAGGCGGTGAAGAGGACGGTGTAGATAACAGCAATGTTGATAATGCTTTACTTTATACCCAACCAGAAGAAGTGGCATATGCCTATAAAGAGTTAAGCGAAGTCAGTCATCGTTTTACTATTGCAGCATCTTTTGGAAATGTGCACGGTGTCTATAAGCCGGGCAATGTGGTTTTGACGCCATCTATACTAGATAATTCCCAAAAGTATATTCAAAAAGAATTTGGCACAACAGAAAAACCGGTTAGTTTTGTATTTCATGGCGGCTCAGGCTCTGAACTTAGCGATATTAGAGAAGCTATATCTTATGGCGTAATCAAAATGAATATTGACACTGATACTCAGTGGGCATTTTGGGATGGCGTGAGAGGTTATGAAGCTAAGTATCATGATTACTTGCAAGGGCAAATCGGCAATCCTGATGGTGAAGATAAACCAAATAAAAACTATTATGACCCAAGAAAATTTTTAAGAGCCGGCGAAGAATCCATGGTGGCTAGACTTCTTCAAGCCTATGAAGATTTAAACTGCATCGGCAGAAATTAATATTATTGTCAAATCTAAAACTTTTACTGCCAACGCCCGTAGAGAGTATCTCTATAGACGGGCGTGACTTTTATCTTAAGCGAGACGATTTTATTCATCCAGATTTTTCAGGCAATAAAGCTCGTAAACTCCACTATTATTTAATTCATGATTTTTCAAATATATCAAAAATAATTTCTTATGGTTCTGCGCAATCAAATGCGATGTATTCATTATCTGTTTTAGCTCGTATGAGAGGTTGGAAGTTTGAGTATATTATCGATCATATAGCAGACTATCTCAAAGAAAATCCGCATGGAAATTATGCTCAAGCACTAGAAAACGGGATGAAAATACTAGAGAAGGAAGAAGGAAGAAGAGAGGAGGTGGAAGGTGACGCCTGTGTATTATTTATAGAAGAGGGTGGCAGACAAAAAGAAGCTAGCTTTGGACTTGAAATTATGGCGCAAGAGATCATTGATTGGCAGATATCAAACAATATACAAAAACTAAATATATTTTTGCCATCAGGTACTGGAACCACGGCTCTTTTTTTGCAAAAACATCTCAAGCAAAAAACTACAAACCAAAAACTGCAAACCGAAGTCTATACAACGTCTTGTGTTGGAGACTCAAATTATCTAAAAAAGCAATTTTTTATGCTTGAAAGTAATGATAGATTTCATCCGACGATCTTTGAGCCTCAAAAAAAGTGGCATTTTAGTAAACTTTATAGTGAACATTATAAAATTTGGCTAAAATTACATCAACAAACAGGCATAGAGTTTGATATGCTCTATGACCCTACAGGATGGCAAGTGCTTTTAGCAAATATGGACAAACTTGATGGAGAGATCATGTATATTCATCAAGGAGGGGTCCTGGGCAATGAAAGCATGCGGCCAAGATATCAAAGAAAATATAAGGATATGGGATGAAGATAATTCAGAGTACTGATGTAAAGTTTGAAGCAGAGTTTTCTGAACTTTTGCAACGAGGAAAAATGGATATAGATGGAGTTTCTGCTATTGTTTCTAATCTTCTTAAAGAGATAAAAAATAACGGCAACAAAGCAGTCAAAGAGCAAATAGCCAAATTTGACAGATGGATTCCCATAAACGATGAAGACCTAAATATATCAGTTGACGATATGAAAAAAGCATATGATAACTTGGATGGTAAGCTTAGAGATGCGATGCATCTAGCTTATGAGCGTATAGAAACTTATCATCAAAAACTTATGCCAAAAACCTGGATGGATGAAGAGTCAAACGGCATAATTCTTGGTCAAAAGGTTACAGCCGTTGATAGAGCAGGGCTTTATATTCCCGGAGGTAAAGCGGCATATCCAAGTTCATTACTCATGAACGCGGTTCCGGCAATAGTAGCAGGTGTAAAAGAGATCGTTGTTTGTACCCCGGCTCCTGATAATGAGATAAACGAACTGTTACTAGCTGCTTGCCATTTATGCAAAGTTACCAAAGTATTTAAAGTAGGTGGTGCTTCAGCAATCGGTGCTATGGCTTATGGGACGCAAACGATACCAAAAGTAGATGTTATCACGGGACCGGGTAATATTTTTGTAGCAACAGCTAAAAAACTGGTGTACGGAGAGGTAAATATAGACATGATTGCAGGACCTAGCGAGATAGGAATACTTGCCGATGAAAGTGCAAGAGCTGATTATATAGCTATGGATCTTCTTTCCCAAGCAGAACATGACGAGATGGCAAGTTCTATCTTAATAACTACAAACATGGAATTGGCAAATAATGTAAGTAATAAAGTAGAAGAATTCTTAAATACACTTAGCAGAGAAGCAATAGCGCGTAAATCAATAGATGAAAGAGGTGCTATAATTGTAACTTCATCTATGGATGAGGCAGTAGAACTTATGAATGAGATAGCTCCTGAACATTTAGAAGTTATGACAAATGATCCTATGAGCCTGCTAAATAGCATACGTCACGCTGGAGCTATATTTTTGGGAGAAAATACTCCTGAGCCTATCGGAGATTACATAGCAGGACCAAACCATACTTTACCTACCGGCGGAACCGCAAAATTTTATTCGCCTCTAAGCGTTGAACACTTTTTGAAAAAATCTTCTATTATCTCCATGAGCAAACAAGGGATCAATGAGCTAGGAGAGGCATGTGCCCTAATAGCCCATACTGAAGGTTTGACTGCCCACGAGGCAAGTGTGCGTATGAGATTGGACAAATAGTAGATTTAAAACTAAATCTGCTTATTTCCCTTTTTCTTCGTCAATACGAAAAGATATTTTTGCAGTAATTCTATACTGTACTATCTTATTATCGACTACTTTTGCACTTTTATCTTTGATATATATTGATTTGATATTTCTAATGGATTTTGATGCTTCGTTGATGGCATTTTGTGCAGCATCTTCCCAACTTTTGTCTGACTGAGCTAAAACTTCTATGACTTTTGCAACTTTTGACATGTTTTATCCTTTAGTAAAATATTGAGAATTATTACTCCACTAGGTAAATACATTAAATTTTGAGAGCATCAGAGGTAGTAAGATTTGGATGAAAAAAGTCGAATGACTACCCCAAAGGTAATTCGAGACTTTTTTGGTTCAAAGATTGCTTATCTATCATGCTCCCTGAAAGGTACAATACTTTTGCACATACTCATCGTTAAAACTTCTCATCGTAGCTTTGGCTATGCTTTCAAAGTTTCGCCTTGATTATGCACAAAATTATTTGTATCAAAATTAAGGTATTTACCTAGTGGAGTAATTTGATTATATCCGATAAAAGCTTAAATGAAAAATGATACAAAGAAGTGGCGCGGCGGACGGGGCTCGAACCCGCGACCCCCTGCGTGACAGGCAGGTAATCTAACCAGCTGATCTACCGCCGCATGGATTAATGCTGAATGTTAAACTACTTTATAATTTATCATTCAGCATTAGTATTAGTGGTGGTCCCTGCAAGACTCGAACTTGCGACATCTACCTTGTAAGGGTAGCGCTCTACCAACTGAGCTAAGAGACCTTAAAGCAAACTATGTTTGCGTGTGCCCTCACGCTGAAGACAACAAATATATAGACTTTGGCGACCCTTAGAGGATTTGAACCTCTGTGTCTGCGTTGAAAACGCAACATCCTTGGCCACTAGATGAAAGGGTCATCTAGATCCAAACAGTCATAAAAAAGCAAAATATATTTGCG
>Ga0172377_10009131_pt1 | contig 10170 bp, 6 predicted proteins | sample Pumphouse3metaG_FD_119749 | JGI IMG/M metagenome (GOLD analysis project Ga0172377, IMG submission 119749) | Leachate microbial communities from a municipal landfill in Southern Ontario, Canada - Pumphouse #3 metaG | ecosystem: Engineered > Solid waste > Landfill > Unclassified | place: Canada... | reverse complement strand
ATCAGTGTGATTATAATGATCAAAATTATGTAAACTAGTCAATAAATATACATCTAATTGTAATTTATCTACTGGTCTATATATAGCACTAAATAAACGTGATTGGAATCTATGCATAAATTTTGAATTTTTATCTTTTTTATCTAAGTATATATCAAATTCAGGATTTATATAAACTTCTGTAACATAAGCTGAGAATAAACCATCTGTCTGTAAATATATTCTTTTATTATATTTTGAAATAATATCATATGAAAATTCTGAATCTATATAATCATCATTAATATATAGATTTAAATATATTTTCATTAATGCTTTATTTAAATCTGTAATATCAGAGCTAACTAAATAAGCAGTATATAGATAAAATTTATCATAATCTATTTTATTTAAAAATAAATCATCATAAATATATTTATGTTCATCTATTTGAATTAAATTATTAGAATTTGTTTTGATCTTGTCTCTTGTTAATATTATATCATAACTCTCAAGATTTAATCTATCATTTGTTGGGGTATTTTTTAATTCTTCTAATGTTTCAACTAAATCCTCATGTATATTATTTTTCTTTAAAATATTAATCATATCTTCAATAGATATCATATCATGATGAACTATATTGGTGTAATCTATTTTAAAATTATTATATAAGAAATCGTTATATTTTTCTGTTAAATCTAAAGTTGGGAAATCTAAATTAGTATAATTTTCATTTTTAATTTTCTCTTTATCTATTACAGGTACATATTTTTTTAATTTTAATATATCTAAATTTATATCATTCCAATTTTCTATTAAATCATCAACACGATTTATATAATTGGTTTTTATAGCATTTTTAATTATCATTTTATCTTGTTTAAATAAAGTATCCCATTTAATTGACTTATATACAGCTTCTTCTATCGATAGAGATTTTCCTGCAAATACAGAAGCTTTACCATCATAATATAAATTAGGATTGGCATAAAATTTACCACTTAAATCTTTTTGTTGTTCTCTAGTCCAATTATTAACAGTATTTATAAATTTATCTGATGTTTCGTCATCAACAACAGAAGAATCTTTATATATTCTATTTTCAGTAGATAAATATATTTGATCACCTTTTCGATTAACAAAAGGTTTAATTAATACTCTAGCATAAGGATCATTGATTTCTTTATCATTTTTGTTAATTAGATAAGCTATTAATGTTCCTTCTGTTAAATCATTTCTAACATAAAATCTATATATTCCTCCGTCTGATTTATTTCTACGTTTTATATCATAATTTTCTTCTTCACTTTTTAATTCCATACAACTAGTCCATCTTCTATCAGTACTCATACCTGCAATATCGTATGGGTCTCTTGATATAACTATCTGACATTCAATATTTTTAATAGCAGGTCTAGAATTAAAAATTTTTAATCTTTTATCTATCATACTTAAATGATAATTTATATGATTAGCCTCTACTCTACCTTTTTCTTCTTTTATCTTCTTTATATTATCGCTATTTTGTATCTTATTTACATTATTTTTTAATTCATTTAGTATTTTACCAATATTATATTCTCTATTGCCAACTTTAAATTTGCCTTCTAGATACTCAATAGATTTAAGTTCGAAATCTTCTGGTAAAGATTTATTTAAATACTGGAAAAATATTCTTATGCACGCTTCAACATCAGAAATTCGTTGATAATAAAATTGATTTCCAAAAATTTTTGATATATTCTCTTTATTAATTAAAATTATATCATTCAAATATATTCTTTTATTTCCAGAACCAAATATGTGATCATATCTAGATTTAAGTACATCGCCATTTTTTTCTAGTATTTTATCTACTAATTGTTTTTGTTTAACTGTTAATGCTGATAATAATATATTATTTATATTATTTAATATTTTATCGCTCATTTACATACCTTCTTTTATAAATTTTAATAAAATTTACCTAAAAAAACTTTACATGAATAATGCATAATATTTCTTATATATTTAATTACATCTAATATAAAATCTTCATCATCTTTTAGTTCTTTTTTAACACATAATTTTTCAATATATATTTTAGGATAATCAACTATAATTTTATTTTGGTACCTATCTACATGTATATTACCAAAATAAAATTCCATAGATATATCAACTCTAGCAATATGTTTTTGTATTGGTTCTTTTATATTAGTTATATAAAAAGAATATAAATTTTCTTTTTTATAATCATCTAAATATATACTATCTTCTATAATTTCATTTTCTACAACTGTAACTAAATTATTATCATATTTTTCATTATATTTTAAATTATTTATTATATGTATATCAAAACTATTTTCATAATTTCTACTGACTGGTTCATTTTTATATATTTTTTTACCATTATCAATATCAAACATATAATCAAAATCAATATGTTTAATTAAATTACCTTGTGTTTTAACTCTGCTATTACTGTCGTTATATAATTGATCTGGAAGCATAAATATACCTTCAGATTCATCCTGAACCTCAAATAAAAATTTATCTACTACACTTTTAAAATTTTCATAAGTTTGATGTATTAATGTATTATCGCTATATACTCTATCTTCACTAAACAAATATACTGATTTTTTCTCAATATTGTGATGAGGTTTAATAGCTATTCTGGCATAAGGTTTATCAATATTCTTATCAGTTGGTTCAATTAAATAAGCAACTAAAGTACCTAATCTGATATCATGTTGAAGATGATCAAAACATTGACCTCCATAATCATCAGGGTCATTGTCATTCGGAAGTCTCATACAACTACTCCATCTTCTATCAGTACTCATACCTATAATATCATACGGGTCTCTGGATACAACTATCGATAAATTAACACCTTTACTATCAGTTAGCATGCTTTTAGGAGGAAGATTTAATGCATAAGCATCTAATAAATCTTTTTTAAAATTAAGCTTGAAAATTTTTACACGTTCTAGAATATCTTCATATTGTTCTTCTGTGATATTTTTTAATTTTTTAGTAATTAATAATTGCAATAACTTAGTTAATCTATACTCTCTGTTATTTTTATCATATATTCTATTACAAGCAAAATCATAATAATTATCTTTAAAATAATAAAAATCATCACAGTAATGTAATATATTGTTAATAGCATGATATGCAGACCCTAAATCTTTAACATCTAAATAATCTATTAAATCAATTCTAATAGTATCATCTAGATATAATCTATTATTACCAACACCAAAAATATGGTCATATCTTTTATCATATTCTTCTTTCATTGTTAAATATAATTCTTTATATGGTTTATACTGTTGCTCTGTAAGTTTAGCTAGTAACACATTAATATTTTTTAATATATTCATTTTATATATCTCCTATATTACTATTCATATTTAAATTTTAAATAGTTTCTAATATTCATATCAACTGAAATATACATGTATCCTATTTGTGATATATTTTTATAATCACCATTTATATTTTTTTCTCCATCAATTAATACCCAATTATGATAATTATATTTTTTATTATCTGGTATTTCATTATAATCAACATAATCATCATTTGTATTAACAAATTTACTAGTCTTAAAATTTCCCCAATGATTAGATTTTCTTATATAAATAATAAAACCATTAAATATACCAACATAATATTCAGAAGATTGTCTTCTATTATATGTAGGTGATTTATGAATTTTTATTTTTTGAATATTATTGAAATCACTAAAAAGCATTTTGTTGAAAGTGAGGTTTGATTTTTGATGTATATTTAAAACATAATCATTATTTTTATATAAGTTTAATATCCATCTGTTTATACGTTCAATACATTTGATTATATCATTTTCTAATATAATTTCTGATATATTTTTTTTATATATTAATTTTAATTCATTTTGTATTTCAGTTGGAAGTTCATCATATATAGCATATCTTGTTGTTGTTGTTATATTACCTCTTTTACTCTTTTTACTTGATTCATAGAATTTTATATCATCTAAAATTGGCAATCTAAAATTCTCATTTAAATTTAAACTACTGTTTGCGATTATAGTTTTAATTAATATTGTATTAATATTTTTTAATATATCCAACTATAACACCTACTTTAAATATTATTATAAGTTTCAATAACTTTATATGATTTAGGGTGTAGAAAACATGTTTCATATCTTATATCACCATGCATAGACCCATAATCATTTAAATCACAAATTCCAGAATAACCTAAAATATCCATTAATATTTTATTTGCTACTATTCCAGAACTGCGTGGTTTTTTTATATCAAAAGCTATTTGTAAATTAACAAGTAAATCTACACCATAATAAATGTAGAAAAAATTATTTGTATTATATTTATTGTTATTATTAGCATATGACACTGGCAAATCTTCTTTTTCAAAATAACTGTTAAATTTTTTAATATAAGTGTCTTTAAGCATAGTTTTATAAATGGTTGCATTATTAGGTATCAATTTCATTATATGATTATAATAATCTTCCAATTTTTTTAAATCTTCATTATTATTATAATCTGAATCTATATATAAAAATTTATATCCAGAAACGTCAATTTGCTCCAATACCGTTGCGTATTTTTTATTAAATCCAAATTCTGTTTTATAACCAACTCTAGTTAATACTTCTGTTACATATTTTAAAGGATAAGCATATATACCATAAGCACTAATATGCCCCCATTTAGATTTAGGATTTATACCTATTTTTAATTCATTACTAAAATGCACAAAATATTTGGGTTTATTAAAATATAAAGAATTAGGATTATCTTTATCTAAATAACGATATAAGGTTGTATACAAAGGCTCTTTTTTATTAACATCACTATGACTTCTAGCTTCTGTTATAATATTATCTATATTTTTTAATATATTCATTTTATATATCTCCTAACTATAAATTAACTATATCATCAATTGATAAAGGTCTATTTAATCTAGCAGTTAATAATGTTTCTATAACTTTATCAATATTTATTAAAAAACCATCTGATTCTTCATAATCATGATCTTTTATAATAAATGCTTTAACATTAAATGTTATATCATAGTTGAAATTATACGTAGATTTAGGTTCCTTTTTACTATATACTTTATAAAATGTAATTATATTAGTTAAATTCACAAAAGCATCTAGGTCTAATTTATAAATAAATTTATTTATTTTATCCCCAGATTTGACAACATAAATACTATACATTTTTTCAATTTTATTAGAATTGTATTGATTAGTAAATGTTATATTCCCATAATTTGGTATACGCCATCTATTATTAATTCTATATAAATCTCCATACACACTATCATACTCTTTATTTTTATTATTGTCAACTATATAAAAATCATATGAATTTATATTTTTAATATCAAATTCATGATCTTCTATCCATTTGATTTTATTTTTCATTGTATTTAATAAAGAGTTTAAATATTCTTCATCAAAATATTTATTACTTAATGTTTTATAATGTATAATATCTAGTAAATTTAATATAGACATCATCTTACCTGATTCATCAATAACAGTTTTATTTTGATAATTATCCGCTGTTAAAGATTCAGTTACAATTTTAGTAATAAGTTGAGGAATTTCAATATCTAGATAATCTATTATTAAATTATACACACTTGCTAAATTATTAAACATCTCTATGTATGTATTATTATTTTTTGATTGAGATGTAACTATTGCTTTTTTTATTATATCTATTCCTGTATTATTATCAATATCCAAAATTTTATTAAAATCAATAATATTACGTATTAATATTGATTTTTCATTTTTATTTGTTTTAATCTTAAAATTTTCCTTACTATCATTATATAAATCAGGCATACTTTCAAATATACCTTCTTTACTATCTTGTATTTTATCTAAAAATTCATGCACAATTTTATTAAATTCTTCGTATATATTTTCATCTAAACTATCATCATGATAAATTTTAGATTCTGGATATAGCATAATTGATTTATCTATAATATTTTGATAAGGTTTGATAGCAATCCTAGCATAAGGTCTGTCAATATTTTTATCGATAGGTTCAATTAAATAAGCAACTAGAGTACCTAATTCTATATCATGCATTAAATGTTGATGATATGCACCACCTGGATATATAGAAGGATCATCATTCGGCAATTTCATACAACTAGTCCATCTTCTATCTGTAGACATACCTGCTATATCATATGGATTTCTAGAAATAACTACGGATAAATTAATTTTATTACTATCATTTAATATACTTTTAGGTGGTAGTTTAGATATATAATATGGTATAATTTCTTTAACATCATATGCGTTTAATATATAATCATATTCTTCTTTTGTTACGTTTTTAAGTTTTTGTTCTGTTAATAATTGCAAAAATTTAGTTAATTTATATTCTCTACCATCTTTACTATATATTCTATTATATAATATATCTAAATATAAATTTTCAAAATAATACTCAGTTAAATTATTAGTTAAAAAAGTAACAAATTTAGCAAAATCTGCTGAAAACAAATCTACTGAATAATCAACAGCTTCCATTTCAACATTATCATCTAGATATAATCTATTATTACCAACACCGAAAATATGATCATATCTTTTATCATATTCTTCTTTCATACTTTCATATAATTCTTTATATGGTTTATATTGTTTTTCAGTAAGTTTAGCTAATAGTACATTAATATTATTTATTATATTCATTTTATATTTTAACCTCTACTGTTTATTTTTCATGTGTTAACTTTGTTAATAATATGTGAATATTGTTTAATATAATATTGTTTCGATTGTTATTTCGTGCGTAAAAATTCATTCTTGCGGCTCCGCTGGGTTTATATTGTGTCCCATATTTTTTATCTATTTCAGCAATATATAATTCGATATGATCATTAAGATCATTTAGATTTTTATATATTCTATTAAATTCAAACGTATTATTTATTTGGTTTTTATCTATTCTATATTTGTGAACAAATTCATAGTTATCTAATATATCATCAGGTATATCAGATATCTTAGGAAGCCCAGATTTAAATAATATATCATTTGCTCTTATTAAAGCATTGAGATAATTATTTCCATGTCCTTTTATTATTGAATACATATTAATATGAAATTTATGTCTGACTTTACATAAAAAAGATAAAGCTTCGTGTTGTTCAGTGGTTAGTGTATTTACCGAAAAATTTTGTTCCATTTTATTTTTGATATATTGTTTTTTTAATTCTACTACTTCTGGCGCTAATCTAGAAATAATTATATTTATATTTTCTATTATATTATGCATGTTTAAACTATGCAAATAAAATCACCCTTATAAACTTACAAAATAAATTCTCATAATTAATTTCATTTTTAATACAAAAAATAAGTGAAGCTATAAAAACTTCACTTATAAATAAATTATTATAATGTTTATAATATAAAATTAATCTGTTATATCCTCATTAGGTATTTTCCAACTATACTTATTATTGTAATTTATAATATTTATCAATTGATAAGTTCCATTTTCATATATAATACCAACACCTTGAACCCACGAACTTAATCCAATATTATAAGATAATCTTAATTTAGAGCTAGTACCGACACTTACAGCACCCTTTAAGATTTTAGGTTGATGAGTATGTGCTGACATAGATTTCTTATAAGCTTTTCTATATGTAGTTAAACTACCCTTAGCTCCGTTCGCACCTCTATGTCCGTGTTGACTTATTTCAATTCCATAAAAATTAAAATCTTCATTAGGTTCTAACCACTTAGTTTTATCTTTATTTTTAAAACTAGTTTGATTTTCAATCATATAACGTAAAGGTAAAATTTCTCCATCAATCATAGATTTAACAATATCTAATGAATATCTAAGATTCACTTTGTCAAATGCGTATCTACCTTCTTCTAGATAATTATCTAAATGTGTATGATGATTAGAATCAACTATAATTATTTGACCATCAACAATATCAGCGAAAGAATCTAATAAATTAGCAACCATTTCAGCTTCAACTTCTAATGATATATTATTAGTAGATGCTTTTCTAGCTAATGTTACAGTTTTATTTTTATCGTGATGTGTTATCGATATAGCAGAAAATATATCATGTAAAACTAAATTATTAACACCGATTATATCTATCATGTCATATTCAATAGGTAGAACTTCTTCGTCATGTTCACCAAAATGACTGTCTCCTACTACCATAACACTATTTTTAGCTTTACTAATAGAACCGTCCGGTTTATATATAATTCCTAAATCAATAATTTCTCCATCTTTCCCCATTTGTACTTGTCTAAAATGAAACACTTTATTATTTTCAATTTCTACAATGATTCCACCTAATACATGTTCGTACTCAGCGATTTTGTTTAATCTCTGAGACATATATAAATCATTAGAATAATCGTTCTCAGTTATTGCACCTGTGGTCATTATAGCATTAGGAATACAATTATTACTATTAGCTACAAAATCTAAATCTTGTTTAGGACTAGCAATAATAACATTACCATCTTGTGTTAATTGAGGTAGACCAGTCTGTGGGTTTATTTGTTTAGCTGATACTTTAATATCTGAAATATATATATTATCATTTAAATAAGTATCTTTGTATATTATATAAAAATCATCTTGTTTTAATTCAGGTGATAATTGCCAACTAAAGGCAGATTTTCTATTAATAACATCTTCGCATGGCAAAACAAGACATATAGAATTTGTTGCTTCCATGTATGTTTTTATTGAATTTAATAGATTTCTATTTACTTTTTTACTTGATACAGCAGTTGTTATAAAATATCTTTTCTTATTTTTAATAGCTTCCAATGTATTTTTTCTATATTCATCATTAAAAGTTTCTTCATTGAGAATATATTTATCTATATCATCATATTTTCTAGCACAAGCAATATATAATTCAGTTTCACTATTAAAATATTTATCTGCTCTAAATGACAATATATTGTTTAACACTGAAAATTTAGGTATATAATTGTGTTTTTTAATATATCTATATAAAGAATCAACACATTCTTCAATTTTTAATTCGTCTTTCATTTTAGAATTTAAATAAGCTTGTTCGTTTTTCTCTTGCTCAATTCTAATTCTATCTAATTTAGTTATTTCACCATCAGCTGAAAACAATGAATCCAAAAAAGTACTTGGTTTAGCTTGATTATCTATATATAATTCCCAACTATCTTTTTTTATTGAATCAATAGTATTTGGATAATCTTTTAATATTGTAGTATGTTTTCTATATTCTTCTCGACAAAAATCACGTCTAGGATAATTATTGTTTTTTCTCCAACTTTGAAATGTATTAATAAATTCATCAAATGTCATATTAAAAATTAATTCACCTTTCTTAATCAACGTATTTAACGGTACTAATTTTATCTTTTTTAGTGACCAATATGTGTTTAACTTTTGTGGTTTCTGGTATATTTTCTAATGGTATAGGTATATGGCTAACTAAATATAAATCTATATTATGTCTTTCTTGTACATCTAATAATGTTTCTATAACATTATCTATACCAATAGGATCTAGTGAATCTAAAAGTTCATCCATAATTAAAAACTTAGGCATGTTAGAATTAATATAACTATTAAATTCATATAAACTTAACATCATTGATATATCTATTCTTTTTCTTTCCCCACTACTCATTTGCCAATAATTAGTTTCATAACCATTATAATATATATTAATGTCAATATCACCATCATCACTAATAGTAATCTTAGCTAATATTTCATTATTGTATAATTTAGATATATAGTATTCAAATATATCACTTAATATGGCTATATATTTTCTTATGATAGCACTCCTTAATAATGACTTAGGTGAAAATATGTTATACCAATAATCTACTGATTCAGACCATTCTTCTCTAATTTTAATAGCATTATTTAACCCTATTAATTTTAGTTCATATTTACTTTTGTCTACACTATCTTCTTTCTTATTATCAACATTTAATATATCCTTTTTGATTTTAGCTATATCGTTATTAATATTTCTAATATTCTGTTCTTTAAGTTTTAATTCAGTGTTTATTTTATTAATGATATTTTGATAATTGTCAATACTATTTTTAACATCTTTAATCTGTGAATTCAGTTCAGCTGTATCTTT
>Ga0172377_10009130_pt1 | contig 10170 bp, 8 predicted proteins | sample Pumphouse3metaG_FD_119749 | JGI IMG/M metagenome (GOLD analysis project Ga0172377, IMG submission 119749) | Leachate microbial communities from a municipal landfill in Southern Ontario, Canada - Pumphouse #3 metaG | ecosystem: Engineered > Solid waste > Landfill > Unclassified | place: Canada... | reverse complement strand
TTTGTTGCTTCTTGTGGAAAAAGACGGTCCCGGGCTCGATCCTTTGTCGCTTCGCGTTCCCCGTGCCCTTCTTGCGGGGGCTGTGCTCCGAAGTCCGTTGCCCGGCGATGAACTCGTTGCGGCCGGTGGCATAGTAAAGGTGCGGGCCCTGATGGGACAGTGGAGAATTCCGTCCCCTTATCGTTGGCGCGTACCCGTTCTGGAAGGCAGGGAAGGGATTCTTGCTGTGTTTGGGCGATGGTACGGTGGTCGGGACAGGATAAGCCTCAGATGCAAATCCCTTGCCCCTGAGGATGCAATTGTTTATAGTATCGTAGAAAGGAAACTAGTGTGATTTTGTTCAGTCAATCAAATAATAACCCGGATTCCGGGAAAACTCCGAACAATGACGACAACCATTTCTTCGGGGGTGGTGATCGTCCGTCAATGAAACGGCCTTTGGATCCAAAGAACAGATTCGCGTTCATCGTTTTCATGATTCTCGTCGTCATGTTCGTTTATATGCTTATCGATAGCTCTGGGTCGACGCATCCGCAGAGCGTTCCTTATACATCCTTTCTCCAATACGTGGAAGCCGGACAGGTTGTCAGTGCGGAGATCAAGGAGCAGAGCCAGATCGAATTTGTTTTGAACAACGGTACCCAGGCGCGTACCAGAATCCCGTATTTCGACGACCAGTTGTTGCCGCTTCTCAAGCAACATAACGTCTCCATCACCGGAACGATACAGGAGATTTCCGCCTTACAGGTGATTCTTCAGTTGGTTCCGTGGATCATTTTCATCATTTTTACCGTAATGCTGTACCGGCAATCCAGCGGACTCAACAACAAGATGATGAGTAACTTGGGCAAAAGCAAGGCGAAGGAATACATGGACAGCGATGTCCATACCATGTTCTCCGATGTCGCGGGACAGGCGGAGGCGAAGTATGAATTGCAGGAAGTCGTGGAATTCCTCAAACATCCCGACCATTTCACCAAAGTGGGTGCGAAGATTCCACGGGGCGTCCTTTTGGTCGGTCCTCCTGGAACGGGAAAGACATTGCTTGCCAAGGCGGTGGCCGGGGAAAGCGGAGTTTCCTTCTTCCATACCAGCGGCTCCGATTTCGTCGAGATGTTTGTCGGTATGGGAGCGGCTCGTGTGCGGGATCTGTTTGATCAGGCGCGGAAGCATGCGCCGTGCATCCTGTTTATCGATGAACTGGATGCCGTGGGAAGAACCCGCGGCGGCGGCCTTGGCGGAGGAAACGACGAACGGGAGCAGACGCTCAACCAGATTCTCGTCGAGATGGATGGGTTCGAGACGACGAACGGCGTAATCGTCATGGCTGCGACCAATAGGCCGGATGTGCTTGATCCGGCGCTGTTGCGTCCGGGACGGTTCGACCGACAGGTGGTCGTCGACTTGCCGGATATCGACGAGCGCGAGGCGATCCTGAAAATACATTGCAAGCCGATCAAGCTGGAACCGGATGTGGATCTCAAACGGCTTGCCCGTGGAACCGCCGGTACGAGCGGTGCGGATCTTGCCAATCTGGTCAACGAGGCGGCGTTGTTCGCGGCGCGCGAGAACAAACTGACCGTCAGCATGGATGACATGGAACAAGCTCGGGATAAGGTACTTCTCGGTGTCGCCCGCAAGAGCCACGTAATGACCAATGAGGAGAAAAGAGCCACTGCGTATCATGAAGCCGGACATACGTTGCTTCATTATTACCTGAAGAACCTTGATCCGCTGCACAAGGTGACGATCATTCCTCACGGGCGTGCCCTTGGGTTGACCGTAAGTCTTCCTGAACGCGATCCCTACACGAAGAACCGTTCGATGCTCACCGATTGGATTAAGGTATGCATGGGCGGATACGTCGCAGAGGAATTGGTTTATGGAGAGACGACGACGGGGACCAGCAACGACATCAAGCAAGCGACCGATCTCGCCCGCAGGATGGTCACCGAGTGGGGCATGAGCGAACTTGGTTTCATGAATCTTGCCGATGAAGATGAACCGCTGTTCCTCGGACGGGAGATCACCCAGCATAAAGATTACAGTGAAGCGACGGCGAAACGAATCGACGAGGCGGTGGAGAAAATTCTCGATGCATGTCTTGTCGAGACGCGGAAAATTCTTACCGACCATAGGGACCAGCTGGACGATCTTGCGACGGAACTGGTGAACAAGGAGACGCTTGACGATGCGCAGGTACGTGCATTGTTGGGATTCCCGTCTCTCAGCGAAGAGCCGGACGACGAGAAGGCGGCCGAGGAAGGCAACGTCAAGCGGGTGAACGACCTGCCCACGAAGGCGGAGCAAGAAGAAAACCACACGGAAATCGCGGCTCCCGGGGAAGGAAAGTAAGTGATGGATCGTCATTCCGAACTTACGAGGAACTTTTGCATTATCGCCCATATCGATCACGGAAAATCGACGCTCGCGGATCGTTTTATCGAAAAGGCCAGGTTGGTTACGACGCGTGGAGAGATGCAGACGCAGATTCTGGACAACATGGACATCGAGCGGGAACGCGGTATCACCATCAAGAGCCAAGCGGTGACCATACCGTACACGGCGAAGGACGGAAAGACTTACAATCTTAATTTGGTCGATACGCCGGGACACGTGGATTTTACATACGAGGTGTCCCGTGCGATTTCCAGTTGCGAGGGTGCGTTGTTGCTGATCGACGCCTCACAGGGGGTCGAGGCGCAGACCATCGCCAATTTGTTTTTGGCGATGGAGCACAACCTGACCATTATTCCCGTGATCAACAAAATCGACCTGCCGTCCGCGGATATTCCCATGTGTCTGGAGCAGATCGACCACGAACTGGGATTGGATTCTTCCGATGCCATCAAGGTGAGCGCCAAGACGGGGGAGAACGTGGATGCGCTGTACGATGCCATCGTCGAGAAGATTCCGGCTCCGTCGGGTTCCGACGAAGATCCTCTCGCCGCATTGATTTTTGATTCCCATTACGATTCGTACCGGGGTGTCGTCGTCCACGTCCGCCTGTTTGACGGCGTAATTAAAGCAGGGGACTCCATCCGGTTCATGCACAGCGGTGCGGTGTACAAAGTCGAGGAAGTGGGGATTTTCCAACTCGAGTTGAAAAAACGGGACGAATTGCATGACGGGGATGTCGGGTATGTCATCGCGGGCATCAAGACGATCGGCGATATCCGCGTCGGGGATACGATCACCCACGAGGACAATCCCACGAAAACTCCTCTTTCCGGGTTCAAACCGCTCAAACCGGTGGTGTTTTCCTCCATCTATCCGGTTGATTCCAATGATTACGAGGAGCTGCAGGAGTCCATCGAGCGTCTGAAATTGAACGATGCTTCCCTGATTTATGAGAAAGACAGTTCCGCCGCCCTTGGTTTTGGGTTCCGGTGCGGTTTTCTTGGAATGCTCCATTTGGAAGTGGTTCAGGAACGTCTGGAGACGGAATACGGGTTGTCGCTCGTTTTTACCAGCCCTTCGGTTCGTTACAAGCTTCACATGAAGAACGGAGACGATCTGGAAGTGGACAATCCGGCGGAGTATCCCGATCCCTCCCGCGTCGAAATTGCCGAGGAACCGTACATCAAGGCGAACATCATCACGCCGACGCAGTATGTCGGTCCGGTAATGACGCTCTGCATGGAAAAGCGCGGCACGCAGACGGGGATGAACTACCTCGATGAGAAACGGGTGGAGCTCATCTATTCCATGCCGCTGTCCGAGGTGCTGTTTGATTTCTACGATCGGCTGAAGTCGATCAGTCGCGGCTATGCATCTTTCGATTACGAGGTGGAGGACTACAAGTCCACCGAACTTGCCAAAATGGATATTTTGGTCAATGGAGAACCTGTTGACGCCCTTTCCCAGTTGGTGTTCAAGGCGAACGCACAGGCTCGTGGCAGACAGATTTGCGAACGACTGAAGGATGAGCTTCCCCGCCAACAGTTCAAGATCGCCATTCAGGCCGCCCTGGGAAGCACAATCATCGCGAGGGAAACGGTCAGTCCGTACCGAAAGGATGTCATTGCGAAATGTTATGGCGGAGATATAAGCCGGAAGCGGAAGCTGTTGGAAAAACAGAAGGAAGGCAAGAAACGGATGCAAATGGTGGGAAACGTTGAGATTCCCCAGCATGCATATCTTGCCGTATTGAAGACGAAGGATTCGGACAAATAGGAGGGAAACATGGTTGAACGCAAGGTATTGGATGTTTCGTATGAAGGAAAACCAGTTGAAGAGATAACCATCAGAACCGGGAAAAGTCTGGCGAAAGTGCTTTCCCTTGGGGCGATTCTCAGCGATTTGCAGGTTCCTGACAGACAAGGTGGGGTGAGGCGGATCGTTGCGAAGATGGATGACGTCCTGGCTAACGTGGACAGTCCCCACTACGGGCAGGTCATCGGGCGGTTCGCCAACAGGATTACCGATGGGAAATTCCGACTTCATGGCAAGACGTATCAGATGGAAAAAAATGACCATGGAGTAAATGCGCTTCATAACGGAAGCAGTAATTTTGGTGTCCATCAATGGACCGTCAAACCTGCCCCCGAGGATGGGCACTCCGTGACCCTCGTGTATCATAGTCCCGACGGAGACGGAGGGATGCCGGGAAATCTTGTCGTGGAAGTGACCTACACACTTGCTTCCGGGAGCCTTTCCTTGGAATACAAGGCGAAATCCGACAAAGATACGCCACTGAACCTCACCAACCATACGTATTTCAATTTCTCAGGTGCGGGAAGCATCGAGAATCACATGGTGCGACTCGACTGTCCGTACATCCTGGAAGTAAACGATCTGTTAATCCCCACGGGAAGGCGCATCGCCGTTTCCGGAGGCCCATTTGATTTTACCGTGGAGAAACGGATAGGTGCGGACATCGCGTCGGTGGGCATGGGGTATGACCATTGCTTTATCCTCGCCGATGGTTCGGATACACTGAAGACGTTTGGTGGCGTGTATGATCCGGAAAGCGGAATCGCCATGGACATGGCGACGACATTGCCCGCTGTCCAATTTTACACGGGCAATTTCCTGGACGGTTCGGCGAAGAGCAACGGCTGGAAACGGCACGAGGCAATGTGTTTTGAGACGCAGTACTTTCCCGATAGTCCGAATCACGCCGATTTTCCCTCATGTATTCTCAAGGCGGGCGATGTGTCCAGGAGCAAGACGGTGTACACGTTCAGCGTGAGGTGACGTGATGAAAGAGGTGAAGATCATTGGAATCACCGGAGGTTCTGGTTCGGGTAAATCGACGATTGTACGAAAGATAGGGGAAGTATGTAGCGATTTCGTATTCATTCCCCAAGACAACTACTACCGTTCCGCTTCCTATTTTAACAATGAGAACATCACCGCATTCAATTTCGATCATCCCGACGCCTTCGACACGGCGTTGCTTTACAAGCATCTCGCCGCGTTGAAGGCCGGACAGCCGATTGACATGCCCCAGTATGATTTTGTGCATAGCGTCCGGCTACCGCAGTCGATACACCTCGAACCGAAACGTTTGGTAATCATCGAAGGGCTGATGGTGTTGTACGACAAACGCATTCGGGATCTGCTGGATTTGAAACTCTATGTGGACACTCCGAGCGATATCCGGTTCATTCGAAGATTGAGACGGGACATCAACGAGCGCGGGCGTACGGTGGACAGCGTCATTACCCAGTATTTGGAAGTCGTGCGGCCCGGTCATATCAATTTCATTGAACCGACGATGAAATATGCGGATTTGATCATTCCTGAAGGAGGGTACAACGAAAATGCGCTTTCCGTACTGATTTCTTTCGTGAAGGAACTCAGCGCCTCCTGAAAATTGTGTAACAGTCCTTGATTTGCTTCCACGACCATGTCTCGGGTACCGGATCCATTCCTCCCATGAAGTGACGGTTGCAACGGAAAATGCGCGCCCATCCCATAATCATCCCTTTTATGACGCCGAACCGTTTTACCGAAACCACCATGAAAGTCGAGCAGGTCGGCTGATACAGGCATACGCCATGGGAAAATAACGGAGCAAGTGCCGTTGTATAGAGATATACGGGAAGCAGAAAAAGCTCTCTGATGATCCGCATGAGATAATTGTAGTCGGCTAAGGGAAAAAAGGCCAGAGGGGTTTGACTTTCCTTGGTCGTATCCGGTATAGTAATGTTGTTTCGGTGAATCTTATAATCTTATACCTGTATGGAGGGATAGCAATATGGCTGGAGGAGTTTCAAAGAACGCACACCATGGTAATGCGAAGGCCATGATGAGCCGCTGGGGTGGCGCCATCAAAATGAAGACGGTATTCGAAAACGGCAAGCTGCACCAAGTCGCGTATTGCGAGAAGACTGGCAATACCGCGCGTAAGCCGAAAGACTTGATGTAACGATTGCCAACAAAGTGGGTTTGAGCCTGTAGTTTCGTGCTATAGGCTCTTTTTTTACGGGAAAAGGGCGCTTTTTCTTGTATCCACTTATGAGACTCTGTGTTATAGTAATTGTGTATGTTTTTGGAATATTGAGGAGGATAAACGTGAAACGTCTTTCGAAATCTGTTTTGACGGCTGTGTTGGCTGTCATGTTGGCTGTAGCACTGATCGGTTGTCAGACCACTGCCAAGAAGGCGGAAGCTATTCCACCGGCACCGGTCGTAGAGGCGGCGCCAGCGCCTGCTCCTGCTCCAAAGGCGGAAGTCCCTGCGCCAGCACCAGCACCTGCTCCTGCCAAGGAAGCAGAGGTAACTCCGCCAGCGCCTACTCCTGTTCCTGCCAAGGAAGCGGCTCCCGCCCCTGTGACGAAGGCCGAAGCTCCCACAGCGGAGGTTCCGAAGAGTGAGTATCCGTACGGCGTCAACACGACGACGAAAAACGCCCGTGGAGACAAGGAATTCGACTTGTTCGTTGTCCATACCAACGATATAGATGGCGCCTTCTCCGGTGAAGCCGGCGGTATGGATTTGGCGCAACTTGCCACGTTGGCGAAGATTGGTTCGGGTGTCACTGATAACTGGTTGATGTTCAATACCGGATCGATCGGAAATGTCGATGGCGCCACGGCGCTAAATGTCGCGAAGGCGTTCGACGAGATCGGATACAGCGCATATACTCCTCAGACTATACAGCTTGCTTCCGGAGTCACCGGTACCTCAAAGGCCGTCGCTCTCAGTGCAAATGCATTGGATGCCAACGGTTATCTGTTGGAAACTCCTTATCAGGTGTATTCCTTCAATGGTTTTAAAGTCGCAGTTGTCGGCTTGACGGCTCCGAAAGACGTGAAAGGCGTTTCCTTTACCAGCGACGTCATCCTGTCCAATGCCCAGGCGGCCATCAATATGGCGCGGAAATTGGTCAATTACGTCATCGTCATAGCGGATACCGGGGACGACGGAACGTTCTCCAGCGAGTATGTTTGCAAGAACCTCAATGGCATTGATCTGTATGTCGAAGCCGGTGGGGACGCAACGGCCAAGACCGTCAACGGTGCAAAGATTGTGCGTGCGGACTCCAAGCTGAGAAGCGTCGGTGTCGTCCAGCTTCACGTAAAGGATGGGAAAGTCACCGCAACATATCCGATGACCGTTCCCGCGGATGCCGTAACTGACCCGGCGGACAGTGCGCTTGTCAAGCAGTATGCGAAATACATTACCGCGTACGGCTACAGTGCGACAGCTCCTGTTCCCGATGATTCCGCGGTTTCCGCATTGATGCCGTATCCGTATGGCGTCAAGATGGTGGAGAAGAACACCGCGGGTACCAAGACGTTCGATTTGATCGTCGTTCATACCAATGATGTTCATGCGAGAATTGTTCCCGCCGACGGAGGTATGGGATATTCGAAACTGGCTACCCTGCTGAAGATGGGCCGTTCCCTTACGGACAACATTCTCGTGCTGGATGCCGGTGACGTCACCCATGGCACCAACCTCGCCAATATGTTTGAAGGCGAACCGGTTGGTGTGTTGCTCGACATGCTCGGCTATGACGCTGTCGCGCCAGGCAATCATGATTTCAATTATGGTGCCGCCCGTTTGATCGCTGAAGCGGAGTATGCCAAAGAGCATTCCAATGTCAGAGTCCTGTCCGCGAACTTCACGACGGATGATGGACAACTTGTTTTGCAACCGTACCAGTTGTATGACTTCAATGGCTTTAAGGTAGGTGTCATCGGGCTCACTACGCCGGATACCAAGACGATGAGTCATCCGAAGAACACGGAAGGGTACAGCTTCAATCCTGACACATTGTACGAGAGAACCCAGAAGATGGTGAACATTGTAAAGAAGTACGCCGATTTCGTCGTCGTTCTCGGTCATATCGGTGTCGACGAGACGGGTGTGAACGGGATTACTTCCATCAAGGTCGCCCAGAATGTAAAGGGTATCGATCTGTTCGTGGACGGACATAGCCATACGGTGCTTGAACAGGGTAAACAGGTTGGCGATACATTGATCGTACAGACCGGCGAATACTTGAAAAACGTCGGCGTCGTGGACGTTTTCGTGAAGGATGGCAAGGTAGCCTCCAAGACTGCCATGTTGGTTCCCGCGAAAGACGTGCTCGATCCTGCGAAGAGCGCCCTCGCCAAGAAATATGGCATTACTTCCATTCCCGATGATCCGGAAGTCGACGCGTACGTGAAGAACGTCAGTGACAAGTTGTCCGACAAACTCAATCAGGTCGTCGCCACGATTCCGACCGATCTCGATGGAGAACGTGAGCATGTCCGAACGAGACAGACCAATCTGTCCAAGATGCTGTGCGTCGCGATGACGGAAAGCAGCGGAGCTGATTTCTCCATCACCAACGGCGGTGGAATCCGTGCTTCGCTGAAGGCCGGAAACATCACCAAGGGCGATGTCATCAATGTCTTGCCGTTCACCAACATCATCACTGTCTGTGAGATGAAGGGTTCCGATGTCTACGCCGCTCTTGAGCATGGTTACGAGAAGTTGCCGGTTACTGACGGGCGCTTCGCGCAGAGTGATCTGCAGGTTGTTTACAACCGCTTCGCTCAGCCCGGCAAGAGGGTCCTTCGCGTATTGCTCAACGGTAAGGCCATCGATAAGGATGCGACTTACAAAGTAGCTACCAACGACTTCATGGCCGCTGGTGGTGATGGGTACACGATGTTTGGGAAGAAAGTCTCCGAGGGATCGCTGCTCAGCGATGTCTTCATGGAGTATCTGACCGCACATTACCCCGTTAAGTAAGGAAGCGTTTGACGAATCAAGGGGATGCTGAAAGGCATCCCCTTTTTGTGTGTCTTTGCATGTTTTCCCGTAAAAAACGTATTGAATAAATATTCATAATACTGTATAAACGAAAGATATCGTCCAAAGAAGAGGGTATACTGATGAAAAAATATGCAATTGCACTGATGGTTGTTTGTGCGTTCACAGCTTCCGTATTTGCCTCCGGAAGCAAGGAAGTGGAGGACACTACGACATCTCCGGCACTGACATCAATTGCGGACAATCCCCTGAAGGGGAAGAGCGTGAAAGTCGGTTGTTCGGCAACGTTTGTGCCGTTCGAGTCCATTGAGATGGATGCGAAAGGAAACAAGACGCATGTAGGGATGAACATCGACATCATCAAAGCCGTTGTCGAAAAGAACGGAGGAAAAGTCGAGTTCATTGACATGCCGTTCAAAAGTTTGATCGCCGGCATTCAGGCGGGGCAGATCGACTTTGCCAGTGGCGGTATGGCTCCTACGGAGGAACGGAAAAAGGCGCTTGACTTTTCCGATGTGTTCTTCTATCCCCGCAACGCCATCGTCTATCGCTCGGAGGATTCTTATCCGACATTGGATTCCCTGAAAGGTAAAACCGTGGCATATGTATTCGGAACGAATTACCAGCAGGTTGTGGAAGGTATCCCCGGAGTAAAGGCCGTCGGAATCCAAGGGAGCCCCGCATGCATCGAGGAAGTAAAGAGCAAACGTGCGGATGCATGTATTATCGACGGAGCCGGAGCCACAGAGTTTCTCAAGCAAAACGAAGGCCTGAAGCTTAGCCTGTTGGACAAGACGAATGATTGTTTTGCCATCGGGTTTCCCAAGAACTCCCCGTATTACGAGACGTTCAATGTTACGTTGAAAGAGATGATGCAGGATGGAACGATCGACAAGATCGTCTCGAATCATCTCAGCCCTGAATTCATTCTGTAAGGGGTGGCACGTTGAA
>Ga0172377_10009129_pt1 | contig 10170 bp, 9 predicted proteins | sample Pumphouse3metaG_FD_119749 | JGI IMG/M metagenome (GOLD analysis project Ga0172377, IMG submission 119749) | Leachate microbial communities from a municipal landfill in Southern Ontario, Canada - Pumphouse #3 metaG | ecosystem: Engineered > Solid waste > Landfill > Unclassified | place: Canada... | reverse complement strand
GATATCACCAACAAGCAGGTCGCGGAAACCGGAATCAGGCTCAGCGGCAACGATAATGACAGGCAATTCGTTCCCAGGGACCTTATCTGGAAGGCCGTTACCGCTCCGCCCGTTGAGTGGTGGTCTACCGGTGACCAGTTTAACAAGCGTACCTATCCTATGGAAGGAAAATCGGAAATCCATATGATTTGGGGTGCCGGTTTCGGTTATACCGGAAGTCGCATCGCCGGCTTCAAGACTCTGGCGGCTTTCCGCAGTCCCAAGCTGGAATGTATTGTAGGCGCCAACATGTTTATGGAAGACGGTATGTGCATGTGCGATATCATCTTACCCATTGAGGTTATTACCGAAACAGAGGATATCTTCAGCGTCAGCGACACTGCTTCGCATCTTGTACTTCAGAAAAAAGTTTTGACAACAAGAGGTGAAGCCAAGAGTGACTATGAAGCTATTAAAGCGGTAGCCGAAAAACTCGGTTACGGCGACAAACTTACCGACCGCGAAGATGATACTCCTGCCGGTCGCGTAAGAGCGGCATACGATGCTGCCAATCTGTCTGATTCCATCAGCTGGGAAGACTTGAACGAAAAACTGGTCTGGACACAGTCCAGAGACCCCAATTGGCAAGAGGCTGCACCGGCATCCAGGGGATTCTACGATGATCCGAGTGCAAATCCGCTTCGTACACCATCCGGGCTTCTTGAATACGAATCCCAGCTCTTGCTTGAAAATCATCCCGATGATAAGGAAAGACAGCCGGTAGCCAAATACATACGAGGTGGTCCCGCATCGGAAGGCTGGACCCATAACGAAGACAGGCTGCTCAGCGAGAGAGCTAGTGATTATCCTTTGTTGCTCAATGTCAGCACCCGCAGATGGGGCAGGCATTCACAGCATACCGATATACCTTGGACCAGAGAAATTAAATATAAAATCGGTTTCGATGGATATGCTTATTCGGAATGCTGGATAAATCCGAAAGACGCTGAGGCCAGAGGCATCAAAGATGGCGACCTGGTCAAACTGTACAACGAAAGAGGTATTGTTTTGGCTGTTGCTGAACTTTCTGAAAGAGCAATGGAAGGCGATGTCTATCTGGAGAAAGCCGGCGGCGGTGACTTTATCGATATAGCTTCTATTAACAGAGGCGGTAACGGTAACTGTATCAGCCCTGATTGGGTAATGTCTTATCGTTCTTATGGTATTAACGGTTTCGGTTTCTTGATTGACGTTGCCAAGGTAAGCGGTGAAGAGTATATGGGATGGAAAGAGACTTACCCCGAGGCGTTTGAGAGAAAATATGATCCGAAATATGGTCCCATCTTTGAGGGCTGGATAGAAGGAGGCAATTAATGGCCAAAGTATTTGTTTTTGATGTCGCAGAATGTGGCGGATGTTATAACTGCCAGATAGCCTGTAAAGACGAGCATTGCGGTAACGACTGGAGCCCTTATGCTAAACCGCAACCTGTATGGGGACAGTTCTGGTGTAAAATAAATGAACACGTGCGCGGTCAGGTCCCCAAGGTCAAAGCCGCATATGTCTTAACGATGTGTATGCATTGTGATGACGCACCCTGCATTCCGGTATGTGCTGATGAAGCTATTTCTAAGAGAGACGATGGTCTGGTTTGGATTGACCCGGCAAAATGTACCGGATGCAAACTGTGTCTGGAAGCCTGTCCTTACGGAGCTATATACTTCAATGAGGATTACAAGCTGGCTCAAAAGTGCACCGGTTGCGCCCACTTATTGGATAGGGGCGGACCTATCGACGAACCAAGATGCGTTGATGCTTGTGCAATGTCGGCATTTATGTTCGGCGAAGAGTCGGAATATAGTTCTCAGATATCTCAGGCTGAGGCATTAGCTCCTAATTTTGGAACTGCCCCTAGCGTAAGGGTTCATTATCTGAATCTTCCGAAACGGTTTATTGCCGGGACGGTATATGACCCGACTTCAAATGAAGTTGTAATAGGCGCTACCTGCACGCTTTCCGGTGACGGCAGCGGTACAGCTACCACCGACGAATTCGGTGACTTTTGGTTTGAAGGATTGGCGGTAGGTACTTACTCGTTGACAATCGAGAAAGACGGTAAATCTCTGACTAAAGATGATATTAGTACAGAGGAAGATGTCAATGTGGGAGACCTTGCGTTATCCTAGATTAATCTAGTATACAATCACCACTTGATATATAATGGTTGTATGGAACATAGCAGAGGATGGGGTTTTGATTCCATCCTCTGCTAGCCTGTAAAAAAAGAAAAGGAGAAAAGGAATGAGTAATGCTAGAACCTGGATATTCAGAGGTTTAGTGCTAGCGGCTGCCGCATTGTTCTTGTTTTCATGGTTTCAACCCTGGTGGACGGCTTATGTTGTTGAACTGAAAGTTACTGCCATAAACATCTACGCTTATGGTCTTGAATCGTTTATTCCGATAGAGTACCAGAACTGGATAGTAGGTTATGACAGTGCTATGCCGGCATGGTTTACTCCCTTTATGTGGGCATACCTTGTAATATGTATGCTGATTCTTGGATACAGCCTTTTTGCTAGCAGCGAAAAAGGAATCAGCCTCGGCAAGTTCAGAATGTCAATGCCGACCTTGTTAACTGCAGGTGTCGGTTTATCAGTCATCGGCGTTTGCATTATCGGAATCATAGTCATACTGATGAATTTGGAGCAATTCTACGGTGCGCCGTTAAACGGTACCATCACCATAGATATGGGTGACCCGTACCAAAGTGATGTGGATACCGCATTATTGCCGGGTTATTATTTACTTGGTGCAACCGGTGTTCTGTTATTGGTTTTGGCTGTAGTTCGACAATTCATTGTCGGTAAAAGCAAATAAAATAATAACCATTTCCGCAAACCGTAATATATAGGCTGCTTGGAAGAAGAAATTCCGAAAAGTGGCCTATATAGGGGGTTTATTATAAAAATAATCTTTCAGAAAGACCAGGAATCAAATGAGCATATCAGGCTTCATGATCGGGACCGCTACAGGACTGGGGTTATTGACGTATTATCTCACCATGTATCTGATAACTGCCCTCAGTTTGAATACTGTCGGTTACTGGTCAATCTATTTTCCTCTGTTCGGTTGGCTTAACTGGGTTAATATCGTATTTGCTGCGCTTGGGTTAATTCTGAGCATTATAGGCGTGGTTAAAGGCCATAAGCGGCTTTTTGGAATAGCCGGTATTGTAATATGCTTTGGTATAGTGGTTTTAAGTGCTATAGATTTACCTTTAGCTGATTTGCAATGGACAGAAGGCGCAATACCGGACACCGGGAAAGGTTTTTAAAAATATTGGTTTTTATGGCAGTAAATACGATTTCGAGGGACAAAATTGAAATTACCGAAAATAAATTACTATTACTACGTCGTATATCTGCTACTGTCTTATGCTTTTTTGGCTATTGCATTTACAAGTTATCTAATATGGTTTGTCTTACCTAAAGGTGAAGGCTTAAACGATTCCGCCTATTGCGATGCACGATTAACCGGGCTTGGTGAATGGGGGAACCTGTGGATTGTATTTGGCATGACGCGGTATTTATGGGTGGAATTACATTCATGGATAGGTGTTATTACCGCTATTATTGTGATAGTCCACCTGATAATCCACTGGCAATGGCTTAAAGAAACCGCCAGACGGTTTAAGAGCTATATTCATAGAAAGCAGAAGCTGATTTTAGAGCGCTATATTACTGCCTTCTTGCTTTTTCTGTTTACGGCATTTCAGACACTCTCAGGGTGCGTTCTCTGGTTGATAATGCCCAGAGGAGTGGGTGACTTCAACGAGATGATACAGGGCATAGGGCGTTCATTTTGGGGATTGCAGAGGAATGAATGGCTCGACCTGCATGCTTGGGCTTCTGTATTAATGCTTGCAATTATCATAATTCACCTTATTATTCATTGGCGCTGGAATCTCAATATGACACTTGGTAAAAAAGAACGAGTTAGTAGCGGAGAATTATCGGATAAAAAAGAAGTGCCAAAATTATATTATTTAGGATCCGAGATAGACGACGATCAACCAAGTTATCTCCCCCGTGCCGCCTTTTTTATAGGTTTGGTAGGGGCAATATCTTTTGCTGTTTTTATGGTTGTTTATCAACAGCTTGACCAGGCGGGTAGATATGATCATTTGTTATATCTTATTCCAATACCTTTTGTATTACTTCTTCTGGCGTGGAAGCAATACTATATCGGAGGAGGATTTCTGATTCTTCTGGGCATATCGACTATATTTCTGCATATTAATAATCCGCTTGGAATGCATGATTATAAATTTAATGCCGGGCTGGCTTATATGTTGGCGTGTGTAACTATCCCCGTATTAATTTCCGGTTGTCTGTATATCTGGTCGGGATTAAAAAGCAGGGAAAGTTTTAAGATATATAAAGAATAAGATTGTGGAGGCGAGTTACTTGACTAATAAAGAAAATGAAAACGAAAAAACTTATAAGAATGAGTTGTCCGGAGAAGCAGAAGTGAACGAAACAGAAAATAAGGAGCAAGGTCTGGAAGAATTGCTTTCCGCTTCCGGTAGCGATGAAGTGCTAATAAAGAAGCATAATTTAGTCTATGAGAATAAAGAGGAAGCTGTCGGGTCTGTACTGGGCGTAGAGTTGGAGGTTACAAATATATCGGATAGCCTAATCGGCGCAGCTTTATTTGAAGCTGCATTTTTTGATGAAGAAGGCAATCTGTTAAATACCGGAAATTATAAGTTAATAAATTGGCCATCCAATTACAGCCGTACTATTCGCATACCTTGTTCGGCAGAGAGTACAGATAGGATTAAAAACTATCAGGTTAAACTGATAAAAACGGCAACAGCTCCAAAGCCGACTGTCGCAGATAGTGAAAAACTCAACATACTGAAACATAAATTGATAGAGGCATGTGAGGAGCCAGGCCTGAAAAGCCCTGCCGGGGTTGAGATCGCTGTAAGAAATGCTTTCCAAAGAACAATCGCTACAGTGGTGTTTGAGGCGGAATTCTTTGATATTGAGGGAAATGTTGTAAGTACAATTAAACATTATGAATTTGAAATTAAACCTGGGTTTAGCAGGTCGATTTTTATCAGTTCCGAAGTAGAGGAATTGAATATTGTTAAAAGCTACGACGTTAGAATTAAACGTATAACAACAACTGATTTAGAAAAAGTGCAGTTACGTTGGAAGAAGATTGAAACAAACGAAAATGGTGAAGAAGAAATAGCCGGCGCCGTTAAAAATATAAGTGATGATATAAGTGATGCGGTTATATTTGCTACCTTTTTTGATCGAGAAAATGAAAATATCGGAACTAAAACTACTATCCTAAAGGATATTGAGCCGGGTTCTGTTCGGCAATTTCAGTTCAATTTTAAACCGCAACCCGGAGATAAAGTTGTAACCTGTGTTATGAATGTTGGGGATTTAACTGAATAAATCGGTATTGACTCTCAATTATTAAACAGTGTATCTGCATATCGATTTTAAAAAAATCAGAGTGGTAATTTCAGATGAGTATATCAGGATTTATAATAGGCGTATTTACCGGGATTGCGTTTATCTTTTTTTATGTATCTTTATATCTTGTTGAATTTTTTAATTTAAATACCATCAATGGCTGGTCTATCCAACTTCCTGTTCTTAATTGGGTTCACTGGATAAATATAATTATGGCGTTTATCGGTTTAGCCCTTTGCGTAATCGGTAGCATGAAAGGGGTAAACCGGTTTTTGGGCATAGCAGGGATTATAATTTGTGTGCTTATTATAGTCTTGAGTGCCTTTGAAGTATCGTTCCCGGGTATAAAATGGCCTCCGGGTGCTACGCCAGATACCGGTATTTGTTATGGTGATTAATGTTGTTGCAGGATTCAAGGGAAATCTATGAAATTCCTTTTTAAAAGATATTATAACTATGCCGTTGATTTTCTAATGGCGTATTCGTTTATAGCAATAAATATCTCCGGTTTTATACTTTGGTTCATTTTACCAATGGGACAGGGCTCAAGAATTGCAGATTATTGTTATAAAACGTTTAAAACAGGCCTTGGTCCGACCGGCAATGCATGGACTGCTTTTGAACTACCAAGATATATATGGGTAGAATTGCATTCCTGGATTTCTGTTATAGCGATCGGCATTATTTTACTGCATATCATTCTACACTGGCAATGGATTGTTAAAACGCTAAAAAGGGTCAAAGACAAGATATTGACTGGTCCGAAAGCCGTTTTAGAACTTTACACCGTTAATTTAATGCTGTTGTTAATGGTTTGTATTGAGATAATATCGGGTATTGTTTTATGGTTGATTTTACCGAGGGGTGTCGGTGATTTTGTTAATATGAAAAATGATTTGGGGCGTGCTTTTTGGGGATTGCAGAGAAATGACTGGCAGGATATACATGCTTGGGTAAGTGTCGCAATAGCAGCGTTTATTATAATCCATTTAATTATTAACTGGCGGTGGATTGTAAGTGTCACCATTGGAAAAATACGGGGGAAGCAATCTAACGAAACTTTGGTGCGGGAAAATGAAGGTTATTCGAGAAAATCATCCAGATCTCTTCTAAAAACAAATGATGAATACAGAAGAGGTGTGTTTCTCGGACTTGCAGGCACGGTTGGCTTTTTGACTTTAATCGCTATTTACCAGCTTGATTGGGTTGGGAGGTATAGCTCAATGTTGACTCTTGTTCCGTTGCCTTTTATCGGTCTTATGCTTGCCCGTAAATGGCCTGTTGTCGCCGGCACCTTTTTAATTATACTGTCAATAGCTGTGGTTATTTTAAGAGAACTATTTGTTATAGGTGCGGCATCGCGCGTAATCGGGTTGGATATCATTTATACCCTGCTATTTGTTACTTTACCCTTATTTGCAGCCGGGGTAATTTTTATTATGTCCGCTGTTAAAAAATATAAGAAGTATAGATGTAACATAGAGTTATAAGTGCATCTTACTTTGGTATAATATGTTTACTTAATAATCGATTTATTATTTTAAAAATATAAGATATTATATATCTAATTTAAATATCCAAATAAAATATTCCTGATGAATTCTTATTACTAAGGGCGTTATATTATGAAAGTACTGCTTATATTTCCTCCGTTCTGGGTGCCGTACAGGCCTTACCTGAGCTTACCATCGTTAACGGCTTATCTAAAAAATAGCGGTATCGATGTTGTTCAGAAAGACTTCAATATCGAAGCCTACGATATAATGATGTCGAAAAGCTATCTGCTTGAAACAGGTGAAAAATTACAGAAACAATTCGACATTTTGGATTCGAAGGATAAATTGAGCGGCGGAATTGAGCAGCAATATTACAGTGAGCTCTACAAAGCCAAAGCCGGCATTCCCTACATAGCCGGTAAAATCGACAAAGCGAAGCGTACATTCAGAAACAATAAAGATTTCTATGATATAAACAAACTGACCGAAGCACGTGAATTACTAAAGCAGGCGCAGTCGATAATCTCTACAGCCTGTTTCCCGGGTGGAGAGGATTTTGTATGGCCGCTCAATATGAGGATACAGCGCTCTTTTGAGAATATAAAAAAAATCTCCGAAAACAGGGATAAAAACCCGTACATAAATCTTTATGAGAGCTACCTGCTTCCTTTTATAGAAGAGCAGGCGCCGGATTTAATCGGAATTTCGGTTGCCGGAGACAGTCAATTTATTCCGGCACTGACACTGTCCCGAATGATTAAAAAATCCGCCAGTAAAGCACATATAACCCTTGGCGGTTATATGGTAACTATTCTTTCCGATGTTATCGGTAAGTACCCCGAATTATTTACAGATTATTTTGACAGCGCAATTATAAATGAGGGCGAGCGTCCCATTTTGGAGCTGGCACAGGCTCTGGCACAAGGGAAAACCCTTAAGAACGTCTCGAACTTGATTTATTATCATAATGGCGAGGTGCATACCAATGAAGTTTTACCTGCTGCGGATGCAAATACACTGCCGACACCCGATTTCGAAGGACTGCCGCTTGATTTATACTTAAGCCCGGAAACGGTGCTTCCGATCTTGGCGTCACGCGGCTGTTATTGGGGGAAGTGTGCTTTCTGTTCGCATAATGAATCCTACAGGTGGAGCTATAAAACACGTAGTGCCGATAAAGTGGTTGATGATATGCAGGAATTATCGAAAAAACACGGCGTGTCCCATTTTGCCTTTTCGGATGAAGCTATTGCCCCTGCCGCGATGAACAAACTGTGCGATGAGCTAATCAGCAGGGGAACTGAATTCAGATGTTCTACCAATGTCAGGTTGGAACGACAGTTTACAGCCGAGCTCTGCAACAAGATGTACAAGGCCGGTTTCAGACTGCTCTATCTGGGGTTGGAATCCGGGTGCGACCGTGTGCTTGACCTTATGGAAAAGGGGACCGACCGTGAAACGGCAATCGAGGTTTGTAAAAATGTTCATAATGCCGGTATCTGGAATCATTTATACACCTTTTTGGGATTTCCGACCGAAAGCGCCGAAGAAGCACAGCAGACAATCGATTTTCTGATTAACCACAAAGATATAATTCACTCCTTTAATATAGCCAGCTTTTTATTAAATAAAGGGGCAGATGTAGTAAGGTGCCCGCAAAAATACGGTATAACTTCTATTAACCCGGGACCGGCGCCCGACTTCACACTTGCTTACGACTATACGGTATCTTCCGGGCTTTCGTGTGCCGAAGCAACCGAAATGAGTGATATCTACCGCGAAAAAGTAATCGACCGGTACGATAACAAAGAGGTCTTCAAACTGGATTATGAAGAAATACTGCTTTATTTAACTCACTATCGGGATAGCGACCTTTCACTTATGAAGTTGGCGTCGGGCAATACGGAAGCTAATGTCAAAAACCAAAAGGTAAATCAAAAATCTGTTCCCAGGCTTAAAAGCAATATTACAACAGGTAATCTGCGTTTTAACATCGTTGCTATCGTTGATAACCTTAACAAAAATGTAAATAAGGTTGCTGATCCGGAACCGGCTTCAATTATCTTTAATTCAGCCTCAGGGCAAGTATTATCCGTCAATCCTCTGGTGATGGAAATTCTTTCACTTTGCGACGGAAAAAGAAACGTCCATCAGATTGCGTATAAATTATCCCAAAAATATGAAGCCCCTTTTCAGAAAGTGGAAGCAGATTGCATTACCTTTTTGGAAACATTTTATGAGCAAGGCTATATAACTATCTAACCCCCGCCCGTTTTTGGGTTCCCGTCTTGTTAATTCTAATCTCACGGCGTAAAATAACAGCATACTTGTGCATATCGAGTATCGCAATTGATTATTTTGAATCGATTTACAATCTTAAGGTGAAAAGCGGTGAAGTATAAGGCTGTTATTTTCGATATGGACGGAACCCTGCTGGATACGCTGGCAGATATTACCGACAGCGTAAATTATGCGCTTGGTAGTCTCGGATTTCCTCTACTCGTTATATCCGAAATCCGCAATTATGTGGGAAACGGAGTATTGCGTATGATGGAGCTTTCGGTACCGGGCGGAACAGAAAATCCTCTTTTTAACGATGCCGTCAGTCTTTTCAAGCGGCAGTATGCCGAAAATTGCAGGAATAAAACAAGGCCTTACGACGGTATAATGGAATTATTGGAATGGCTTTTAGAACGGGGTTATAAAACAGCGGTTATTTCCAACAAGTACGATGAAGCCGTCAAAGAATTAAATCAATTCTATTTTTCAGAGTATATTCCGCTTGCCATTGGTGAAAGCAGTGATATAAAAAGGAAGCCGGCAGCGGATATGCTTCTGACGGCGTTAAACAGGCTTTCAGTCACCACAGAAGAAGCTATCTATATAGGTGATTCCGAAGTGGATATCGAAACCGCAAAAAATGCCGGTGTCGATTGTATTTCGGTTGCCTGGGGATTTCGTGACTGGGATTGGCTTGCCGCCCGTAGAGCAGGTAAGATAGTTGACTCTCCCGGTGAATTGTTATCGCATTTGTAAACATTTATTTTCCTAATGGGGCAGGTTATGGCTAAAAAAGTAATCATTATCGGCGGGGGGCTGGCAGGGCTATCAGCCGGTTGTTATGCTGCCATGAACGGGTTCGATGTTCAAATTTTTGAACATCACTCGATACCGGGCGGGGTGGCGGCCACCTGGAAGCG
>Ga0172377_10009123_pt1 | contig 10172 bp, 14 predicted proteins | sample Pumphouse3metaG_FD_119749 | JGI IMG/M metagenome (GOLD analysis project Ga0172377, IMG submission 119749) | Leachate microbial communities from a municipal landfill in Southern Ontario, Canada - Pumphouse #3 metaG | ecosystem: Engineered > Solid waste > Landfill > Unclassified | place: Canada... | reverse complement strand
GACGAACTCTATTTCAGATGTTCGTACGCATAGTCCACCGCTTCTGGCGATCCCACCCTGACCCACGTTTCAGTGATGCCTGCTGCGATCTTGTGCATGTCATCGCCATAGCAGATTTCCAAACCCCGCGGATTGAGCAAGATGTCGATGATCGAGATGCGGGTGTGGCCGTATTTCGGAGCGATCAGCTCCATCTCATTATCTTCCTCAACATGACAATCTCCGTCCATCATCCACTGAAGCAGGCTCGAATAGCGCTTGTAGCCAGAGCCAGCGTACCGATGCAGGATGGCCTGTATTTTTTCTTCGGTCGTCATGGAGGTGAAAGTATAGCGCTCATCACAAAAAATCCCAACTTAAATGAATGATGGTAAAATAGCTCATGATAGCGAAATCGGATTACGATCCACTGCATTGTCTCGCAGCCAGTCCAGCGACTGCACATAACGCATCGTGACTTTCGGATCGCTGTGGCGCAGGAGCCGTTGCACCTGCACGAGATCGGCCTTGCCGATTGACAGTGTGAGCACGGCGCAGGTGTGCCGGAGACTGTGCGCGGTGAGGTTCGACCTCTGGATGCCAGCGAGACGCAGATAATGGCGCACACGCGCCTGGACGGTCTTGGGACTGATCCTGCCCTTCCCGAGGTTCCCCAAGGCAAGGAACAACGGCATGTCAGGCTCCGCGGCCTTTCGCAGAGCGAGATATGCCCTGATCGCTTCCTGCACATCCTCGCGGAGCTTCGCATCTGCGATCTTCCCGCCTTTTCCGCGCACACGGAGCACGGTGTAGCCTTCGACCTCGTGGATGTCCCCGACGTTCGCACAGCTCACCTCGCACGTACGCAGCCCATTCACGAGTAGCAGCCCCAATATGGCAAGATCGCGTCGTCCAGCACTTGTGGTTGTATTCACGCATGAGAGCAGCCTGCCCACCTCCTGAAGGCTCAGGACGGCCTTGGTGCTCTGATCCGTCACCTTCGGGAGCCTGATGCAGAGCGCGGGGTTTGGGCGATTGAACATCTGCGCGACGAACGAGAAGAAGCTCCTGAGCACCGAGAGCTTCTTGTGAATTGTCGCGGGTTTCAATCCGCGCTCCTCCATCTCCTTGCGGTACGCAATGAGATCGAGCGGGGTCACGTCGTGAAACGGCTTCCCCGCCCAGGTGCTGAACAGGCGCAATTCACTTCGGTAATCGCTGCGCGTCTTTTCCGCATCCTGCTGCATGAGGAACGGATGCACGTAGTCAGCAATGCTCGGGGGCAGAGCCGGAGGGGGCAGGAGCAAGGTGCTCATGGTTTCAGAAAATCATCGACAGTCAGGTCGTGTTTCCGCAAATACGCATCGACATGCAGTTTTTCCTTCGCGCACTTCAACAGGTGCTCACCGTGCGCCTGGGGAACGGTCGTATCGTCGGGATCGAGCCGCCCGTGCTTCAAGAACGCGGCGCGGCAGAATAGCCCTGTTCCTTCGAGTACCCCGCTCACGCGACGGTCGATCTTCTCGTCTCTGCGCTGCGCGGCCTTCCCACGGGCGGTGTACACGTCGTAGACGTAACTGGGCATCTCCGCGGGCTTCTCACCCTTGGCGTAGCACTTCTTGATGCGCTCCCGCAGGTGGATGCGACGCACTTCCCATTCCGTCTCCTTCTCGCTCTCCCACATCTTCGGAGCATCGCAGAGGTACAGAATGAGGCGGGAAAGACTGTTCACCTCGTCCGTCACGTCCTTGATGAGCTGGAAGACGCTTTGTGCGTAGATGAACGCCTCCGCGCCCACGGCATCCTCGGCGGCGAACTGCACGAGCTTCTTGGCGATGTACCACTGGCCTGCGCCTTCGTGAATGAGCGCCCACATAGCCGTCAATGCGTCCTCTTTGCGATTGAGGCGTATGGACTTCAGGAGGAAGCTCACGAGGTCGTAGCGGTTATAGAAGCGCCTGGGCTTCGGGTCATGTTCTGAGCCTTCAAAGAGGCTCGTCTGTTGCTTGGGCATGGGAACGGAGGGAACGGATAAAACGATTACCGAACTTGGCGCAGAGCTGCCGACGGGCGGAGTTCCATGCCCAGAGTTCGGTCACAAGAAAATTGGCATCCTCCTGGTCGTTCCCTGCCGCTTCTTTTACCCTCCATTCCAACTCCGCAATATGCCTGTGCATCGACGCGATGGCTTCCTTCCAGAGTTCTTTGTCGTCGCTATCAAGCACCGTGAAGTACACGTCTTTGATGATGCGTAAGCCATTCTTTCGCACTTCACTTTGATGCACGATTTGATCGTGCTTGAGAGCGACGGCGGGTCAATATGGAAATCTGAGTATGCTAAGCGGCAACTGGAGACTGCTTTGCCCTCCAATCAAATTGAAAACGCGGCATCATTTCCAAAAACAACGCTACGTCCTTTGGATCTTCAGTGTATTTTGCAAAGTCGATCCGCAAACTGTCTTGCATGTGATAACGAATAAGTCGAGCCAGTGTCTCTTTTGCATACTCCGGATTTTCTTCAAACCGATAATGCGCTTTGAGCTCCGGGAATATGGCGAGGACGTAATAGGCGATCATTCTCGTGCCATGTCCCATGATCACCATCTTCTCCACGAGCGACCATATCTCTTGTTGCAGAAGTGCTTTTCCTATGGCCTGAGTTTTCCCATTTTTTACAGAAACCATGTGACATGTCCAAAAATACCCTATTTTTGTATCAAAAAGACTAAGAACGTTCGTACTGTCTAGGTGCATTGCAAAAGAAGTATTTTGTTGCGTGACTTTTCCCGTGTTTTTTCTAAACCATGTACCATGGGACAACTTCACCCAATTTTCATAGGATTAAGAGTCAGAATCAAATACTGCTCAAGGTCACAAACACTCATAGCTTAACTCCGCAAAAGTGTACCCAGCCACGGTGCGACTGGTCGCTTCCTGCACATCGTCCATGTCATAATCCGCACCACCTTGGAGTGCTTTGATGAAGTTTGTGGGGCCGTTCCCTTTCCACGTCTCTGGGGACACGGAACGGGCATCATTCGCCCCAAGGCTGGCACTCAAGTACGCGTTGTTGATCGCCTTCACGCGCACGATGGCGGAACCGGCAATGGGATCAAGATACAGGTCGCGCATGATATTCAGCGCCTTGTCCTTAGCCGAGAAACAGCTTTTGACGTTCTCCATCACTACAATGACCTCGTACGGAGGCTGAGGGTTCCGGGCGTTGATGTTCGCCAGATTGCTGATAAGTGGATATTCGTCGTACTTGCCGACGATGGAGACGATGCGCTCAAAGGGCGTTTCCGTCTTGGCTGGCTCGGCATGTTGCGCAGGAGCCGCAGCAGAAGTATCTCCTGATGGCGGAATCGTTTTCTGAACCAGCAATTCTGTACCGTGCTTTTGACTATCGAGCTCGTCGATTTGCCGTTGTATATCGTCGTAATCGTAGTTTCTCACACTGGAAACAGCGGCAAATACAAAAACTGGCAAGATTGCGACCAACATTCCGGCGAGACGATACGCCCTTGGTTTTTGTTTGAGCGAGAAGTAAACGGCAACCGGGAGCACGATGAGCAAAAACGGATAGAAAACAATAAGCGCACCGACAACGACAATCTGCCACCCCCAGTGCAAGGAGCGGAAACGAGTCCAGAGGTTCATACTAAAAAGGGGAAGAGTGCAAAAAAGCACACGCCCAAAAGGGACGCGCAGCTTGTAGCACTCGACATCTCGTCAGGACGAACCCTCGGAAAGTCGTACAGAGGCTGACGCGCACCTTCCGAGACTCTCCGTAGGGAAGAAAAAATATGTCCTGACATAAAAACGATAGTCGAGTGCTCCTTTATCTTACCGCAAACCCGTCTTTATTCACAGGAAAAGCAGCCCCAAGATGGAAATATGCCTATGGCACTCAAGAAGGCGTTATAGGACAGATGGCGGTCTTAGCGGACGCTCCCGGCAGATGATTTGATCCTCTGCTTGATCATTGCTTTCGAGATGGAGTTCAGAGCACCTGCTTCCGCCTTCTTTTCCTCCTCAACTTCCGCCAGCGCATCCACCAGTTCCTTGATCGAGCCACCTACGTCGTCGATCTCACGGAAACCGATCGTCAGCCCCGACACCATCACACCCTGTCCATTCTCCAGCTTTGTTCCACACGCCGGAGTAAAGGTGAACTCTGGCGGAGGATCGACCAGTGCATACTCGTTGGCCAATTTTGGAGGTTGCGCGCCCACCCCTGCATCCTAACCCAAGCTGTTCTAGGATGCACTTGGAGTTGGTTGTAACTGTCCAATTTTCATTCCGATATGCCGTGGAAAAGGGTTGATGACGATGCTTCGACAGAAGACAACAAACTCCTGCGCCTCCGCAGCCGCGATTTCATCGGTCATGAACAGATCGAGGATCGGTTCTAGCTTGTCTGCGATTGGCCCACCATACTTCGTCCCACTGCGCGGGGCTTCGCGTGGTAAAGAAAACGCTTACCGAGAGGATGCCCTCTTGAGCGCGGCATGCGGGATATTCCGTTTCTGCGTGCCCAATGCTATCCTGTTCCTGAATAATTCCCTCTCCCCTCTCTCATGATGAACGATCTTTCCGTCTTCTGGCAGAACAATGCCGCCATGATGGGTGCCTTCGGCATGGGCAACGCGATGAGCCTGCTCTTCGTGCTCGCCCTGGTCGATCTGGCCCTCAAAGGCTGGGCGCTCTGGCGCGCGGCCCGCATGAGCAAGCAAGTCTGGTTCGTCTTTCTGCTCATCATCAACTCTGTCGGCATCCTGCCGGTGATCTTCCTGCTCCTCACGAACAAGGAGTACCGGAAGAAGGTAAAAAAGTAGTGGAGAGAACCACGAATCCCCATTGCCACCCGAAACGGAGGTTGTAGGATGAACCTCCGTTCTTTGGCAACACTCAATGTTCAGCCCGCTCTCTCCAGAAATACCGGCGCCGCCGGTAGGGAGAGAGCACTACCACTGTCTGGGAGAAACAAGCATGAGCTGGCGGAGAAAACCGAGGCGCAGGCACCGGCACGGCGTCGTGCCCCATTGCCTGCCGTTAGATGGCTGCCCCGCGTGCGCGAAGAGAGGATTCGCCGTCCTCGTTCCCGTGGAAGCCGCCGATCGCCACAACAGGCGGCACCACCCAAAAGACAAAGGGTAGACAGTGGTCCGAGGAGGCTTCGCGTACGCGAAGCCTCCTCCCCCAATCAGTGACAGGAGGGCGAGCTGACTATTGAGTGCAACGCACACGTCCTCTCCCGCCCCATCGTACAGCGAAAGAGAACCGAAAGAGGCACCCGGCTCAAGGCCGCGACGCCGGTCTTCCTTCCTCATTTCCAAGATCCTCGGGATACAGGATGAACACATCGTCCGGCTTGAGACTCGCTGCCTCGATCACCATGCGTTCACCTGAAGAATGAATGAAGTCGATACATCCGATCCTCTCAAAATTCTCCGGCGTGAGCACGACGGCCTGCAGACCCGTTGCGTGCGCAAGCTCTCTGCGCGTGAGCGGCATGCCCTGCTGGTTCAATTGAAAGAGAGCGTTCAGATCGAAATCGAAAGGACTCAGTTCACGCGCTTCTCTGCGACGAACGAGTTCGGCAATTTTCCTTTGCCTGGATGAGAGGATTCCCTGCGCTTCGGAACGCACAGCCGCCCCCTGAGCACTGAAGGGATCTGGGGACGGGGACTCGCCATGACCTCCTTCATGCGGAATAAATCTTTCGGAACCGGCGTTTTTGGGATCGGAATCTGCCATGGGAGAAAGGGAAAACTATTGATGCGCCCACTCCAGAAATGCCGCCATGGGCATGGGGTAGGGCAGGAGTTTTCCGTTCCGCACGATTGCGGAAACTTGCATGGTGCGGACAGAGACATCGAATGTGAAAGGAATATCTCCCGCGGGAGAGGAGAAGAGGATATCGCGCACAGCGACGCTCTCCCCGTCTTCTCTGGGATCGATCTTCGTCTGGAGCGAGAAGAGCGCGCCTCCCTGTTCGAGCGCTGCGGTCACGACGGCAATCCGCTCATGGGGATCCAGAGGAGGCAGAGAGGAAGAAGACGACCCTCCGTCGCTCTTTGAACTCTGGAGGGCAGGAGCAGACGATGATACCGCAGGATGAAGATCACCCATGTCCCCCGACGCGGCGACCGACGAAGCCAGGAAATGCGCCGACCCCTCCGTCAACCGGACCGCCTCCTCGAGAGAGGAACGGAGAGCGGGAGACAACCGATCGACGGGATCCGCGAACGCATGCAGTGTCCGGGCGAGTGTCTGCGCCCGCTCGGGATACCCGTCCTCCACGTCCCGATGCACAACGGGGAGCAGGTGCGCGAGCAACGGTTCGATGAGAGAGAGGGAATCGCGCTGACGTGCAATGAACGCCAGAACGGCATCCCCCCACCACCGCGTGACGATGGGAGAGAATCCCTGAGGAGCGCGATCCGTCATGGGCAGACCGAACGAGAGCAACGCGTATTCCTCATCGGTCAGTGACGGAATGCCCGCCGTCCATGCCCCCGTATGGAGCGTGGGATGCATGGCTGCGAGCAACCACAGATCATGGCGATCGGCGAGGAATGGGAGGAGCAACGGACGGAGTCCCGCAGTCCCGTCGGTGACGCGCCCGGCCAGCACCACCAGTGCAGACAGGCTGCGGGCATCGGCGAACGCCGGTCGGAACGCTTCGTCCTTCAGCATCAGGCGGGCAGCATCATCATCCTGCGCCTCGATGCGGAAGCGGAGTGCGCCCAGCACATCCTCCCGCCACGCTTCCGCGCTGCGTTCCTGTGCCATGGGCAGTGCCAGTGCAGAAACCGGCACCCGGGGCGGCAGATCCTCCCGGCCAGCCGGAAGCGCATCGTGCGCAACGGGGAATGCACGCAGTGCGGCGAGCTGCTCACGGAAGAAATGTTCCGGCAGCGGCATCGTCCCGCGCGAACTCATCCACGCGGCGAATCCCGCCGAAAGACCGTTGAACGGACCGACGATGCGCATCTGCATCCCCACAGGGACGAGGGCTCTCTGACCTGATACGGAGACGATCACCGGCGCTGTGAGGGCGGAAACAGTGGTCTCCTCTTCTCCGGTGATGAGATGGAACGCTCCCGCCATCGCCAAAACATCGCAGTGGGACGTGCGCACCTGCACAATGCTCTCGCTGCGCACGAGCGCGCTCCCGCGATGGAGGAACGGAGCAGCAACACCCTCTTCGAGCACACTGTCTTCGCCCGGAAGGATCTGCGTGCCATCGGACAGGGTGATCATCCCGTGCGCCGAACGCACCGCAGCGGTGAGCGAAGACGTTGTTCCCGAAAGCGGAACCAGCGAGAGGCCGAGAACCGCCAGGAACAGGGGGAGCGCCACGAAGTGCCGGTGTCGTTTTTGGGAGGTCATGGGTGTAATGTTGATTTCCTCTTAGAATAGCAGAAAACAGCATTTTCTTCAACGTGAAGGCCTTGCGGGGAATGGAGGAAACTTGCACCCTCATCCTATGATTGTTCTGGGAATTGACCCGGGTTTGGCCACCACCGGACTGGGGCTGATTGAGGCGGATGAACGGCAGAAACTGACCGTCATCGAATGGCTCACCATTTCCACGCCCGCAGGCCTTCCCCTCGCGGATCGTCTGGAGGAAATCCGCTCGGATCTTCTGCGATACCTGCAGGAGCACAAACCGGATCTGGCCGTGGTGGAGCGGCTCTTCTTCTCAACGAACGTGAAGACGGCATTCGACGTGGCGCAGGTACGCGGTGTGATCCTGCTCACCCTCGCCACAGAGGGCATCGCGATTCTGGAACCGAATCCCCTGACCCTCAAAGCATGCATTACGGGGGACGGCCACGCCGACAAACGTCAGGTGCAGGACATGTTGTGTCGGACACTCGGACTCAGCGAGATCCCCAAACCCGATGACGCCGCCGATGCGTTGGGACTGGCAGTCTTCGGGGCGCTGCAACAAACAGGGATAGGGCGTAGGGGGTAGGGTGTTGGGTTTCTGAAAAGACATTCAACAAAAAAATCCTACGCCCTACGCCCCAATCCTACGCCCTGTTCCATCACCTTCCCTCCACCCACCTCCCACACTGTCGCCCCCTGTATGTTTGCCGAAACGGCGTGCGTGGTTGTGAGGAGCACCTGATGCCCCTCAAGCGACCGCATCAAACGTTCCTGATGCGTCTGATCGAGTTCCGAGAAGACATCGTCGAGCAGGATCAACGGCTTTTCGCCGCGTCGGACCTCCATGTACGACACTTGCAGAAAGAGCAGAGCCAGTACGGCCGTGCGCTGCTGTCCGCGTGAGGCGAAGGTGGCGAGAGACCGTCCATCCGCGTCGATGTGCCAGTCGTGCCGGTGTGGTCCGATGGTCGTGGATCCGATGACGAGATCTCGCTCCCGGAAGTGCAGCAGATCATGCGCAAGCTCCGCCGCGATCCCCTCCCGGGTTATCTCCCGTCCATGACGGTCATACGTCAGCAGAACCTCCCGCCATGATTCTCCGAGCGCCTTCAGTTCCTCCTCAAGCGTGCACTGCAGTACATTGAGCAGTTCCAGATGCGCCAGCGTGATCACCGCACCTTCACGCGCAAGCCCCTCTTCCCACACAGCAAGATCCTGCGTACGCCCGGTCCCCTCGCGCACCCTGCGCAGCAACGTATTCCGCTGCTTGAGGAGCTTTGCGTACGTGGCAAGGCTCAGGGCAAATTCCGGCGAGACCTGCACGAGGAGGTCATTCAAGAGATCGCGGCGCCGCGCCGGAGCACCCGTGAAGAGTTCCAGATCCTGCGGGAGGAATGCGACAGTCGGAAGCGCACCGGCGAGCCGACCCATGGGAACGCGCACATCATTCAGAAAACCCACGCGCGCACGCTTCGGCTCCCGCTGGCTCACGATCTCGATCGTCTGCCCCTCGCGCGCATCGGAGCGCATGGAGGCACGGAGACGATAGTGATCGCGCCCCCACGTCATGAGATCATCTTCACGCGCAGCGAGAAAGGAATGGCCGCTCGAGAGGATCGAGAGCGCCTCGAGCAGATTGGTCTTGCCGGCCGCATTGGATCCCTGCAGCACATGGAGATCCCCTCCGGCGAACGAGACCTCCAGAGAAGCATACGACCGGAACTGCTCAAGCATGAGGGACTCAAGACGCATCGACCGCTAGCGTAGCAGATGACCTTCGTGGAGGAGGGACACATTGAGCTTCAGGTACTCCTTGCGCTTGATGTACTTCGGGAGGTCCTGCTCGGTCACCCAGACGAAATCATGGATTTCACTCCCATCGACGACGATGGCAGCATCCGGATCCACCGCGGCGAAGACGAAGGCGATGTGCTGTCCCCGCACGTTGTCCGGACGGAAGCGGCGGTAGGACGGCGGGTAATCGTACTGATAGATACGTTCACTGCTGCCGAGGAGACGCGCCGTAATCCCCGCCTCCTCTTTCAGTTCACGCAGCGCGGCCTCCGCAATACTCTCCCCTGCTTCCACGCCCCCCTGCGGCAATTGCCAGGCATCGTTCTTGCGCGGCTTCTTGAGCAGCAGCACCTCCGTGCCAGCCACTCCACTGCGCAAGACGACGACCGATGCACACTGACGGTAGATCTCCTTCATAAGAGAACTATAGCAGAGGCATCGGTGGAGGATGGCCGAAGGAGAATAAAGAATGAAGAATGAGGAATGAAGGCTTAGCAGCCATTCTTGATTCTTTATTCATACTTCGTAATTCTTATTTCGAGTGCCTCTCTTCCTTCAACTTGGGTTTCACATGCTTGCGACACACGGAGCAGTACTTCATCAGTTTGCCCGCGTGCTCCTTCCAGGCGACGCCGGTTTTATCCTGCTTGTGGAAACGGATGGTTCCCACTCTGTTGCCCGATTCGGGGCAGAAGACACTGAAGACGGTGCGCTTTCCTCTTGGCATAACGGGCGTAGGGTAGAGATGGTATTGAGCAATTGCAAGAATAAAGATGGTTTTGGTGAGCTTCTTAGCTTGTAGCTTGTTAGCTATTTAGGAACTACCCAGATGGATATCTGTGTATGAATTCGGCACCGCTATCCTAAGAAGCTAATCAGCTAAGAAGCTAAAAAGCTCGTCCGTGCCATCTCAGCCTTGCAGAAACGCAAACACCCCCGAAACAGCCACCGCCCCCTCCCCCGCCGCCGTGACGAACTGCGCGAAGTGATTCGATCCG